>Ga0209707_1000019_pt1 | contig 103556 bp, 95 predicted proteins | sample EN4Hudsemesocosm_FD_184630 | JGI IMG/M metagenome (GOLD analysis project Ga0209707, IMG submission 184630) | Methane-oxidizing microbial communities from mesocosms in the Hudson Canyon - EN4B Hudson Canyon (SPAdes) (version 2) | ecosystem: Environmental > Aquatic > Marine > Cold seeps | place... | reverse complement strand
AACCAAAGTAAAATCTCATTCGCTTTACTTCGTTGCTCCAAGCCTTGCCTGAAGCGAGATGCGCATTCTACGCGTCTCAGTTTTGATGTCAACGTTTTATTTGAGGTTTTTGAATTAAATTTCAAATCTTATTTTAAAACGTTAAGTTATCCCTTTTGCTCTTATAAAGAGAAGATAACTTATCAAAACAGCTCTTTGGGTTGCCCCTTGGAACTGGATGCGCATTCTAGAGTGTTTATGAAAAGGATCAAGTACTATTTTCAATATTTATTTTGTTCGGATAAATATTGAACTAAACGACTAATTATCGCACTAACAAGGTAGGATCCTTTATGATCCTCTGTATATTATTACAGGAGATTTATCTTATTCAATAGTATATGTTATATCTCCATTACAAAGAAAATACATAGAGTTAACTATTGCGGTTGCGATAATTAATAATAACGAGAGCATAAATGAAACTATTTTTTATTTATTTGTTACTTGGTTGTATTAGCTTAGGTGCATTTGCGAAGGATACCGCAGTAGATAAACAGGAAGTATTGATCACCCAGTTGCTAAAACAGCAAGTGAAACAGAACATTTCAATTCAACATAGCGTTAGTGCAATTTTAAAACGCTATCCAGAAAAAGTACAATCAGTATTAAATGCTGCTCTGCATTTATATCCAAACAGATATAAGCAAATTATGTTAGGGGCAATAAGAGCCGAACCAGCCTTAGCTTGTGATGTTGTAGAATTGGCCATTAAAGCTGATGTTGCATCAAATGAGAAAATCGTCGCAATAGCTATTGAGGCCGAGCCGGCTTATGCTAGAGAAATTGTAACTATTGCCGCAGATCAAAATCCTGATGAAATTGCTGGCATTATAAGAATTGCAATTGTGACTGAACCTTTTGTTGCTGATAGCATTATGGATAACTCTATGCTGAGCTATCCAGAAAAAATGTTAGATATATTAACAGCTGCCATTAGTGCGATTCCCGATCAAGTTTCAACTTTAGTATCTGACACCTTAGCCTTATTCCCAGAAGATGCAGAAGAAGTTGTGACAACGGCGGTTAGCCGAAGTGAATCCCATCATTCTCACAGTATAGTCAATGCAGCTGTACAATCCGGACTTAGTAAAGAATCGGCAATTGCTGCAGCAATAGAAGGTGGTGCTGACAAAGCTGAATTTGCCAAACAATAGACCTTTGTTATTACATAAATACACTCTACCTAATAAATATAGCCCGTATCAGATAGAGTGAATATTAAATTTAATTTTTGTTATCTTCTAAAGCGATAAAACAAAAGCAACTAAATTTTCTCTATCCTCTTTATAAGCTTCATAAAATCTTGCTGACTTCCTTGTGCTTCACCATCATGCCAAAGAACAGCCTCTTCAATCGTATTTGCTCTACCATCATGTAAATACCCGCAACAGAGTTTATCGTTTTTCATAAGCCCTATAATGAGGATGCTTCTATTCTCGACCTCTTGCGGTAAAGTCATAAAGGAACTCAAGTGCAACTCTTTCAAGATCTGTGGTTGCTCTTCGTTGAGGATCAATATCTTGGGTATTACTAAAAACTTCTTCGCTTTTATATCGCACACTGACATAGGATTTAATCTGCCAATTTTTAGAGTGCTTGTTTTGCTCTTAAGTATTTTTATTTTCGGAAGTTAGTTATTCTTTGATTTTTATCATTTCTAATTTAAGCGCTGCTATTCACTTTCAATACCTGCTGGAGAAATACTATTTTCATCAGCAAGTACAGTTTCCATAAAAACTGTCAAAACCATCAACGAAATTAAAGTCAGTTTAATTTTATACTTCATAACACCAAATACAAATGAGAATAATTAACAAAGGTCGCTATCAATTATCATTTAATTACAAAACTTCCTTTTTGAATATTGTATAAACTCATGTTTAATCGCATAAAATAAAGCTTTGTAATTAAGTGTTACCCAAACTTGTATTTCATGTGTATAATTCGAGCAAATCCAAAAGCTTGTATTCATGAAAATGGTATTAGTAATACTGCTACCCTAAGTGCATTGCATAAGGTATTCGGTAAAATAAAAGTGGATATTTCCAAAAGCTTTAGCTCTATGGATCTATGCTGTTTTAATAAATCTTACAGGGTTAAGTAAATGAAAATTATCTTTATTGCGCTAGCAGCTTGTCTAGCCATTTTTATTTTATACTTCTTATTTAATGTCTACTTTATCAAAGAAAATAAGCTTAACAGTGCATTGAATATAAGATCGAGAAAAGACGCAGTGAAATTTTTACTGCTTGGTTTATTACTTGTTCCTCTATTGGGCTTTTCAATTAATAGCCACATGGATCAGATGATTGCCGAGTCAAAAGGTTACGATACTTTTGAAAAGATGACCGAAGAAACAAAAAAAGCAGAAAGCTTTGACTTAACATTAGAAGCATATGAAGCAGTAATGGTAAAAGCTAAAAAATCTGGCTTTCATGACTACACTAAATTCGCTAATCATTTAGTGGCTAAGAAAAATGGTTATGATAACTACCAGCTTTATCATAGTGATTTGCAATTCGCTAAAAGCTATGACTTTCCATTATTAGTTTATAAAGCAGCAAAAGCAGAATCTGATTCGTTAAACTACGAATATTTCGATGACTACCTAATTTATAAAGAAAGATCTGGATTAGAACAAAAAATCAATATAATTGGTAATCTATCCGGGAATTACACAATAGAAAATGTCCCGCTTGGCATCAAAAAAGATCAACTCCTTAGCTTGGTAACTGACTGTAAAGTCGATAAAATTCCAAGTTATAGCTTTCCGGTTACTAAAACACTAGCACCAAGAAACCAAGCTTATGTTAATCACTTTTTCCCCGCGACTAAAGATAGCTCAAGTGGCTTTGGTTTAACGGCTTACAGTTTAAACTTCTCAGTAATGCCAGGGTTAGACCTACAGGCTATTTCTAAATATGAAATGAAATGTGAGACAAACCGTTATGATTTATGGTTTTTAAACTCTGATGATTCTTTAGTCATGTATGAGAAATCAATTAGATTACCTCAACGAGGTTATGCCGCCACCTTAACGCAAATAGAAGGAATATTAGCAGATAAATGTGACTCAGAAATTACCATCGGTTTAGAGATGACATTTGACGAAAATGGTCAAAGAGATATTAAAAACTTTTACTGCAAAAACTTTCAGGATTATATTTTAGCCACGGTAGTGGATGGCCCAACAATTACCGGAGTTAGGCAAGATCCAGCGATAAATATTGGTTATTTAAACAATCGTTTATGGAAAAAATACATCAATAACCTACATGCAATTAAAAACAAAAAAAGAAAATCTCAAATGTCCAAAGTTAAAGATGAACAAAGCATCATGGAAGACCGAATTTAACTTAATTCAGACATCTCTGTATTTTCTACTCCAAGGGCAGATATTTCTGCCTTTTTTCATTCCTCACTAAAATCCTAAATAAATTCCCTCTACTTTACTAATAACTACATAATAGTTTTTATTTGACAAATGCCATATAAAAACTATTATGTAGTTATTACTTTTATCTGAATGAGCAGTACATGGCGAATAAACAAACTTACCTCGGTGAATTCGAACACTGTGTCTTACTCAGTATTATTCAATTATCAGAAAATGCTTATGGCGTAACCATTAGACAATATTTGAAAAAATCGATAGAGCGAGATGTCACCTTAGGTGCATTATATTCAACGATAGAACGGTTAGAAAATAAAGGGCTAATCACCTCCTGGAAAGGAGAAAGCAAACCAGAGCGTGGTGGTAAAGCCAAGCGAATGGTAAAAGTGACAGCACAAGGACTGCAATCAGTAAAAGAAGCTAAGCAGCAATTTGAGCTAATGTGGAATAATATTCAACTGCTTGAGACTTAAAATGAAACATCCCCTAATAGCCATGTGTAAATCTCTGATTATTCAATGCCTGCCAAAGAATATTAATGAAGATGTTTGTGGCGACATTGAAGAAGAATATAACCAACTAACGGCAGAAAACAACTCTAAATTACAAACAAATTTATGGTTAATCAAACATACTTTTATTACATGTGGGTACTTTATGATGACAACTAACAAGTTATGGGCACTTTTCATTTCAGCATTTAGTATGAGTTTATTCATACTTATGGCATTAGCTATTATTTGGCTGTCTAACTATTCTGATATCTCAGCTTTTAGTGAGCAGTTTTGGCAACAGTTTTCTTCCGGGAGTTTACACCTTGTTTTTTTTGAGGCAAACTTTTGGCAGTATAGCTTACAATCGTTATCAAAAGGTTTGGAGTTACATTTATGGTTTGATTCAACAGCTTTTATCTACAGTTCAATCGCTCTTTTTATCTTAGTAAAACTTCATCATAAATATAATCAATCCATTAAGTTGTTCTTAAGTATGTCCATAGCTTTAATGCTACTACCTTACTTAGTTGGCAGTATTGTTCTTGCGACAAAAGACATACCTATGGTTGAAACTGGACCTATCATTGCCACTATGTGGCTAACTATTTTTTATTTGATAATTCCGGTAAGTTTTCAGTTAATACAAAAGATTAATCATAGAAATAAGACTAAATAGTCGATAAAAATATAGCTGGTTTTTATGCCTTTTTCACTCAACTTCTTCGTCGGAAATAGAGTGAAAATGGCATAATTTCTAATCATTTAGTAAAACTACTATCTGGGCTACCTGAAAAACACGCTAATATGTAGGGGTAGTCATGTGTAATATAATAGCCATAAACCCCATTTACCAACATACCATTACATTCATCTAAATCTCCCGCTCCTTCAACATACTCATAATCATCACGAAAAGTTCCGTCGTATACATCACCTGGCTCACCAACGCCACTTGGTCGATTACCCGATTTTAAACGATAGCTCGATAGGGCTTTACGCACAGTTCCTTGATCGTCAAAATTGGAGCCAAAGATAGGAAAACCATCGGCGGAAAAACCAACAACAGGGGAATCTTGATTATCACTATCGTCAAATAATGCTATTGGGGAACCATGATAATGATAAGTACCATCGGGCTGTGCATGGGCATTATGAGAATCTACGGCAAAGCCATTAGCTTCATGCATAGGATCATAACGCCATGGTTGATTCATATCATTACAACCAATTTTTCCATTGCCGATACCGTAACAACCAGCAGCCAGCAAGTCGACTTTTACACCGTTAAGCATTATGGCATTGTCTACTTGTAATGATATTTCTGTTGTCTGTATTGCTATAGCTGGTGAAGTTGTAATTTCAAACAGATCATTTTGCTCACTGACATTATTTGGGAAAGCACTACCGCCATCGTTAAAGTCATGATTAGGAATAGCATTAGTTTGGAAGATACATTTATCTCCTACTTGCGAAATACTCAAATCACCATAAAAGACAATAGCGTTATTTACATCATTCACTGTTGAAGTAAACTGTTCAATGTAATCAACACAATTTTGGCTTTTGTTGTTCAATATTGTGTTGGTGATATCGATAGGACTTGCAACTATTTCACCATGAATCAGTGCAGCAAAATTTTCTAAATTACTTAGTTGTTCAAGCAGCTCTGGCTCAATCGTAGGTAATAAATTGGTTTTTTCAGCAAAACTATCTATTAATGAAAAAAACTCTTGAGTACCATTATCAAATTCAATTAATTTGTAATGGTCTGAGCGAGTTGCCCATCCAGTGACTTCGTCTGACTTGTAAGCTGTATATATATAATTTCTCTCATAACTTCCCTCATCCGATAAAAGCGCTTTAAAACTTTGACTATCGTGTATTTTCGTTTCAGTTATCCCAGCAATATTAGCAATTGTCGCAAATAAATCTGTCGCAGTTACTAAGGCTGTTTCGCGTTCATTCACTCGTGAAACTCCTTTACCTGAGACAACAAAGGGGGTGGCAACGCCGCCCTGATATAAACTACCTTTAGCATGTAATGTACTGTAAGTTGTAGTATCAATGACACCTTTTGGCGTGCCGTTATCGCCAATATAAATAATAATAGTGTTTGCGCGGGTGTCTTCGTCTAACGTATTAAGTAAACGTCCAATCTCTGTGTCCATTGCTTCAATTGCCGCTAAATAATATGCCCGTTTATTACTATTTATATCGGCGGCTGTGCCTGATAAATCTCGCTCATGCAGTGATTCAGGTGGCAAATGAAGTGGTGAATGAGGTGCTGAATAGGCAACCCAAGCAAACCAAGGGCTTGCTTGCTCACTTATCCAGTTAGCTGCTAAATCGGTGATTTTTGTAGAATGGTATTCTGTTATGCTTTCTGTAACGCCATTGATGGTTAAAGGCCAATTATAATAATCTGATAAATTTTCTAAATTACCAGCATAATGCTCAACACCAACATCATTGGGATGGGTAGCACTGCCAACACCAGCTCCTAAATGCCACTTACCAAAAACTGCCGACTGATATTGCACTGTGACTTCATTACGTTTTAAATATTGTTGCAATACTTCGTGTTCGGTTGATAGATTTGCCGGCAGAGATTCAATTCCACTATTTATACCGTATTTTCCAGTAATAATAGTTCCTCTTGTTGTAGAGCAAGCAGGTGTTACCCACATATTGTTAAAGGTGAGCCCTTGCTGCGCGAGTTCATTTAAGGTGGGTGTGTGAGGTAAATCTTCACTGAAGCTATACTGAGCGGAGGCATCAAGCCCTTGATCATCAGAGATGATAAATAGTATGTTTGGAGGAAGGTTTTCTTCATTTGGTACTTCTGGTACTGGAGTTTCTGCTACGGGGGGAGTTGTTTGCTCATTAATAACTTTATCGTCACTACCTCCTCCCCCACAGCTTGTCAGCATAATTATAATTATGAAGAAATTACTTATTCTGCTCTTGTACATCACCAACCACCTATTAATGATACGCAATTACCCTGCACACTTATCTAACTTTTAGCACTTGGTAATTCTGAGATATAAAAATTGTAGCAGATAAAGGTTTAAAAGTTAGGGAGCTGATAGCTAATACGTGTAAAGTTAAGTAAATTCCATTCCGCCATAAAAAACCAAAATCTACTGCTGAACTCGATGCCTTTGACTCATTAACAACAATTAAAATTTTCCATTTGCACTTTCAAATAAATAGTCAGTTTAATCATATTTTAGTGAATTTCGTATTAGAGTATTATTAGAATTTTCCATAGCCCAACATTTTCAGCAGTTCCTTCATTGGTATACAAATTGCTCTTCTTTGATAAATTAACATATTCAAAAAGAGTTCAAGCATGAATGAGAAACAACTTTCAAAATTTAAAGGGGCTTTTACTGGCTTTATCACGCTAACAATTTGTTCAATGCTCATATGGCAATACTTGCACGAGGGTGTACCAAGTCATTATTTACTGCATGATCCTGATTTACCATCTATTTCAAATTGGTGGGGTGGCTTATTACTACCTGTACTAAGTTGGATATTAACAGGTCGCATTCAACAGCGGATAATAAAGCTATCAGCTAAAAATAATATTTCACACGCTAAAAACACCCTTGTTTGTTTCATTATCTCGATAATTTATGGGGCTATTCTTTCGTTCTCTTTTATTAATGGGTATGAAGAAATTTCTTCGGTAATGTTTCCTGGAATTCTTTTCTTCGCAATATTTTTTAGAGTGTATAGAGAAGAATTTATTTTAGGTTTTATTTTGAGTATGAGTGTGACTTTTGGTGCCGTCTTGCCAACAATATTTGGCTCTTTAATAGCCATTTTATCAGCCATGGTTTATTTTTTAATACAATTTATTTGGTCACGAGTAAAAAGTATGGCATTAAGAAAGCAGCTAAGTTAACAAAAGATAAATACATGTTACTCATCATTCGATAGCTTTATAAAATGGGGCCAACTGAGATAATAAAATTTCAATTGGCTCTAGTGATTTAATCGTCCATATTTCTGTTTAGATGCCTTTTTACTAAATATGCTATTTTAATTTCGGTAATATCAAGTTTTCACCACTCTGAAGTCTATTATCTTGCAGGATTTTGCTTTATTGCATGTTGCAATACTCGTTACTCTTCAAAGCAAACTCAAAGAACAACACCTTGTTTACTACAACATTTTAACTCTCGCTCCTTACTTTAATAAGTTCTTAAAAACTGAATCTAGCGTGAAATTTTTATAAATAATTCAAGCAAACTGTGAGTAAAGTAAAAAAAACGCGGTCACTATCAAAAGCCCTCCCATCAACTGATTAAAAATCTTTAACTTAAACTCACTATCTAAGAGTATTGATGCTTTATTGCCTAATACAGACCAAGAAAAAAGTGATAAATAGCAGACTAAAAAATAAACCATCGTAAAGATCAAAAATTGTTGATGGCTATTCGGTGAAGAAAACAAAGAAACGCCAACCATACAAGCTATCCACGCCTTAGGATTTAACCATTGCAATAAAAAACCTTGAATGAAGGTTGGTTGTTGATTATCTTCAATATTCAATTCAGGTTTTGATGTCGCTATTAAATAGCCCATATAAACAATAAATAGTGAGCCAGAAACTGCCAAATATTTGAGAAAGTTTGGATGTAAATCAATAACATTAGAAAAGCCTAATCCAATGAACAGCAACAATAATGTAAAACCAATTGTTCCACCTGAAACGAATGAAAATGTTTTACGTACCCCATAACTTGCTCCAGATGACACAATAATCATATTCACTGGCCCTGGTGAGATTGACAAAGCCAATGAGAATGAAAACATTGCAATGAATAACGACATAATTTTTCCTCTAATTTTTATAAAACTATACCTCTACTTTATTCATTAGATAAGATGCTACAATTAATAAACACTGTTCTAAATTATTTAACAATCAAACTAATGATAGATGAATTACGATCAATGGCTATTTTTGCTGAGACGATAAAACAAGGCTCTTTTAGGGCTGCAGCAAAAGAGCTAAAGCTTTCACCTTCTGTTGTTAGTTACCAAGTAACACAATTAGAAAAATCCGTTGGTTCAGCTCTAATTTACAGGTCGACTAGAAATTTGTCGTTAACCTCTGAGGGGAAAGTATTATATCAGCATGCTTTAAATATGATGAAAGCTGCTCAACAAGGGTTAAGCCAAGTAACTTCAGAAAAAAAAGAACTAAGAGGTACTTTAACCCTCACGCTGCCTTCTGCCTTGATCAGATCAGAGATAAGCAAAAAAATAGCTGAATTTTTAAAATTGCACCCTCATTTAAATTTAAAGTTACTTTACACCGACAACAGACAAAACCTAATTAACAAGGGCATCGATCTAGCCTTCAGGGCAGGGGAATTGGATGATAGTAGTCTTATGTGTAAACGGATCGGTGATATTAATAGAAAACTAGTTTGTTCTCTAAATTATTTCAAAGAAAATAAAAAACCTAATTCTCCTGCAGATTTAACCAAGTTGAATTGGATAAGATTAGATATGCTGCCAAACCACAGAACGTTAATTAACGCTGATGGTGAAAAAACTGAAATTAGTTTTGAAAGTAACATAAGTGTCAATAGTGTTGAAGCTATGGCTCAGCTTTGTATCAATGGGGTAGGTGTAGCCACGCCTCCCGATTTTTTAATCAATAGTGAAATTGAAAATAACCTTTTAGTTGAGTTATTGCCAAACTGGCAAGTCGAACCGATTCCTTTATATGCGGTTTGGCCGAGTAATATTTTTCAAAATAATACTGCTAAACGTTTATTAGATTTTTTATTATAAGTAATGTATTTACGAGAAGTGACCTCTACTTGAGTGCACTGCCGTATAAATTATCTCTAGTTTAGTAATTTCCGAAAAGTTGATAAGAAAAACTATAGATGAGCTAAAATGGAAGCTGACCTTTCTTGGTCATTTTACTGACCACCAACATAAACGAGTTATCCATCATTCGCTCAATCTCCCCTTGTGGGATTAAACCATCTAAAATGATTGAATTCCAAGCAGATTTAATCATTTAATCGTTAGCGCTGCTAATATTGTGGGCAAACTATATCGTTCTTCACTTTTCTATATTACGTGACTGAACTGTTTTTACGTCACTACTGACTAAGTATCAGTGTTAATGCGATAAATAACATACCCATTGGTACCGCCAGTTATTTTGTCATAAAGACCCCTTGCTGGCTTATTATCAAATTGTGTCTGCCAATATACATCTCGCCAACCTTTCTCTTTTGCATGGTCGATCACCGCATTAATCAATAATTGACCAACCCCCTGCCCTCGTGTTTCATCAAGTACAAATAAATCTTCTAAATAGCATTCAGGTTCCTTCTGCCATGTAGTGATTTGCGGTGAAAAATGCGTAAAACCTAGCATATATCCTGTATTAATATCTTTTGCAACAAGGCAGTTTATTGGATTTTCCAAAGAATGAATTCTCTGCCAAAGCAGCTCCGTAAGTTCCGTTGAAAAGTCTTCAGACTTATAATAAATCAAATACTGCCGCCATAAATATTGCCAAGATTTAGAATCCATTAGTGATACTTTATTAATTGAAATATTCATTTTATTGGTCATTATTAATTCCTTTTCAAATTTTTTATCTTTGATACTCACATCAAGGCACTTTTTAATGATTTTTTCGAAAATTAGAGCATCTGACTTTTCAGGGAATGGTTTACAGTAACTTAATCACATGAATTGTTTATGCCCCCATTATAGCTCGGGCAAACGTATCGCCACAGTGAACTATAAATGCACCAAGATAGACTGTTGGTCTTTCTTGGTCATTTTACTTACCACCAACAGATACGAATTATCCATCATACGTTCTATTTCACCTTGAGGAATTGAACCATCTAAAATGATTGTATTCCAAGAAGATTTATTCATGTGATATCCAGGTATTACCGCAGAAAAAATATCACGAAGCATCATTGCTTCATCAGGATCGCACTTTAAGTTCATCCAGAAATGAGTTTTTGCTTCATCGCTAGTTTTAGCACTTTTAGCGGTTGAGCCATGAGCAATAGTGGCAAACATTTTATTTTTAACTTTAAAAACTTTTACATCATCACCAAACGGGTAATAAAGATTGGTTTCGAGTTTTGACAGTAAATACTCTTCTACTTGATTTTCGTTCATTATCAAACTTGCCATTATTTATACAGTTAAATTTTATAACGTTTATTTGAGCATTTTACAAATATCAAGAAACCGAATAACAACTAAGTTATTATCCGGCATTTTTAAGATTTTCTTATCAGCGGTTAAAAGCTATAAGTCACTTCAGCCCATGCACTTAAACCTTCGCTAGGTAAGCGAGTCATCACAGGAGTTTCTACTGCCTTAACTCGGTTGTATCCACCCAAGTGGTTTTGGTATTCACGATCTAATAAATTGTCAACACCTGCACGTAAAGTGAAATCTGGATTTACAAAATATTCAACATCTACATTTAGTAAACCATAACCGGCGGTAACTTGTTCACCATTGGTTTGAGAAACATCATCTTGGGATGAAACCACAATAGCCGTTAAATTAGTGATCAAGTAAGCGTTGAAATAGCTTAAGGTAAACTGACCATTAAGTGGTGCAACACGGTATAAGTTATCGTCAATATCTCTTCGTTCACCCTTAACGTAACTGGCGACACCCGAAAACTGAAAACTTTCACCAATGTTGTAATACCAATTAACATCAATACCATAAAGCTTGGCATCAACATTACTAAATTTGAGTGGGTTTTCATCACCAGACATCATCTTAGCCATCATTGACGCGGTCATATCATCCATTTCTAAAGCTGTGCCTTGAATGTAGTTATCAATATTTTGATAAAAAACATGAGGAGCAAACATTATTGTAGGGGTTTGATAAGTGATACCTATATCTGTTTGATATGCCGTTTCAGACTTAAGATTAATATCACCAATATAGGTATGACCATCTGCTAAGCCGCCCGTTGCCTCCATCGGCATCCATAAATAACGCTCTTGATACGAAGGCGCTCTATTTTTTATGCCAAGACCAAAATACAATGAAGTTGCTTCTGTCAACTGTGTTTGAGTGCTCAGGGCAACATCAACATTGTTGTCTTCTACTTCTCGCTCTGCATTATTAAAGTCGTTCATTAAATCACTTGCCATGGTACCCATACTCAGCATAGCTGGCATAGGATCCATAGCATCCCCCATTGGCATATCGGGATTCATCGCCATTTGCATCATTGCCATTGAAGTATTAACTTCACCAGCATTCGCTTGAGCACGTTTTGCACGAACACCTAATTGCACTAAGGTTTGATCAAACTTATTTTGCCATTCAACAAATATGCCATAGCGATCATCGGTAACATCATTGAAATTAACCACTTCAAACATCATATTGTTTGGATTTGTTATCACTGAATCATGAGTTGCAAAATAGCCATCTGCGCCAATACTGATATCACCAAAACTATAACTACGCTCTACCATAAACTTAAAATCTGTAGTGTCAGCTAAAGCGGTATTTCGACGATGCTTTTCTGGGTTATCATTTACACGCATTAAGAAGTTAGTCATACCATGATCAGCGTCTAAATTGCCCACTAGCCATTCACCTTGCCACTGTCCTAAGCTGAAATGACCATCAATATTTATACGGTGGCTTTCAATATATTCTATATCCATCGGCAGCGCAGGTGTGCCTGAGTCATTCGTTTGGGTATAGTGATAACTTAAACCGATATCACTGGCGTCTGACGAGTAACGAATATCAGAGCCGAATTGAGTTTTGTCAAAATCGGTTGGTTGAATAACTGTGCCATCACCACTTTCCATGCTGTCGCCAGCTTGTTGATTACCATAAAGCATTACTGCAACATCACCTTTTGCTACATTGGCAACAGCTGATAAAGTTTTTGCACTATTGTTACTTCGATATCCCGCTTGAAGATCGCCCGATGTATGCAGTGAATCACTATTCATTGTTTCGGCTTTTCGCATTTTAATATCAATTGCACCACCTAAGGTATTAATACCAGCCGAAACAGGAGCAATACCACGGTAAACTGTCATCGACTCAACAATAAGTGGTGTGGAATAACTCAATGGAGTATCCATAGCATTTGGACCTGCACCAATAATAGGGTGACCATCTAAATTTGCGGCAATACGGTCGCCATATAACCCTCGATACTGTGCTATTCCTGTCACTGGTCCATTCTTATTAATATTTGCACCAGGTACAGAAGCTAACCAATTTGCCAAGTCAGGAACACTGGTTTTACCTTGAGCATAACTTTTGTTTTCAGTTAAATCATTGTGTCTTTGGTTTGTAATGGTTATCACTTCAATATCTTCAATTGCGTCAATTACTTTATTTGGCTCAGGAGTTTCATTTGCTAAAAGAGATGCTGATAAAACAGTTGATGAGAGTAAAATCATTTTAATGGCGAAAGCGACTGGGGTTTGAGAGAACTGCGTAGAAGACAACATTTTTACTTCACTTGTTTATTTAAATTATCACTATTTTGTAAGCAATTAGATAAAATAACAAAAGGAAAACAACAATGTGCGACATATTGTCGCAGACCAAATTCAGCTTATTTGATACATATCAAATAAGCTGATTATTAGCGAACTGGTTGATAAGAACAGTTGAAGTAATTAATCGATAACCCCCGCAAGTTTCAGGTGGTTCATTGCAGTCTTTATTCGCTCAGCCTTCATTTCACCATAAGTATTACGGTTAAAGTTAAAAGCAAAATAATGCACACCCTCTTTGTTTTCTACAAAGCCAACATACCAACCTAGCATAGATTTATCTGTGACTTTACCTGCTCCCGTTTTTCCATAAAGCTTATAGTTTTCGGTAGTTTCAACTAGCATGACTTCTTTTATTGCAGCAAGAGTTAACGATGACAGTTTAAATTGATTTTGAAAAAGTTTTTGTAAAAAGGTCACTTGCTCAACAGCTGATATTTTAAGGCTGCCATTTAACCAAAAATTGTCGATACCTGATGAAGCATCTTGGTTACCGTAATCAAATCGTTCAAGGTAAGTATTCATGTGCTTTTGTCCTATATTTTTCGCCATTTGACGAAACACAGGAACCACTGAATATTTAAAAGCGCTACTGAGATTATACGATGGCAACTTCCAAACAGGTGGCCACCATACTTGCGTTGGATACTTTTCTTTGTCGTAACTTAATACTTGTTTGGTATCTTTTATAATTTCTTTCTCAAGCGCTATCACCGAATTAGTAATTTTAAATGTTGAAAATGGTGACAATGCATTATTAGCTCTTGTTTGATTAATTGTTAGTAATTTATGGGACGGCTCACCTAGTTCTTTATTTAGCACGCCACTCAATAATACAAATGTGCATTGAGCATCACCTTCAATACAAACTAAATTGTTATTAGGTACTGAGCTAGCAACAACATTACTTTGAGCAAAGAAAAACGCAGTTAAGAATGTTCCAAGTTGAATAGGAAATGTTTTCATTTATACCTCTGACTAAAGAATAACGAATGAAGAATAAGTCAGATCTCAATTAGCAACAAGCTCGACGGTTACTTCTGATGATTTGTAACAATATTTTTAATAAAAGTCGTCGTTATATTAGGGATAATAGATGACAAATGCACAGAAAGTGGCACTATAGACTGATAACCATTCACACTGCATGTTTTACCAATTTAAAACTCTCGCATAATGAATTGTCTTGAGCATAGCTAGACATAAAAATAATAAGGATTTTCAATGAAAGGTTTTATTACCTTAATATTACTAGTATCAACTAGTATCAGCAGTTTTGCTGTCGAACAAGCAGAAGAAATATTTAAGCAACTTGCCCCTTCTTTATATCAAATTCGATTAATTGATAAATCCAGTGGTGAAAAATCATCTATCGGCTCGGGCTTTCAAATTAGCAGTGATGGCATTATCGCCACCAATTATCACGTAATCTCAGGTTTTGCTCGTCACCCTAAAAAATACCGTATTGAATATCTTGATCATCAGGGTAATAAAGATGAATTAATATTACAAAGTGTTGATGTAATAAATGACCTTGCTTTGGTAAAGCGTAAAACTGACGTTGAAATGCCATTTTTCAAACTTGCACAGCAAGTTCCAATGAAAGGCCAAGAGTTATTCTCCCTAGGAAACCCCCATGATTTAGGCATGATTGTTGTACCTGGAACTTATAATGGTTTAAAAAAAGAATCTTTTAATGACCGAATTCATTTTACTGGCTCTGTTAATTCAGGCATGAGTGGCGGCCCTGTTGTTAATGTTCAAAGCGAAGTGGTTGGTGTAAACGTAGCAACCTCTGGTAATCAGATTGGTTTTTTAGTACCCCACGACAAATTAGTGACTTTGTTTAAAGCCTTTAACATCGACAAACCCACTAGTATTAAACAACAAATGAGTGAACAGCTCTCTCGAAATCAAGCAAAGTTAATTACCACTTTACTTAATAGCCCATGGAAGAGTAAAAGACTAGAAAATGCTATCATTCCAACAATTGATGTACCCTTTATTCGTTGCTGGGGTGACTCGAATGCAGATAAAACCGACGCACTATTTTTTGCCACTGTAGCCAGCTGTTCGTTAGATGAGAATACTTATTTATCTTCAAATTTTTTCACTGGCAGTATTGAAATGGAATTTCGTTATTTACAAGCAAAAGAGTTAAGTGCAAACAAATTCTATCATTTGTACGAACAGCAAATTCAACGTGCAGGCCCTGGTAATAAAGCAAGTAAAGAAGATGTTTCAGAGTTCCAATGCCATCACGATATAGTTAAATCCAACAACCAAACCATCAACAGTAAAAGTATCTTTTGTACTCGAGGTTATAAAAAATTCCCTCAACTTTTTGATGTTTTATATTTAAGTGCTTCCATTGATAAAGACAAACAAGCCCTAGTGAGTCATTTTACTATGGCTGGTGTTGAGCAATCGACAGCTTTGGCCTTTACTCGTAAATTTATGGAGTCGATATCATGGAAATAATCATTGAAGAAATAAGTCGAGGACATAAATTAATTGGCCAGCATAAGCTTTCAAAAGATGACATATTAATTGGTAGAGGCTATCAAAACGATATTATTTTATCTGACCCGCATATTTGTCCTGACCATTTACAATTAAAATTTAATGGTGAACATTGGCTTATTGAAGATCAAGGGACTATTAATGGTAGTTATCTTGAAGATGGTAAAACCGACCTTAATAACCATATAATTAATTCAGGTGACATTTTTAGTATTGGTAAAAGTTTACTGCGTATTGTTTTTGTCAATCATCCTGTTGCCGAAACCGTTCGTTTTAGCGCATTTGAAAATTTCATTAATATTATGCGACACCCGGTAATGCTAGCATTAAGCATTTCATTATTCGCTGTTGTAACAGGCTATATCTTCTATTTAAATAGACCTACAGAAGCCAATTTAAGTCAACTTTTAGCTCCCGTAATTGGCATGAGTTTACTTTTTTCTGCTTGGCCTGTTGGCGTAGCCCTGATGTCTCACCTCACCAAGCATGAAGCACGGATAATGACTCAACTCGGTATTAGTTTTGCATTTTTCAACTTGCTATGGGTAAGCGACATTATACAAAGTATCGTAAAATTCAATTTTTCGAGTAATTGGCCACTCAGTAACCTTTTCTCATTAATCCCGATAGCTTTAGCCTTTTGTCTTTTTTGGCTTAATAGCTACATTGGCTTTCATATGACGGCGCGTCGAAGAATAATTGTTTCAGCTGGCCTAACATTATTATTTTTTGGTGGCAGTTATTTAATTCAACTGAGTAATAAACCAGAGTTTAGTTCACGTCCACATTATGATGCCACCATCATGACACCTGGTTTTATGATCTTACCAAGTAGTGATGTTGATAAGTTTATTTTAGATAGTGAAAAATTATTCGCTAAAGCACAAAAAGAAGCGGCTAAAAAGAAAGGCGAGTAAAGCAACAACGATACCTGCAGACTAATGTTGATATCTAAATTTAGACAAAAAAAAGCTGGGAAGTTTTTCAACTTCCCAGCGTCAACGATTTAATTCTGCTTATACTATGGTCGTGAAATTAAACCCACAGCATCATAAACACTAGCTAAAACTTTACTTGCTCTTAAAGATGCTTTTTCAGCGCCTTTGCGCATAACTTGTTCTAAGAATGCCTGATCTTCACGGTATTGATGATATTTAGTTTGAATCGGCTCAAGCAAGGCAACTACAGCTTCTGCTACATCACCTTTTAAATGACCATACATTTTATCTTCATATTGTGGCACTAACTGCTCAATACTTTGACCAGTTGCGCATGACAATAAAGATAAAAGATTTGACACCCCTGGTTTTTCAGCCAAGTCGTAATAGATATTTGCTTGTTCATCAGAGTCTGTTACAGCACGTTTGATTTTCTTAGCAATCTTTTTAGGATCTTCTAATAAGCCAATGAAGTTACCTGGATTAGTATCTGATTTGGACATTTTTTTCGTTGGCTCTAGCAAGCTCATCACACGAGCACCATGCTCAGGGATATAAGGATCAGGTACAGTAAACACTTCACCATGAAGGTTATTAAAACGAGTAGAAATATCACGAGCAAGTTCTAAATGCTGCTTTTGATCATCGCCAACAGGTACAGTATCGGCACGGTATAATAAAATATCGGCTGCCATTAATACCGGATAAGTAAACAAACCTGAGTTCATATTGGCTTCAGATTTTTGTGACTTATCTTTGTATTGTGTCATCCGGTTAAGCTCACCCATTTGGGTATAACAATTTAGTACCCAGTTTAATTGGCTATGCTCAGGCACATGAGACTGGAGAAAAATGGTGCTTTTTTCAGGATCAACACCACAAGCCAAATAAAGCGCTAAACCATCTAATGTCGCTTTTCGTAAATCTTCTGGATTTGGACGCACGGTAAGCGCATGTTGATCAACCAACATGTAATAACATTCGTGGTCGTCTTGCATGTTAACCCACTGCTTAATGGCACCTAAATAGTTACCTATAGTTAACTCACCAGACGGTTGGCAGCCACTTAATACGATTGGTTTACTCATGATTATCCTTTACTTTATTTTTTAATTTAATTAGCAACTGATGCAAGCTCTGCTCGCATTTGCTCAATAACTTTTTTATAGTCTGGTTGTGAAAAAATGGCAGAGCCCGCAACAAACATATCAGCACCTGCAGCTGCAATTTCTGCAATATTATCAACTTTTACACCGCCATCAACCTGTAAACGAATATCAAAGCCACTGGCATCAATTTTTTCGCGAACTAAGCGAAGTTTATTAATAGTTGATGGAATAAAAGATTGGCCACCAAATCCAGGGTTAACTGACATTAATAAAATAACGTCAATTTTATCCATAACAAAATCTAAATAATGCAGTGGAGTTGCTGGATTAAAAACTAAACCAGCTTTACAGCCATTTTCTTTAATAAGCTGCAAAGTGCGATCTAAGTGGACACTCGCCTCTGGGTGAAAGGTAATAATATCGGCGCCAGCTTTGGCAAAACCAGGAATAAGACTGTCAACAGGTTCAACCATTAAATGCACATCTATAGGAGCAGTAATTCCATAGTCTCTTAATGACTGACAAACCATTGGGCCAAAAGTCAAATTGGGGACAAAATGATTATCCATAACGTCAAAATGAACAACATCGGCACCCGCGGACAAAACATTTGCGACATCATCTCCTAAACGGGCAAAGTCTGCCGAAAGGATTGAAGGGGCAATTAAAAATGAAGACATAAGCTGAACCTAATAAGTTATCTTTTATAAAATCTGCGCGGCATTATAAACCATAAGCAGACAATTTTAATTTTTTATCATTGATATATTATTATTTTGTTGCACTTTTTTTGCTCATCACCTTATATAACGCACCATGATGATGCGATCTTTAAAAACAATTAAATATTCAAAAGCATACGGGAAATATATAACCATATGATATTAACGGACAAATACCGAATTCTATTTATAGATATAACCTCGGCACCATCTTTGCTTTTTCATTAGTAGACAAAATTATAATAAATGACTTAAAGAGACTAACATGAAAAAAACATTAATAAGCATCGCCCTCACCTCACTTTTAGCTACAACACTAAGCTCAACATCAGCACATGCTGTAGAAGGCCTTAGCACTAACGTTGGTTTAGTTTCACAGTACTTTTTTCGTGGTGTAGCACAAACAAGTACCGCATCAGCCAGTGCCGGTGTTGATTATGAGAAAGGCAACTTTTCGGTTGGCGCATGGACCGCTGATGTACAAGATGGTTTAGAAATTGATTTATACGGTAGCTATGGTTTAGAACTTGATAGTGGTCTTGGTCTAAGCGCTGGCTTTACTACATATCAATATACTGGTGATTTTGATTCTGCTTATAACGAGGTAAATTTAGGTTTATCTTATAGCTTTTTCTCTGTGTCATATAATATTGGCCAACACGAAGAAGATAAAGGTTTAGATATTGAAGAAGCGGATTACGACTTTCTTTCGGTAACTGCCGAATACGAAGGTTTTTATGCAAGTTACGGTACTTGGGGTAAAGACTTTGAGGGTGATTATGTGGAACTTGGTTATGGAACTGACGTTGCTGGTTTCGATATTGGTGTAGCAATAATCGCTAACTCCAAAGAGCTTGACTTAGAAACAGGAAAAGGCGATGAGTCTATCGTTTTTAGTATCGGTAAGTCTTTTTAGATTGTAAAAAGCTTCTACTGACATTAAGTTGCTAATTGGTTATACTTCGGCCAACTCGCAACTTATATGTCGGAAACTTTATGTCAAAACGGATAGTGACAAAATTCAATGTTTTTGCTTTTACAGCCCTGTTAATTTTTGGCTTAAATAAGCTGCACACAGATAAAGAAATTCACTTAGCTCAATTAAGTAAATCCTGTATGGCGATAGAGTCTAATTTGCCAATGAACCATTCAGGCCACCCTTGCAGTAGAGTGTACTCTCCAAATGAAAGTCTATGGTCATGGTTGTCTGGCGACAGTCAATCAGCCCACCTACATTTTTTAGATTTAGCCGAACTTATTCAAGCTAACCTACATTCATTGAGCAAGTAAGTGCCGGATAAAAAGAAAACATCGCAGCTTAATACGGTAAAAAGTGTTGCCGCAGCATTTTTTGGTGTGCAAAGCGATAAAAACAGACAACAAGACTTCAGCCATGGAAAGTTAAGTCACTTTATTATTATGGGTATTTTAGGCGTTATTGTTTTTATCGGTCTACTTCTCACTATTGTTTCTTTAATACTTCCCTAGCTTAGTACTAACCATTTAACTACGGGCTTACTTTCCATACTTTGTCAGACGATTCAAGATAGGTTGCCAAAGCCACTGAGCCATACCACTCAATGACCTCTGTCGCTAAATAGTTGTCTTTAATTTCAGGATCAGAGAGTAAAATTTCATTTACCTCATAAATACCTGTTAGATCTAAAATAAAAATGCCCCGATAAGTTTTGTCATTTTTCCCTAAGGGCCCAGCTACAATTAATTTTTTCTCATCAACTAAACGGCTAATATTATCTAAGTACCCTCTAAAAGCTGTATTTTTTAGTGCTTTATCAGTAGAAGTATACTTCCGGTTTTGAGGATAACTAAAACAAATTTTTTCATACCATAATCATCAGCACCTAAATCAGCCGCTAATTTAGCGTCATAATTTGGGTTGGTGTTATGCTGAGCATTATCAGTATTAGCCAAAGCTGATATTGAGAAAAGAACAAGTATTAGTATTACCAATGGATTTTTCATCTTAAATCTCTCATTCAAAATTTCAGTGATTAAACTCATTAATTTACAATATCCTTAAACATCATAATAAATACTATCTATATAAAAACATTGGTACATAAACGAAAAAAGGTGAGCTATTGCTCACCTTTTTTTAAAGTTTTTAGCTATACGTTTCAAAAAGGAATATCATCATCAAAATCAATTGATGGCTCTTGCGGATTTACTTTAGCTTGCTGGTTTTGTTGTGGTTGTTGATAACCACCTTGCTGCTGTTGCCCTTGTTGAGAAAAGCCACCTTGTTGTTGTGGTGCCGCTTGTTGACTTTGCTGTGATTGATAGCCGCCAGACTGCTGTGGTGCTTGTTGTTGACCTTGTTGAGAGAAGCCACCTTGCTGCTGTGGTGCTGCTTTATTATAGGCTGGCTGTTGTGCTGCTTGTTGCTGTCCCTGTTGAGAAGAGAAACCACCTTGCTGTTGTTGACCTTGGAAACCTGCAGATTGACCAGAAGGTTTACCGTCAAGCATTTGCATTACGCCATTAAAGCCTTGAACAACTACTTCAGTAGAGTATTGATCTTGGCCTTGTTGATTTTGCCATTTGCGCGTTTGTAATGAGCCTTCTAAATAAACTTTTGAACCTTTTTTCAAGTATTCACCAGCAATTTCAGCTAACTTTCCAAAAATAGCAACACGATGCCACTCTGTTTTCTCTTTTTGTTCGCCCGTCTGCTTGTCTTTCCAGCTATCAGAAGTTGCAACGGTTAGGTTGGCTACTGCGCCACCACTTGGCATAAAACGAACTTCAGGATCTTTACCTAAGTTGCCTAAAATGATTACTTTGTTAACACCTGCCATGAAAGATTCCTATTCGTTTGCGGTAAAAATGTTACCGTCTTCGCCTTAATTTTTAGTAGATCGATTCTATACCAATCTTGCCAAATAATCCTTATTTTTGTCTTTTTTTACGATAAAAAATCATTAATTTTTTCATAATTATTTAAGGTGTTGTTGCATCACAATTTTAATGCCTTCTGGAATTTTCTTTGATACCTGTTCTTGGTAACAAAAATGTACCATTACTGCTGTACCTGAAGCACACTTTTTATCGTTTTGCCAAAGCTCTTGGTAAACATCAAAAGAAGATCCGCCTACCCGACTGATATAGGTTCGAAGCTCAATAGGGTAACCATAAAAAATCTGCCCATGATACTCAACGGTGACTTTTGCTAAAATCAACTGCCAATTTTTAATATCTAATTTAGGCATAAAAAGCTTAAAGACAGGATCTCGTGCTCCCTCAAACCAAATAGGCACCATCGTATTATTAATATGTCCTAAAGCATCTGTATCACTAAATCGAGGGGTTATAAGTTCACTAAACATAGTTTTCGCCGTTAAAATTTTAGTGTTAGTATTGTAACACGCACATAACCACTGTTTAAATTTTTGCCACAGAAGCTGATATGACTGACTTTATAGAAGTATACCCTAATGCACTTTCCGATGATTTTTGTGCTGACTTTATCAAACAGTTTGAGCAAAGCAAACATCAACAAGCTGGCCGAACAGGCGGCGGTGTAGACACAACTAAAAAAAACAGTTCAGATATTACGATAAATCAGTACCCTGAGTTTCAACCAGCAATGCAAGTGATTTCGCAAGCTTGCACAGAAAAGCTATCAAGTTATGTTCAAAGTTATTTTTTCAGCTTAATCAGTGGTATCTCCATTACCTTGCAGCATCCAGAAACAAAGGTCCCCACGGTTATAACCGCAGGAAACTTTAATGAAATTGGCAAACCTAACGCAATGAATATTATGCGTTACTTGTTTCGATTAGCTCCATTTACCGCCCAAAAATATCAAAAAGGTATTGGAAATTACGGTTATTGGCATTCTGAAATTTTTCCACAAGCCGGCGCCAATGAAGCACTACACAGAATGTTGCTTGTTATTATCTACTTAAATGATGTTGAGGAAGGTGGTGAAACTGACTTTTATTATCAAGATAAATCAGTAAAACCTAAGGCAGGTACTATGATAGTGGCTCCTTGTGGTTTTACTCATACCCATAGAGGTAATGTTCCTATTTCTTCTAATAAATATGTCATAACTTCTTGGGTATTATTTAACCCTGCTGATAAAATTTATACCGCACCAAACTAAACAATTAAGCTATAGTTATAAATAAGGATAGAATTTATAATAGGATTGTAGTTATTATCAAAGTTGTTGTTTCAGTTAAATTTATCATTTTGTTATTGTTAATGATCTCTGTAGGGCGATTTGTCAACGCCACTGAAGACTCTGAACTTTGCTTAGATAAAAAACCCGCTATAAGCTTCAAGCCACTCCCTATATTTGATGAAAGCGAGGACGACACACTTTTTATTCATCGCTGGGCAAATGCTCTTCATATCACAACCAAAGAAATCACCTTAAAAAATGAAGCCGCCTTTTTTTTAGCTCAATGTAAAAAAGGTCCCGCTGAATTAGCGGAATTAGAACGCCATTTACGTAGTAAAAAATACATTAAAGATGCTTCTGTTAGCTTTGTTCAAGATAAACCAAACGAGAAAAACATTGAGGTCAAAACTTGGGATACTTGGTCATTAATGCCAACCATCAGTTTTGGCAGAAAAGGCGGTGAAAATACTTATAGTTTTGGTATCAAAGATCGAAATTTATTAGGTTTAGGTATAGATGCAGAAATTGAATCTTATACGAATGTTCAGCGCTCGGGTTATAAGTTAGTAACCACTATTCCTCTTTATCAAAAAATGAATACTAATCTTACTATCAAATTTGCCGACAACGACGATGGCAAACAGCATGCACTAAGGTTACAAAAATCATTTGCCAGCTTCACTACACAATACGCATACAATGTTGCTTTTAACGATGAGTCTCGAGTTGATACGATATTTCAAAACGCTGCAGAGCAAACAACTTTTGGTCATGATATTAATTTCAAAACACTTAATTATGCATGGCTAACAGAAAACAATGACAATAGCGTATTTAGAATCAACCTTGGTGTCACTCAAGATGAACATTTATTCTCAACACCAAATAATAAAAATTTTGCAGAGCTTCCCGTAACTCAATTGCCCAATGATAGAGAGTTCATTTATCCTTGGGTAGGTATTGAATACATAGAAAAAAACTTTCAAAAAATGACCAATATTCATTTAATTACCCAAATAGAAGACTTTAATCATGGCTGGCAAATAAAGACTTCATTTGGTATTGGAGATGGTAACAACGCCAACAGCGCATGGGTCTTTTGGCAGGCAAATATCAAAAAAGGCTTTGCGCTAAACGAAGATGCCTTATTGCTGATGAGTTTAGCAATGAGCGGTGATATTTATGATCAAGGAAACAGTCGAATTATTGCTAGTATCAACACTGAATACTTTCATAAACTCTCGAATAATTGGGGCTTTTACTTTAATAACGTCAATATACTCAGTGAAAACCAATATCAAGATCGCCCAGTAACTATGGGAGGAAATGTCGGTTTAAGAGGCTTTCCTTTACAATATCAACATGGTGAAGACAGTATAAAATTAACCTCTGAGATCAGATATTATCCACGAATAAATATATGGAAGATCTTTGATGTCGCTGGTGCTGTATTTTTTGATGCGGGTAAAGCTTTTGGTAATGTAATTGAAGAAAATATAGAACAAGACTGGTTATATTCATCAGGTATTGGCTTACGCTTTTATTCTCCTCATACAGGGGGAAATAATAATATTATTCATTTGGATCTCGCCTTCCCACAATCTGACAATCCTGATATTGATAGTGTTGAAATAAGAGTTCAAGCTAAAAAGTCTTTTTGATATATCAGACTTTTATAACTACATTTACATTAGTCTTTTAATTTTAAAGGAAGAGACGTGTCGCACAACTCAACCCGCATAATCAAAACATGTTTTGCATTGTTATTCTTCTTAATCTTTAATTGCTCTGCTTTTGAAAAACCAATACTGCACTGCGTAGCTGATGAATGGAAAGGCTATACTAATGCTGATGGCAGTGGAACCTATTGGCAAATTATCAGAAGCATTTATGCTGATAAATACCAGTTAAAACTCCAAACAACTCCGTTTCATAGAGCAATAAAATTAGTCACAACAGGTAAAGCAGACTGCATTGTTGCTATTTATACAAAGGATAAAAGAAATTTACTAGTACCAAAGTATCATCTTGATACCGAATATCCCGCAAACCTATTATTTGATAAAACACGTCATAATATAAAATCAAAGGATGATTTAGATAACTTAGATAATTTAGTTATTGTTGGTTTAAAAGATTATGGGCTTGAGCATTTTTTGCCAAACCCCCTCAATCTTTATGGCGTTGATAGTCATAAGAAAATGAATGAACTAATAATGAATAGTCGTGTAGATGCCGCTATTGTATATACCCATAATATAAGGTTAGTTGACCCAACAGGTAAATTAAATCAAATTGAAATCATTCCTGATAAAAAGTATTACCTTGGTTTTTACCCCTCAGAACTGGGTAGTGAACTTGTTAAACAATACGATAGTAAATTACCGAAACTTATCTTAGATGGCACAATAAAAAACAGTTTTGCTGATGACTTAGATTATCAACACGCCAACTTTGTTATCATAGAATAGGGGGCAGCTTTACAAAAAACGCTTCAACAAGCGATCAATTTGCACTACACGCAATTTTTTCAGTAGGTTCCGTGGTTTTTCAGGATAATCCTTAATTTGATCAATTTCATTGTAGTGAGTAATCAATTGGGTGTTTTTCACTAAACCAGCCCATTCTTGTTCAAATGCAGGCATTAACTGACCTTGCTTGTCATCAATCAACAAGCCATTTTCAAGATCTAGCGCCCAAGCTCTTGGGTTTAAATTACTACCCGTTATGAAATGATGTCGACTGTCAGAAACCAAACCTTTTAAATGAAAACTATTATCTGCGTCTTTCCATAATCTAATATTTAACAGGCCTTTATCAATATTACGTTTTTGCTTTTTAACATAACGTGCAAGTAAAACCTCATAAAGGTAGGGAACAATACCAATGGTGGTAAAAGGTTTTTCTGGCGAAATATAAAAGTCATTTGCCGTTTTATCACCGATAATTAACGTCACCTTTACGCCTCGCTTAAGCGCTTTATTAACGTCTTTAGCCAATGATTTAGGTAGATTGAAATACGGCGTTAATATCAACAATTCCGTTTTTGTTTTTTGTACAACCTTTCGAATAGCTTTATTTAGCTGGTTACCACGCGCACCACAACCTACCAGTGGAGTAATCGTAATATTATCTTGCAAGGTGATTTTTTCATCAACTAATAGATTACGCTTACTTAATGAATAATGAGCTTTTTTCACCAACATTTTAAGTTGTTGGATAATGTGTTTTTGCTCAGCTTTGTCTGGCAGTTTACCGCCATTTAAGCGTGGGGCTAAATTAGTATCTAGAAAGTTAGCCGTCAAGTATTTGCATAAAGTATCAGCGAGTACCGCTGACTTTATTAGATAGTACCGGTCTAATCGATAACGACCATGCTGATTGCAGTAAATGTCGTTAATACTTGCGCCAGTATAAAAGACCTGATCATCAAAAAACATGCCTTTTAAATGTAGTACACCAAAAACTTCTTTAGATTTAACGGCTACACCGTAAATATCAATACTTACATCATATTGATTTTCTAACGCTAAGTAGAGTGCTCGGTTACCTAAGCTATTTTTTTCACCTATTAGCCCACGTTGGGCGCGGTGAAAATCTACAAAGACTTTAATATCAAGAGTGGGATAATTAGTTTTTGCTTGATAAAGAGCATGAAGAATCTCTTTTCCTGCATCGTCATCTTGTAAATACAAAGCGGTAATATAAATACGGGTACGTGCGTTAGCAATAAGCTGTAACAATTGTTGCTTATATTGATCGGGGGAACAAAAAACTTGAATATCATTGATGCTAACGAAGGTGTTGTTCACTACTGCTGCCAAAATAACTTATCTATAATTATTGTAATAACGCGCAGTATAGCGCGTTTTTAATTGATTTGGTATATACCTATATTAGGGATATTTACAGTTTAAATTGGCCCAATTGTTGTGATAAATTATCAGCCAATACCGCTAGGTTTTCTCCAGCATCTGCAGCATCAACAGCTGCTTTCATTACATTGTCAGCTCCTTCGGCAATTTTATCGGTATGACTTTCAATGTCACTTACCATCTGGCTTTGTTGTTCAACAGCTGATGAAATCTGGACTGAGCCATCAACTATTTGCTCAACATTTTGTGTTACTTCTAAAAAGGTTGCCGCCACTAAATTGGTTTTTTCAACGCCTTTATCAGCTTTAACTATACCTTGATTCATCGCTTCAACTGATTTTGTAGCGCCAAGTTGTAATTGCTCAATAATACGCTGAATTTCAGCAGTAGACTCTTGTGTTCGACTAGCAAGCGTTCTTACCTCGTCAGCCACTACGGCAAAACCTCGGCCTTGTTCACCTGCTCTGGCTGCCTCAATAGCAGCATTTAATGCCAACAAGTTGGTTTGATCGGCTATTTCTCTTATTACATTAACAAATTGACCTATTTCACTACTAAAGCCTGCTAACTCATTAATAACCACAGCTGACTCATTAACTTCTTTGGCGATATCATTTATCACTAACGTTGTTTCTGTGATCACACTCTGCCCATCTGTTACATGTGAACTTGCTAGTTCTGTAATTTCTCTAGCGCTGAATGTATTGTCACTAATTACCGTAACAGAGCTGCTCATCTGTTTAATTGCACTGACAACATCATGGGTATTGACTTGCTGGTCAGCTAAACTTTGAGCCATAACATTGGACAGTTGATTAATATTCCCTGCTGAACTTTTAAGCTCGACAACATCGTTATTAAACAAAGACAGCAGTTGATGAATCTTTTCCTGCATTTGATTAAAGTTAACAGCAATATCACCTAGCTCATCTTTTGAATTTACATATAATTCATGAGTAAAGTCACCGTTTTCTAACATCGATGAAGCTTCATTAATCGCTGTAGCACTTTGTTTTATCGACATATAAATAACCATCAACATAAAACCAGTCAGCACTGCAGCTCCAGTTAAAACGCCTCCCAATAAGATTAAATACCATAAACTCACCTCTCGACTATCCGTGAGGTGATCGACAAGCATTTTATGGCTTTGAGTTAACAGCTCTTGGCTTAAATTATAACTTTGTTCAACGGCTTGATTTGCCTTACTTAATGACCAAAGTATTTCATCAGGATTGATAACATTATCTCTTAAACCCTGTTGATAAAGATCAAGTGAAGTTAAAAAGTCATTGGTCAGTTGATGATATTGCTTTGTTTGCCCTCCATCTACACGGCGTAATTGCTCATTCGTTTTAAGCAGCTGTGTTTGCAATTCATCAAGTCGATGATCAAGAGCTACCAACAAAGTGTAACTTTGAGAAGTAAAACCATCATTTTCAAGAATATTTTCGGTTAAACTTTTCGTTCGACCTAAATACTCTACTAAGGCAGGAAATCGTTGTACCACCATTTCAGCTAAATAAAAGGCACTTGCCTTACTTTCTCGACTTAAGCCACTAAAAGCAGCTGTATTTTCCCTAAGTGACAAGCTTTGTTCGTACATTAAAGAGAGTTGCTGAAAGTCTGCCTCCTCATCAGCAACCTCTAGCCACTGAGTTAACATTGTTTGACCTATATAATTTAATTCATTTGCTAAAAATGAGTTGCCAATATTTGTATTCAATTGAAATATTTTACTTTCTGCTTGAGAAGGGTTCAGCCTGATTATTTGCTCGACTAATGCCGTTTGATGCACTAGTGCCAAACCGTTTAACTCTAGGTCATATTGACTAATACGTTGCCATTGCTGTGAAACTATCCACCAAGCACTCGCAATAATAGGAATAAAAAATATAATAGCTAGAATCGAAAACTTTGCTTTAAAACGTAAGGTATTTGATAGAGAAACGGCCCAAGAAAAGAGTGAATTCATGATTATTATTATTTCCATGCTAGTAAAAATGGTCTGTGAACAAAGTATAGACCGCTACTTCGTTGGTAAAATTTCAGCTAACAGAAATACAAAAGGCTAAAGAATAATCTTTAGCCTTTTGTATTTTTCGCTACAATTGATTAAGTTTAAATGGTTGCTGCCAATTCTGCAGCTTGTCGAATCGCTCTTTTAGCATCTAACTCAGAAGCTACATCGGCGCCACCGATTAAGTGAGTAGTTACATCAGCATCAATCAACTCTTGATATAAATCTCGATTTGGCTCCTGTCCTGCACAAATAATGACATTATCAACATTAATCATTTGTTCTTTACCATCAACTTCAATTAATAAACCATCGTCGGTTATCGCTTTATAGCTAACACCTTTGATCATCTTTACACCATTTTTAGCTAAAGTTGCTCGATGAATCCAACCGGTAGTTTTTCCTAAACCTGCTCCCACTTTTGTTGTTTTACGTTGTAGTAATGCAATTTCTCTAATAGGCTGATGCTCTATATGTTCTTTTGATAATGCACCATTATTTTTAAAGGTTTTATCAACCCCCCATTCTTTAAGCCAAGCATCGACATCTGTTGTTAAACTTTTTTCTTCACATAAAAAGGTAGCGACATCAAAACCAATACCACCAGCACCGATAATTGCTACTTTTTTACCTATTTCTTCTTTATCTCTTAATACATGCAAATAACTTTTTACAATGGGGTTATTAATACCTTTAATCGCTAAATCTCTTGGTTTGATCCCCGTAGCTAAAACAACCTCATCAAAACCTTGTGCAGCTAATTGAACTGCGCTTTGCTCGCTATTTAAATTTACGGTAATGTTTAGTAATTCAATTTGTTTGTTGAAGTATCGTAGTGTCTCAAAAAACTCTTCTTTGCCTGGCACTTGTTTAGCAAAATTAAACTGTCCGCCAATTTCACTCATTCGATCAAAAATTTCAACTTTATGCCCTCGCTGCGCTGCATAAACACTAAAAGCTAAACCTGCAGGGCCAGCGCCAACGACAGCAATAGATTTACTGTTGTTCGTTTTTGAAAAAGTTAACTCTGTTTCATAACATGCAGCAGGATTAACTAAGCAAGATGCTCTTTGCTGTTTAAACACATGATCTAAACAAGCTTGGTTACAACCAATACAGGTATTAATTTCATCACTTTTTTGTGCCGCAGCTTTATTAACAAAATTTTCATCTGCCAAAAATGGTCGAGCCATAGAAACCATATCGGCATGACCATTAGCTAAGACTTCTTCAGCTACCTCTGGCGCATTAATTCGGTTAGTGGTAACTAAGGGAATAGATAACTCACTTTTCATTTTTTCAGTCACCCATGTAAATGCCGCCCTGGGTACTGAAGTCGCTATGGTAGGTACACGAGCTTCGTGCCAACCAATACCAGTATTGATGAGTGTAGCCCCTGCAGCTTCTATGGCTTTCCCCATAGTGACAATGTCTTGCCAACTATTACCGCCCTCAACAAGATCAAGCATAGATAAACGGAAAATTATAATAAATTTTTCACCGACCTTTTCACGAACCGATTTAACAATTTCAACGGCTAATCGCATTCTATTTTCAATTGGCCCGCCCCATTCATCATTGCGCTTGTTCACTTTCACACAGCTAAATTGGTTAATGAGGTAACCTTCAGAGCCCATAATTTCAACACCGTCATAACCAGCTTTAGCGGCTAATTTTGATGAATGTGCAAAATCTTTTATGGTACTTCTAATTTGTCTTACCGACATAGCGGATGGGGTAAATGGATTGATTGGTGACTTAATTTTACTCGCTGAAACACTAAAGGGATGATACGAATAACGCCCTGCATGTAAAAGCTGTACACATATTTTAGTGTCATATTTATGCACAGCATCAGTGATGACTTTATGTTTATTAACATGCCAAAATTTACTTAACTCACAGCCAAGAGGTGCTAAACGACCCCGAGCATTTGGGCTAATACCTCCGGTGACAATCAAACCAACACCACCTTTAGCTCGTGCTTCATAAAAGGCAGCAAGTTTTTCAAAACCATGCTTCTCTTCTTCAAGTCCTGTGTGCATTGATCCCATCAAAGTTCGGTTAGCTAATGTTGTAAAACCTAAATCAAGAGGGGCTAGTAAATGTGGATACATTGAAGTGCTTTGCATAGTTATACCAATATAAGTAATGAATTAAGAATATAGCTCCTAAATTTCAATAGGAGGTCAAACCAGTGAAGATAAAATACGCTTACTTGAGTAAAATTTCAAGCTATTTTGACGGTGACAAGATCAACCATAAAAAGTTATTAGAATGATGTTTGTCAAATTCTGGTAATATTGAGTGATGAATAAAAAACATTTGATAACAAATATCCTTCAACACCTAACCAAGGAACTTGCTAACTGTAGGTTGGCAGCAAACAATGCACACCTTGCGGCAATAGATGATCAGTCAGTTGCAGAAACTCAATATGATACGCTAGCAATTGAGTCAGCTTATTTAGCGGAAGGGCAATCAAGGCGCATTGTAGAATTTGAACTAGCCATCGAAGCACTTGAACAATTATCAAATCAACTCGAAGTAGCAAATATAGAAGTTAATAAGGTAGTAAAATTAGGCTCAATAGTGCAATTAGCCGATGATGAAAAATTTGAAAGTTGGTTTTTTATTACCCCTGCTGCTGCGGGTTATAGGCTATCAATTGATGATAAGAATTTCACTGTTATTACACCAAAATCCCCTATGGGATTTGCTTTAATGAACAAAAACGTTGATGACGAGGTAGAGGTATTTATTGGCAATAATAAACTTATAGGTGATATTATTGCCATTTATTGATAGCTGAACTGAAGGTAAGTCAAAGGTAAACTTATTGAACTCGATATTACACCGGATTTAATAAACGTCTTACCGCTTGCAAGTCGACAAGTTTTTCATCAACTTTCATATAAGCAACAGCTTCTGAATGCATTAATGTCGCTTCTAAAACGCCTGGCATATTAATGAGTTGCTCAGCAATATCATCAGCTTGTTCTTCGGTATTAATATTGGTGGCAAAACTGTAGCTTTTTGATTTTTTCAACGGTTTCATGCTCGCTGCAGCTAATACCCATATCAAACTAAATAGCGCCATCACTAAAAAAATACTCTTTTCACCAAAATTACTGGCAAGCACACCACCCAACAAACCGCCAGCAAAAGCACCTAAAAATTGACTACTTGAATAAATGCCCATCACACTCCCCTTTACACCAGCAGGTGCAAGGCGAGATAAAATAGAAGGCATAGTTGCTTCTAGATAATTAAAAGCGGTGAAAAACAAACCAACAGAAAGAACCAGAAACCAAAAGCCAGAAGGTAACCCCCACATTAATACTAATGATAACGTTAATAAGGCGACAGCAAAGGTGAACATTTGTTTCTCACGCTGCTTCTTAATGGCAATAATCATAAAAGGCACCATGATAAAAAATGAGCCCAACAAGACAGGTAAGTAAAGTTGCCAATGCTGATCTAACGCTAAACCATTATCTACAAACTGCTTGGGTAAAGTGATAAAACAAGCGGTGAGTGCCATGTGTAATATAAACACTCCCCAGTTTAAGCGGGTTAACTGAGGATGTTTTATCAGTTTGCTGATTTGTGCTGGCAAAGCGACATTGTCACCACGTGGGGCTTTATGTACTGAATTTGGCACCATAAACTGGATCATTACCATAGCAAAAATGGTTAACACCGCAGTAAACCAAAACAAACCACTTAAACCAAAGGCTTCAGCTACAATTGGACCAACAACCATAGCAACGGTGAATGATAATCCAATAAACATACCTATAGTTGCCATTACTTTAGGCCGTTGCTCTTCTCTACTTAAATCTGCAGCCAAAGCAAGTACAGCACTGGCGATTGCCCCCATACCTTGAATTGAGCGACCAATGACTACACCATAGATAGTTTCTGACATAGCAGCGACAATACTGCCAATACAAAAAATGACTAAGCCAATTAAAATTATCGGTTTACGACCATATTTATCAGACAAAATTCCCATGGGGATTTGCAACATCGCTTGCGTTAAGCCATATGCACCAATAGCCAAGCCTAGCCAAATAGGGCTATAGCCACTTAGCTCTTCACCATAAATAGCAAAAACAGGCAAGATCATAAAGAGACCTAGCATGCGTAAACCAAAAACAGTAGCTAATGAAAACGCCGCCCTTTTTTCAATGTTATTTAAACCTGTGGTGCTCATAAAAAACCGCTATTTGTTGTCAATAAAATGTACTTTTCTACATGCATAAATCACTTACACTAAAAAATGCAGTAACTGACAGTAGCTAATAATTTCAAATTAAGAAAAAAACGGGGCCATCTTAGCACAGTGCAACTAACTATTTCATTAATCCTAACCAAGATAAATTAAGCCAATCACTCTTTGCCCAAAAATAAACAATTAGAGTGAAATATCAACAATTTTTGTGCGATAATACGCGGTCCAAACTTTGGCGAATAGTTTAAATAAGCGATCGATAAGCATAATGAGAAAAATAGAAGTTAGAGGGGCTCGCACCCACAATCTGAAAAACATAGATTTAGATATTCCTCGCGACAAACTAGTCGTTATTACCGGGCTGTCCGGCTCAGGAAAATCATCACTAGCTTTTGATACCTTATATGCTGAAGGTCAACGTCGTTATGTTGAATCACTTTCTGCTTATGCTCGCCAATTTTTATCACTGATGGAAAAGCCTGATGTTGATCATATCGAAGGTTTATCGCCAGCTATCTCAATTGAGCAAAAGTCAACATCACATAACCCACGCTCTACTGTTGGCACCATTACTGAAATATATGATTATTTACGACTGCTTTATGCTCGAGTTGGTGAGCCTCGCTGTCCAACACATCAACAACCACTTGCAGCACAAACCGTTTCTCAAATGGTTGATAAAGTACTTTCGCTAGAAGAAGGTACTAAAGTGATGTTACTTGCTCCAATAGTGCAAGATAGAAAAGGTGAACATGTAAAGCTACTTGATAATCTCGCCGCCCAAGGATATATCCGAGCGCGCATCGATGGTGATGTTTGTGATCTTTCAGATCCACCAACACTTGAACTACAAAAAAAACATACCATTGAAGTGGTTGTTGATCGCTTAAAAGTCCGTGAAGATATTCAGTTACGCTTATCTGAATCTTTTGAAACGACGCTTGGACTAACATCTGGCACGGCAACCGTTGCCTTTATGGATGAACCAGACAGAGAAGAATTATTATTTTCAGCTAACTTTGCTTGTCCACATTGTGGCTACAGTATGCAAGAGCTTGAGCCAAGATTATTCTCATTTAATAACCCTGCAGGTGCTTGTAAAACCTGTGATGGTTTAGGTATCCAACAATTTTTTGATGCAACCCGTGTTATTGCCAATGGAGAGCTAAGTTTAGCTGGTGGTGCAGTTCGCGGCTGGGATAAACGTAATTTTTACTATTTTCAAATGTTGCAATCCCTAGCTGAGCATTTTGAGTTTGCCTTAGACGCTCCTTTCAATGAGCTTAGTGCTGAATCCCAAAAGTTAGTGCTATATGGTAGTGGTAAAGAAGAGATCGAATTTAAATACATGAATGATCGAGGTGATGTTGTTCTTAGACGACACCCATTTGAAGGCATCATTAACAACATGGACAGACGTTTTAAAGAAACTGAGTCGAATGCGGTGCGTGATGAATTATCAAAGTATTTAAATTCACAACACTGCCCAGATTGTAATGGCAGTCGGTTACGCTTAGAAGCACGTAATGTTTTTATCAATGACACCCCATTACCTCAAGTGGCCGAATTGGCGATCGCAGATGCCTTAGCATTTTTTGATGGCTTACACTTAACTGGTCAAAAAGGTGAAGTGGCGGATAAAATTCTAAAAGAAATTAAAGACCGACTAGGCTTTTTAGTCAATGTTGGCTTGAATTATTTAAATTTATCACGTGGTGCAAATACCCTATCAGGTGGTGAAGCCCAACGAATACGTTTAGCCAGCCAAATTGGCGCAGGCTTAGTCGGTGTGATGTATGTTCTTGATGAGCCCTCTATTGGCTTACATCAGCGTGATAATGAAAGATTACTGAAAACCTTAATCCATTTGCGAGATTTAGGTAATACCGTCATTGTTGTTGAGCATGATGAAGATGCTATTCGAGAAGCCGATCATGTTATTGATATTGGCCCTGGTGCCGGTGTACATGGCGGTGAAATTATTGCTGAAGGCACTATCGATGACATCCTAAAGTGTGAACACTCACTTACGGGTAAATACCTTTCAGGAAGAGAGTGCATTGAAATTCCAACAACAAGAACTCCTTTTGATAAAAACAATGTGGTAGAGCTAAAAGGTGCTAGCGGTAACAATTTAAAAAATGTTAATTTAGTTATTCCAAATGGCTTAATGACTTGTATTACCGGTGTTTCAGGGTCTGGAAAGTCGACCTTAATTAACGATACCTTATATAAATTAGCCCATACCGAATTAAACGGTGCGACCACACAAGAGCCAGCTCCTTATAAAAGCATTACTGGTTTAGAGCTTCTAGATAAAGTTATCGACATTGACCAAAGTCCAATAGGTAGAACCCCCAGATCAAACCCTGCTACCTATACCGGAATATTTACCGCCATTCGTGACATTTTTGCTGCCACTCAAGAGTCACGGTCTCGTGGTTATAAACCTGGCCGCTTTAGCTTCAATGTAAAGGGTGGTCGTTGTGAAGCTTGTCAGGGGGATGGTTTAATTAAAGTTGAAATGCATTTTCTACCTGATGTTTATGTACCTTGTGATGTTTGTAAAACCAAACGATATAATCGAGAGACTTTAGAGGTTAAATATAAAGGTAAGAGTATCCATGAAGTATTGGATATGACTATCGAAGATGCTTTAGAGTTTTTTAAACCTATTCCGGCAATCAAACGTAAATTGCAAACCTTGATGGATGTTGGGTTAAGTTATATTAAACTCGGTCAATCTGCGACCACACTTTCTGGTGGTGAAGCACAACGGGTCAAATTATCAAAAGAGTTATCAAAACGCGATACCGGTAAAACGTTATATATTTTAGATGAACCAACTACAGGACTACATTTTCATGATATTAAGCAGTTACTGGAAGTGATCCATCGCTTACGCGATCATGGCAATACCATAGTAGTTATTGAGCATAACCTCGATGTGGTAAAAACTGCAGATTGGGTTATAGACTTAGGACCGGAAGGCGGCTCTGGTGGTGGTGAAATACTCGTTACTGGCACGCCGGAACAGGTTATAAAACATAAGACATCACATACAGCACGCTTTTTAAAAACATTGTTAACAAACGCTAAAGCATACCTAAATTAGTCAGAAATGAGGCAAATTATTAATGGCAGATATAATCTTAGAATCTACAATAACCTGCCCTGTTTGTGCTCATCAAAAAGAAGAGGTGATGCCAACTAACTATTGCCAGTGGTACTACGAATGTTTAGGGTGTAACATTTTATTAAAACCCCTTAAAGGTGATTGCTGTGTTTATTGCTCGTATGGCACAGTGCCATGTCCGCCAATTCAACAAGGTAAGGATTGTTGTTCAAACGATTAGATATGATAAACTGGACAAAAATAATGATAATGACATTTTATGAACAATAATAAATTACTTGAACAAGCAAAATATGTTTGCCAAAAACGCGGTGCACGTTTTACTCCTGCTCGTGAGCAAGTTTTTTTATTACTGTGCAAGCACGAAGGAGCGATCGGCGCTTATGACTTACTTGATGAGTTAAAAGCAACAGATCCTTCGGCAAAACCGGCAACAATTTATCGCGCTTTAGATTTTCTATCTAAACAAGGTTTTGTTCATAAAATTGAATCCATCAATGCTTTTGTTATGTGCCACCATTTTAGTGAATGTAACCACCCTGTTCAGCTCTTTATTTGTGATCAATGTGATAGTGTAGAAGAAATTCAATCCAATAATCTCGACTTAGCTCTACGTGCTATGGCTGACGCTAATGGCTTTGCTATTAGCCACCAAATTGTTGAAGCACACGGTACCTGCAAAACTTGCCAATAAAACTCCCCGCTAATATCTTATAAATCCAACACTTCATCTCGAAAAATAGGCTATTGACCGCTAACACCTCAGCCAAAGTAAACTTCAAAGAAGAACTATGGTATAACAGCTTGCTGTATAAAAAATTATACTAATATATTCACCACATTTTATTGAGAAAAATTAATTATCAGGGTACCTATGAAACAGTCAATCCAGTCTGCGATTCTTGGCTTATGTGTAATAGCATCAAGTTCGGCATTTGCAAAGTTTACTATTGCTGACGATACTTTTCGTCAGTTAGATGAGTTATTACCTACTCCAAATACTTACCGTGTAGCATCTGGTGCTCCGGGCCATGAATATTGGCAGCAACAAGTAGATTATGACATTGAGATTAAAATTGATGATAAAACTCAACGTTTAACAGGTTCAGAGACGCTTAATTATACCAATAACTCTCCAGATACCTTACGTTATATCTGGATGCAGTTAGATCAAAATAAATTCAACCGAAATTCAGATACGAACCTAACTCGTACATCTAAAAAGTTGAAAAAAGTCTCTTTTTCTGGCGTTCGTAATATGATTGAAGCGCCTAAATTTGATGGCGGTTATAACATCACTAAAGTTACTGGTAGCAACGACAAGCCATTAAAATATGTGATTAACAACACTATGATGCGCATCGATTTACCAAAAGCATTAAAGTCCGGTGATGATGTAGAAATCAATATTGATTGGAACTACCAATTACATGAGCAAAAAGTATTAGGCGGTCGCTCAGGTTACGAATACTTTAAAAAAGATGACAACTACTTATATGAAGTGTCTAGCTGGTTCCCTCGCGCTGCAGCTTATTACGATGTTATGGGCTGGCAGAACAAACAATTTCTAGGTAACGGTGAATTTACCCTTGAATTTGGCGATTATGATGTAAAAATTACGGTGCCAAGCGATCACATTGTTGCGGCGACTGGTGTTTTACAAAACCCCAAAAAGGTTTTAACTAAAACTCAACGTAAGCGTTTAGAAAAAGCTAAAACAGCTAAAAAGCCAGTAATTATTGTTACTGCAGAAGAAGCGCTAGAAAACGAAAAATCACGCTCTAGCAAAACTAAAACTTGGCACTTTAAAGCAGAAAACATCCGTGATTTTGCTTTTGCTTCTAGTCGTAAGTTTATTTGGGATGCACAAGGCTATAAACATAACCGTACGAATACAATGGCGATGTCATATTACCCTAACGAAGGTAACCCACTTTGGGAAAAGTATTCTACTGAAGCTATTATCCATACTATGGAGCAATACAGTAAATATACTTTCGATTACCCGTACCCTGTTTCAATTTCGGTAAACGGCCCTGTTGGCGGCATGGAATATCCGATGATCACTTTTAATGGTCCTCGTCCAACGCTTGATAAGAAAACAGGTGTAAAAACGTATTCTAAACGTACTAAATATGGCTTAATTGGCGTAATTATTCATGAAGTAGGACATAACTACTTCCCTATGATTGTTAACTCTGATGAACGCCAGTGGACTTGGATGGATGAAGGTTTAAATACTTTTTTACAATTCTTAGCCGAGCAAGCGTGGGAAGACGACTATCCATCACGCCGTGGTGATGCTTCAAATATCACTAGCTACATGAAAAGTTCAAACCAAGTACCAATTATGACTAACTCAGAGTCTATTCTACAGTTTGGTCCAAATGCCTACGGCAAGCCAGCAACAGCATTAAACATTTTACGTGAAACTGTCATGGGTCGTGAGTTATTTGATTTCGCTTTTAAAGAATACTCACAACGTTGGAAATTCAAACGTCCTACACCATCTGATTTTTTCCGTACCATGGAAGATGCATCTGGTGTTGATTTAGACTGGTTCTTCCGAGGTTGGTTCTACACCACAGATCATGTTGATATCGCGTTAGGTAATATTCACTTATATACACCTGACAGCCAGAATCCTGATACTGAAGAAGCTTGGTTACGTGCATTGGATAATGAAAAACCAACCTTTATTACAGAAATACTTAATCAAGGCAAAAAAGTACGCACACATGACAAGCCTGAACTATTAGATTTTTATAATGAACATGACAAATTTACTGCAACTAATGCCAAACGTAACAGCTACAACTCTAGTCAGAAGAAACTAGATCAATGGGAAAAAGATTTACTGCTTAATACCAGCAACTTCTACTTAATTGATTTTGAAAATAAAGGTGGCTTAGTTATGCCTATTATTTTGGATATCACTTATGCAGACGGCATGGTTGAGCACATGAAGATTCCTGCTGAAATTTGGCGTAAAAACAGTAAAAAAGTATCTAAACTATTAATTCGTGATAAAGAAATCACCGCAATTGCTTTAGATCCTAAGTGGGAAACTGCTGATGTAGATGTGAACAACAACTACTGGCCAGCTCGTCCAATCAAGTCTCGTTTTGAACTTTACAAACGTAAGAAAAACAAAAAAGACATGATGCGTGATTATAACAAAAAGTTAAAATCAGCGGACGAAGAAGATGAAGACGAAAAAGAAGGTGATGACGCTTAATGCGTTTAACGCGTTTAGTTAAAGTATTATGGCTTTCAACAGCCATAATACTCCTTGGATGGGCAAGCTCTGTGCTTGCCCATACTTTTTTCTTCGGATTAACCGAACTATCAGTAAATAGTCAAAGTAAAAAAATTGAGATCATTCATCAATTTACCGCTCACGATGTTGAAAATTTAATTGCTGAACAGCAACAAATCAATTTCTCTCCTGAACATCCAAAATACGAACAAATCATCAAAAAATATTTTGAACAACGCTTTATTTTACAACGAGATGAAAATTCAATAAAACTCAACTGGATAGGGCTAGAGGTGCAGCTTGGTAAAATTTATATCTATCAAGAGTCAGATTCAGAAAACTTTTTATCGGGATTAGTGGTAAAAAACGGTTTACTCGTCGATACTTACCCTAAACAGGTAAATACTGTGAATTATCAAGATACTGTCATAAAAGGCAGTTTAACTTTCTCTCAATCGCAGCAAAGTGTAAAAATTGAGAGTATAACTAGTGTAGAGTGATTTACATTTACCGCATAAGCATGCAGTATAAAGACACTAACTACAATAAGGCTCGGTACACTTCATGAATGTAGAGTTTATTAACCCATTTCTATCCTCAATGTTAAACGTTATGTCAACAATGGCACAAATGGAACTGGTACCAGAAAAACCTCGACTCAAAAAAGATGACGTTGCTATGGGCGATGTTTCAGGTTTAATTGGCATGGTCAGTGAACAAGCTAAAGGCTCATTATCTATCACCTTTGACGGCCCTCTTGCATTAGCAACAATGAAAGGCATGGTAGGTGAAGCGCCTGATGAAGTTAATGAGGAAATTACTGATTTAGTTGGCGAAATAACCAATATGGTTACTGGCGGAGCTAAGCGCCTATTAAGTGAAAAAGGTATTGAGTTTGATATGGCAACACCTATGGTAGTATCAGGAAAAAATCATACTATTCACCATAAAGCCAAGGGCCCTATCGTAATAATTCCATTAAAGTCTGCAGATGGTAACCGAGCATATATTGAGTTTAGTTTCGATGAATAAACACTAACTCACCGTTACTTTCAAATAAGAAATCCCCGATTAATTTATTATTAATCGGGGATTTTACTTTAGGACTATTTAAATATTAAGCCACTTTGGTTTTCAACCGTGCTCTAATTGCTTTTGTTGCAAGCACCATGTTCTCTAAGGCTAGTTTAGTTTCAGGCCATGTTCGAGTTTTTAAGCCGCAATCAGGGTTAACCCATAATCGCTCAATAGGAATATATCTCTCAGCTTTAGCGAGTAAACTCAGCATTTTAGAAACGCTTGGTACATTGGGGGTATGAATATCATAAACCCCCGGCCCTAAATCATTTGGATAATCTTGCTCTTCAAAAGCATCAAGTAAAGCCATATTAGACCGTGATGTTTCAACCGTTAATACATCGGCATCTAGAGCAATTATTGCTGCTAATATTTCGTTAAACTCTGAATAACACATATGGGTATGAATTTGTGTACTCGAAGGAGCTTTGGCAGCCGATAAGCAAAACGCCGATGTTGCCCATGATAAGTACTCTGACCACAAACTTTGTTTAACAGGCATACCTTCACGTATTGCCGGCTCATCAATTTGTATAATCTGCGTACCACTGGCAATTAAATCTTCAACCTCATCGCTAATAGCCAATGCGATCTGATTCGCTACTTGTTTACGACTGAGATCATCACGCACGAAAGACCATGACAAAATGGTTATCGGCCCAGTCAACATCGCTTTGACTGGTTTATCCGTTAACGATTGTGCGTAATTAATCCACTCAAGGGTCATCGCTCGTTTACGGCTAATATCACCAAAAATAATAGGAGGTTTTACACAACGAGAGCCATAACTCTGCACCCACGCAAACTGAGTAAAGGCGACACCATCAAGTAACTCACCAAAATATTCAACCATGTCATTACGCTCAGCTTCACCATGCACTAAAACATCTAGCCCTATTTCTTCTTGTCGAATAATAGCCTCTTTAATTTCAGACTGTATTAGTTGAGTATACTCTTCATGGTTTAGCTCACCTCTACGCCACTTTGCTCGTACTTGCCTAATATCTCCCGTTTGAGGGAAAGAGCCGATAGTGGTTGTTGGTAAGAGCGGTAAATTCAATACTGCTTGTTGTGCAATTTTACGTTTTTCAAAATTCTCTTGTCGATGAAAATCTTTTTTAGTCAATTGAGCGACTCGCCCGACTACCTCTGTATTATTAATCCGTTTAGATGTAAATCGCGCTAACGCAGGTATTGAGTAAACAGTGATATCATCACTGTTTTCATTAATTAATGCTGCTTTAAGTAAAGTTAACTCTTGGCATTTTTGCTTAGCAAATGCTAACCATGACTTAAATTCATCATCGAGTTTTTCTTCTTGGGCTAAATCAACAGGAGAATGCAACAAAGAGCAAGACGGAGCAAGCCATAACCTTTCACCTAGCTTTCGGTAAAATGGCAGTATTTTTTGATAAACTGATACTAAATCAGTCTTCCAAATATTCCGTCCATTGATTACACCTAAAGAAACCACCCAATGGTTTGGTAATTCACTGATGACTTTTGAGATGTTTGTACTCTCCGCCACTGTATCAATGTGCAAACCATCAAAAGCTAATGTTTGTATTAACGGAATATGATGATCAATACTGGCGAAATAACTCGTTAATAGCAGCTTTAACTGACCTTTTTCTAATGTCTGATACGCTTGAGTAAAAGCATGCTGCCACCGTTCACTTAACTCTAAACCTAGTACCGGCTCATCTAGCTGTAACCATATGACACCAGCTTGATTCAATTGATTCAAGACTTCTTGATAACCTTGTAGCAACTCAGGCAATAGCAACAATCTATCTTCTTCACTAGTGCTTAGATATAAATAACTAATAGGGCCAAGTAAAACAGGTTTCACTTTATCAGAGAGCTGCTTCGCTTCATTGAATTGCTCAATTAATGCTTGCGCATCCACCTTGCTTGGTAAATTGGTCACCACCGATTTTGAGAGTTCCGGAACAATATAGTGATAATTAGTATTAAACCACTTTGTCATATCACTAGCGGCACATTCACAGCCACTTGGCGCTTGACCACGAGCGATCCTGAACTCTATATCTAGTCTGCTATTGTCAACATCATGGCTATGAGAAAAACGCTCAGGGATCACACCTAACAACAGCGTTGTATTAAGAACATGATCATAATGAGCAAAATCACCAGCAGGTAGCCACTCCATACCTGCTTCTTGCTGTATTCTCCAGTTTTCTGAACGTCGTTGTTGGCATTGATTATAAAAATCATCTTGGGTAATTTCGCCACGCCAATATTTTTCTAAAGTGAATTTTAATTCTCGTTTGGCACCAACTCTTGGGAAGCCTAAATTATGTAGTTGCATGTAATATTCCATTTATTTTATGAATAATCGATATGAATACGTCACTGACTAAAATTTTTTCAAGAAAATACTATCAATAAAATATTTCCAACAAAACTAATAGACATCTAGACGTTTGGGTGGATATAATCATTTGTCGATGGAAAAATAACAAGCGCATAAAATTCAACTGGGAGTTGAAATAATTTCATTATGTTTGAACTAAAGCATTTAAAAACCCTTACTACCCTTGAGAGTATGGGAAACATAAAAAAAACAGCTGAGTCGTTATTTACCAGTCAATCAGCTTTATCACATCAGATAAAAGAATTAGAACACCGATTGAACGCTGCACTCTTTATCCGAAACTCAAATCCGATACTATTTACTAAGCAGGGTAAATTGTTACTAGATTTAGCAAAAAAAATTTTACCGCTAGTTGATAAAACCCATAAAGAACTAGTAACCCCTTCTCCAAGCAGTACAGTTCTGAAAGTTGCCATTGCATGCCATGCCTGTTTTCAATGGCTAATTCCATTGTCAGAGCAGCTAAAAAAATCAAAAGTAGTTTTAGAAATTGAGTTTGTTGATCAAGTATTTTCCAATAAAAACCAACAACAAACTGATATTTTATTTACCGATGAAAACGATTATGAGGATGACTATAACTACCAAAAAATAGGACAATTTGAATTAGTTGCCGTTGTTTCAAAAAGCCATATTAATGCCGTTAAACCTTATTTAGTCGCTAAAGATTTTAGAACAGAGGTATTATTAACATACCCAATAAAGCCACAGCAATTAGATATTTTCAAGTTGCTGTTAGATAAATCAAATGATCTGCCCAAGAGTATTAAGCAGGTAAATAATTCTCATATAATTCTACAAATGGTCGCTGCAAGAATGGGCATTACTACTATGCCTGATTGGTTAGTTAACAGCTTAACCAAACAATCATTAGTACAAAGCATTCCATTAACAAAAACAGGGATATTCAAAACCTTGTATGCACGTTATCATCGAGAATCAGTACTTAAACCTGAAATAGAAAGCATTCTACCCCAGGTAACAACTGCATTTAGCCATTTGTACTCAACAAACAAGCAAACATAAGAGAAATATCATGTGGATTCAGCACGCTATAACGTTAGAAGCAAAACCTCGTGGCTTTCATTTAATCACTGATATCTTAATCAGACAATTACCTGAACTTGAAGATATAAGCTGTGGAATTTTGCACCTTTTCATTCAACACTCTTCGGCTTCTTTAACAATTAATGAAAATGCCGATCCGACAGTAAGAACAGATATGGAGTCACACTTTAACCATTTTGTCCCTGAAAATGCCAATTACTATCTACATACCTATGAAGGTGAAGACGATATGCCTGCGCACCTTAAAGCAAGCATATTAGGATCTAGCATTAGTATTCCAATCACTGATGGGAAATTAAACTTAGGAATTTGGCAAGGAATTTATCTTGGTGAGCACAGGAACCATGCAGGAAATCGTAACTTAATAGCAACAATCAATGGGCAGCCTTAATATATTTCCCAATTTTGCGATCTATTTAGTAGGTTTAACATAAAAGTGTGCCTGATTTCGACCTAGATCTTTTGCTTTATACATCGCCTCATCAGCTTGAATAAGCAATTGACTACAAGAGGTATCGCCTGAACTGAATGAACATCCGCCAATGCTTATTGAAATACGCAGTTCAATATCATCAATAAACATGACTTGGTTAACTTCGTCAATAATATGTTGAGCAATGTGGTTAAGGTCATAATTTTCAGTTATATTTTCTAACAAAATTGCAAATTCATCCCCCCCTAATCGGCATAGAGTATCGGACTCCCTTAAACAGTTTTGAATTCTTTTAGAAACTTCAATCAACAATTTATCCCCTACATGATGACCATGGTTATCATTAACGAGTTTAAATTTATCTAAATCAAGAAAAAAAACGGCTAAACTAGCTTCTGGTTTTCGTTTGGTATGAGCAATCGCATGGCTGACGCGGTCAATAAATAATAGTCTATTAGGCAGCTTTGTTAATGGATCATGTAAAGCAAGAAATTCTAATTCTTCCTTATTTCTCATACTTTCCATTGCATTACGAATATGCTTAGCAACAAAGGTCAATAGCCTCTTATCTTTTTCAGTAAACAAGTACCCGCCAAAGTAACTTTGCACCGCAACAATACCCCGGAATTCTTTATCTCCAAAAGGCACACCTAACCATGCCTTAGGAATGGCACCAATAAGATAAAACTTATTGTCATCAACCATTTGTTTAATTTCTTTTTCATAAATCAACAAAGGTTTACCTGACATTAGGGTGTAGCCTGTGATACTTGGAATGTCTTGTCCTTTAAAGGGTATTTTTATGTCTAAGGTTTCATCAATATCATCAATTTCATCTACTCGGTATTGGATAACAAACGACTCTTCATCTTGCGATAATAAAGCGACATAAAAGTTATTGGCAAAGGTTATTCGAGAGATAAAATGATGTAAATGAGTGTAAAACTCTTTTATTGATTTAGATTCAAATATCAAATCAGTAATACCAAACAAGCTATTTTGTACTTTTCGGCTGTATTCAAGTTTTTCAATAGTATCTTCTAGTTGAGTCACCATACGAATCTTGCTGATTTGAACTGCGACAATAGAAGCTATAGCAAAAAGAACTCTTTGTTTATGCTTGTTATAAAACCCCTTATCAGGATGCTCGGAATCGATTACACCAAGCAGTTGTCCATCAACAATCATTGGTACGGCTATCTCTGACAACCTTGAATGATCATCAACAATATAGGATGGGTGTAAACGGGTATCATCAACAACAATGGGAGTTTGAGCAACCGCAGCTTCACCAACAACGCCACGACCGAGTTTAATTTCAATGGGGTTAATTATTTCATCTTTAAAAGGGCTTTTAGCGCCAAAAGCCGCTTTTTGAATTAATAGCTTTCTTTTTTTATCAAATAAATAAATCACAACATCTTCAAAGCCAAGTTTCGATACAACATTTTTTGCTGTATGCCATAAAACTTGATCAATGGATTCAATAGACAACATGTCTATGGCGAACTCACTAATAATAGTTAAGTATTGCTGTTCAGTTTTTAATTGATTCAATTCTGTTTTCATTTAGACAACCAAAAAATTCAATGACATATGACTTCGACAAAAAATAGAAGTCTTATTAAGAATAGCTGATTGCGAGAAAAGGTTTAACTTTTTATTTAGTTATTAATCACTTCAATTTGAACTCTTCGAGTGATATTACACAATAACTCATAAGGTATAGTAGTTGCCCATTGAGCAATTTCTTCGACAGGTAACCCCTTACCCCATAAGGTAGCGAGGTCTCCAACCTTATCTTTTGAAGAGCAGCCTAAATCAACGGTAATCATATCCATAGATACACGACCAACAATAGGTACACGTCTACCATTTATTAGCACTGGTGTGCCATTAGTCGCATGACGAGGATAGCCATCGCCATAGCCAATTGCAACAACACCAATCGTAGTCTGCTTTTGACACCGCCAAGCACTACCGTAACCAACAGTTTCACCTGCTGAAATAGTTCTTTTGGCAATTAAACTCGATTGTAAGGTCATTACAGGTGATATTCTGTTGAGAGGATCACACTCATCAATGCTAGCAGTTGATAGTGCCATAGGTGATACGCCATACAACATTAGTCCTGGACGAATCCAATCAAAATGGGATCTCGGCCAAGCATAAATGGCGGCAGAGTTAGCTAAACTTTTATCTTCTTGTAGTGTTGAAGTGAGTTGTTCAAATAGGGAAATTTGCTCAAATGTGGTTTTATTATCAATTTCATCAGCACAACCTAAGTGACTCATTAATACTAAAGGTTGTTGAACATTTTCACTTTGAGTCAGTGCTGAATAAAAGTGTTCAAACTCGTCAGGGTTAATACCTAAACGATGCATTCCTGTGTCTATTTTCAGCCAAACTTTTAAGGGGCGATCAAGCTTAGCCTGGCAAATTGCTGTTAATTGTTCTTGGTTATGTACAATAGTTTGTAAATCATTTACCACTAAAATAGCTAACTCTTTTGCTGAAAAAAAACCTTCCAGTAAGACAATCGGCTGAATTATACCTGCAGCTCTAAGTGCTAACGCTTCATCAATACGCGCGACACCAAAAGCATCGGCAAGCGGTAAAGCTTTGGCAATGCGTTCAAGACCGTGCCCATAACCATTCGCCTTTAATACTGCCAACATTTTAGTATCGGCAGCATGCTGTTTAATAATATTAAAATTATCGACTAAAGCTTGGCAATCTATCACTGCTGTCGCTGTTTTAAAGGTCATTTAGGACTAATCTTCTTCTAATACATGAGGACCAGCATAATTATCAAATCGAGAAAATTGACCTTGGAAAGTTAATGGTATTCTGCCAATTGGGCCATTACGCTGTTTACCAATAATGATTTCTGACATGCCTTTCCACTCTGAATCATCGTTATAGACTTCATCACGGTAGATGAACATAATCAAATCAGCATCTTGTTCTATTGCCCCTGATTCACGAAGATCTGAGTTAATTGGCCTTTTATCTGAACGTTGCTCCAAACTACGGTTAAGCTGAGAAAGTGCAATAACAGGAACTTTAAGCTCTTTTGCTAACGCCTTAAGTGAACGGGATATTTCAGAAATTTCTAAGGTTCGATTATCTGATAGCGCTGGCACTCTCATCAATTGTAAATAATCGATCATTATCATGCTTAAGCCTCCATGATCTCGAGCAATCCGGCGAGCTCTTGAGCGTACATCTGTTGGTGTTAATCCTGCCGCATCATCAATGAACATTTTACCGTTTTCTAACAATAATCCCATGGTAGAAGATAAGCGTGCCCAATCTTCATCATCCAGCTGCCCTGTTCGTATTTTAGTTTGATCAATACGACCTAGAGAGGCCAACATTCTCATCATTAATTGGTCTGAAGGCATTTCTAAACTAAAAACGAGTGCTGGTTTGTCTTGAGTCATAGCCGCATTTTCAGCCAAGTTCATCGCAAAAGTTGTTTTACCCATTGAAGGACGAGCGGCAACAATAATTAAATCAGAAGGTTGCAAGCCTGCAGTCATTTTATCCAGATCAGTAAACCCCGTTGAGACACCGGTCACACCACCGGAAGGTTCGTTACAAAGCTTTTCAATGCGATCTACTGTTTTTTCTAATACCGAAGAAATACTTTCTGGACCTTCCGATTTATTCGCTCGTTGCTCTGCAATCGCAAAAACTTTAGTTTCAGCAAAATCAAGTAATTCAGCACTGCTGCGCCCTTGGGTATCGTAACCTGCCTCAGCAATTTCATTAGCAACAGAAATTAGTTCTCGGGTAACAGCTCGTTCTCGAACAATGTCAGCATAAGCAGTAATATTGGCAGCACTTGGGGTGTTTTTCATCATCTCAGCGAGATAAACAAAACCACCGGCATCTTCTAGTTTTTGATCGTTTTCCAAGCCTTCAGATAAGGTAATTAAATCGACAGGCTCCCCTAATTCTATCAAAGCACCAATCACTTCAAATACAATGCGATGAGATCTACTGTAAAAATCTTGGGCAACTACTTTTTCACTTACCCTGTCCCAAGTTTCATTATCCAGTAATAAACCACCTAACACTGATTGCTCAGCTTCTAAAGAATGAGGTGGAGTTTTTAATTCATCGATTTGTTTATCCCGAATGAACTGCTTTTCTTTTGCAAACTTGGCAGGTTTACGGTCGGCCATCAAAAATACCTTTAATCACGATCAATACGACTTAATTTTATGAGCAGTCAGAATAGCAGATTCTCTTTATTTTTTCACATATAAAAACCATGAATTAATGGTGGGAAATTCATGGTTTTTATACGTGTATTTGTGATTTAAAAAGAGAAAATCTAGACAAATTAAACTCTTTGACTAGATTAAATTTTTAGGCGTTTACTTACTTGAAAGTTTAATAGTGCCACTTACAGTATTTGCTTTAAATGATGCTGAGCCGTCGCCCGTTTGAAAGTACAGTTTTGAACTAGGTCCATACTTAGCACTCTTAGCTTTGTCATTAGTTAACTCGTTCTCTAAGTCACCACCAGCACTAGCATTTAAACGAAAGTTGGCTTGAACTTTTGACTGAAAACGAATATCTATATCACCGCTAATACTAGATAGCTTAGCTACACCACTATCATTTAACGTTAGTTTACTGTTAACATCACCACTTACTGTAGAAACCTCAAATTCATCAACTTTGTCTAGCTCCAGCTCAATACCACCTGAAACGTTGTTAACAAAAACTTCACTCGCTTGTGATTTTGACTCAATATCTCCACTAACGACTTTAAGTATTAAACGACCTTGAGAGTTGTTATCTTTAATGTCGCCACTAACACTTGATAATCGTATTTTACCCGATAAATTTTGGCTATTAACACTGCCACTTACTGTGCTCAACTCAACGTGCTTTTTCAAATCTGTAGCTTTGATATCACCACTAACGGTATGAACTTCACTACTTGAGGTTAAATTACTTAAAATGACATCTGTTGAAACTCCAGAAAAATTCATTCGACTATCTTTAGGAATTTTAACCGTTAGTGTTGAACCACCACGATGCCAGCCATGGTTATTATTATGCGGCATCTCCACTTTAATTTTAATCGTCGAACCCTGCTTTTCAAAAACAAAGCGTTCAGCTTTATCATCTAATTCCCCCTTAACTGAAACTTCCTTTTTGTCCCAGCCAATAATGGTGACGTCTCCTCGCAAGTTTTCAATACTAACGTTATTCACACCTTTTGCAGACATGCTTTTATCAACCATTTCACCCGCATATGCTTGCAAAGTAATACTTGCCAAAAGCACTATTGTTATTTTTTTTAAAGTATTCATTTTTACCACCTTGTTTGCTTAAGTGAGTTCCATTAATTCGAGGAAATCGTTAAATTGATTGCCATTGAGGGCTATAAAGTTGTTTAAGTAAGTCTAATTCTTGTTGCTGAGTCCAACGAAGTAAATTTAACAAATCGGCACTATTTGGCTCACTCTCTAATGCTTTTTTAATCGTTACTTGCGCAGAACTCAGCTGCTTAAATTGATCTTGCATTTCAGGTGCTAAGTCTTGCAAGTTAGGTTGGCCATAACTTACTAACATACCTTGTTTCTGTTGCTCAAATGTTTGCTGCATTGCTGCAATTAAATTGATATTTCCTTGAGAATTACCATTAAAAGAATCATTTAGTGTCTCTTGTGGAGTAATAACCCCCCAGGTCAATAAAATAGCAGCAACAACTGATGCAGCCCAAGCTACTGGAGCTTTTTGCCATTGTTTTTGGCTATCTTCATACTTGTATTGTGTTTTACCACTGATCGCTTTTTCAATACCTGACCATAATTCTCGCTCTGGCGATAACTCTGTTGGCAATTGTAAAACTTGTGCTTGCAACTCTTGTTCTGATAATTGCTTTGATGATTGTGGTAATACTATTTTAGACACCATCACAAACCCCTTCGTTAGTTAGCCATTCTCTTAATAATGTTTTTGCTCTGTGGTATTGAGACTTACTTGAGCCAACTGCCATACCAAGCATTTTAGCAATTTCTTCATGACGATAGCCTTCTACTGCAAATAAAACAAAAACCAACCTTGCTCTTTCTGGTAATTTTGCAATATTCTTATCAAGTTCTGACGGCCTTGATGAGTCTTTAAGCTCAGGCATTACCGCTGGCTCTTCTTGTGGTTTATCCTCAATGCTAAAAACACGTTGCAACCAATTTTTGTGTTTACGTAAATGCCCTAGCACCACGTTAGTTGCCACACTATGTAACCAAGTGCTGAATTTACTTTCACCTCGAAAGTTATTGATTTTTTGCCACAGCTGTACAAAAACTTCTTGGCAAACATCTTCAGCACTGTCTTTATCCGCTAACATTCGCCAACATAAAGCATAAATTCGACGATGGTACGCTTGATACAAAGAATGAAAAGCATGTTGGTCCCCTTGCTTGGCAAGGTTTATCCATTGTAACTCTTCTTGGTTATCAACCGTTGTTGTAAAGCGTTTTTGGGCATCAATGACTTTTGAATTATCCAAAAATGTACTCTCAAATGATGTCAGTTATTAAGTTAGATGCAGTATGACTGAAAAGGGTTTAAAGGAAAGTTAAAAAAATAAAAAGAGGACAAAAAAAAGCTGACGTTCATCAGCTTTATTTCAATACAAGGATGCTTAAATTAAAAATATGAACCGATTTCTAGCTGAAAAATACCCATGCTGGCATCTTCTGAACCGCTTAAATCTATCCATTGCTGTTTATAGCTAGCTTTAAGCGTTAAACCGGTATCAATGTCGTATCTAAAACCTGCGGCAAGGTTATATGAAAAACGAGTATCATCAAAGGTACTTTGGTATGAGTCACAGATCCATTGGTTCCACCAAGGATCATACCAACAACCACCAGTAGGAGGGCCATCGGCAATGTTACTATCGATATAACTCCAACCAAAACCAGCTTGTACATATGGGGTAAATTCATCTCTAGTAAAATGATAAACACCGTTAATTTGGCTATGATACATATCCAATTTATATTTTAGAGTTGCGGGATCTTTATCTGGATCGTCACTAACAAATGTAGCAGTGTATTTTGGTTGAGTTGCCATCCATTCAAAGTTAACAAGCACGTGTTCATTAATGTTATAACCAAACGTGAAGCCCCAGCCTAAATCATTATCAACATCTACTCCAGAGCCTTTTTCACCCGCTTCAACATCAAATGATTGAGTATTAGAAAACTGAAATGTCGACTCCCACTTACCTGCTCTTTTTGTTTGAGCTGCATCAGCAGTGTTAATAAAGCCAAATAATAGACTCCCTAATACAATACTCGTAATTACTATTTTTTTTCCTAACATTTTATTTCCCTTTTATAAAAAATTTATTGCGCTTTAGAAGCACGAGATACATATTCGCCACTACGAGTATCTATTCTCACTTTTTCACCAATTTGTACAAACAAAGGTACACGAATTACTGCACCCGTGGCTAATGTTGCTGGTTTGCCACCTGTGCCAGCGGTGTCCCCTTTAAGACCTGGATCTGTTTCAGTGACATCAATTTCAACAAAATTTGGCGGCGTTACAGAAATAGGTGTACCGTTCCATAAAGTAATTGTTGAGATATCGCCTTCAACTAACCATTTAATATTTTCATTAACGGCTTTTTCATCGGCACCTATTTGCTCAAACGTATCATTATTCATAAAATGCCAAAATTCGCCATCGGCATATAAGTAAGCAAGTTCAACATCTAAAACATCGGCGCCGTCAACAGACTCACCAGACTTAAACGTTTTTTCTAAAACTTTACCTGAAACAAGTTTGCGGATTTTAACACGGCTAAATGCTTGTCCTTTTCCAGGTTTAACAAGTTCATTTTCTAGAATATTGCAAGGCTCGCCATCAAGCATTATTTTAAGGCCTGCTTTGAATTGATTTGTACTGAAAGTTGCCATAATAGTTTATTCTCTTACCTAAGGTAGGTTTCCCTGCCGATGAACTATCCATTTAAAATAAAGAATAGCTGAGACAGAGAGTTAAATTGAAATTAGAAATTCCGCAAATAATACCCCATATTGATAAAAAAATGCACCTTAGTTGGCAAAAAGAATTAGCAAATGTGGTTACTGATCCTAAAACACTGTTGGAAATGCTTAATATTGATGCCAAAAATTATTTACAGCATTTCAAAGCTCGGCAATTATTTCCGGTACGCGTACCTCTTCCATTTATTGAAAAAATGGAAAAAGGTAATATTAATGATCCACTACTCAAGCAAGTAATGCCGTTATCATCTGAATTTTTAGTCACCGAGGGGTTTGTTACTGACCCTCTCACTGAACACGATACTGCCGCCGAAGGCTTGTTACATAAGTATAAGCACAGAGTATTGTTGATCGTTAAATCTGGTTGTGCTGTTAACTGCCGTTACTGCTTCCGTCGACACTTTCCCTATTCTGATAACAGCCCTAATAAAGCACGTTGGCAGCAAGCGCTTGATTATATCCAGCAACACGAGGAAATAACCGAAGTTATATTTAGTGGTGGTGATCCTCTTATGGCAAGTGATGAACATTTATCCTGGTTAGTTTCTCAAATAGAAGAGTTTTCTCATGTTAAGCGTTTACGGCTACATACTCGACTGCCAGTAGTTATTCCTCGTAGAATAACAACCTCATTAGTAAAGCTACTGAGTAAAACGCGATTAAAGACAACCATGGTATTACATATCAACCATAGCAATGAAATTGATGAGAGCCTCGCCTCGTCCTTAGAACTATTACGTGAAGCTAGAATTCCACTGTTTAATCAAAGTGTTTTGTTAAAAGGGGTTAATGATCAAGCAAAGTTATTATCACAGTTAAGTGAAAAACTTTTTGATAACGGTATACAGCCTTATTATTTGCATATGTTTGATCAAGTCCAAGGTGCTGCTCATTTTGATGTGGCAGAAGAGCAAGCAGTAAAAATTGTAAAAGAAATGATGGCGATTCTTCCTGGTTTTTTAATGCCAAAATTAGTCCGTGAAATTGCAGGAGAAGCTAACAAAACACCGATTAATTTGGCATAATAGCGACAGAGTAATCATTGAAGTATGAATCATGACAAAAACAGTTAATCAACAACTTATGGATAACATTTCGATTATCTTAAAAAAATCATTAAGTGCAGATGCAACATTAGCTGACTTACGAGAAAAAAAAGTCGCTAGTTTTGAGAATATTTTTAAAAAAGATGCGGGCTTTAACTGCTCAGCCAATACATTTCAACCTTACGTTGAAGAAGTTGCTGACGATTTAATGCTTTGGCAACAAACTCAAGCTCAGGAAACTCTTGTTGCTCTTGTAAAAAAAATTGAGAAGCTTTTTACCGTGTTAGGGAGTTTTGAACAAAGCATCGTTAATTGATAGTTTGCCTCAATATTATTAAGCTAAGTATTATTAATAATACTTAGCTTTAATTTTGCTTTAAAACCTAAAAGTTAAACCTGCGTTCACTTCGGATTGAATCCAAAGGTTACTTGAAATGTAAACCTTACAAGACTCTGTACCACAAAAAATAGCACTGTCAGAATTGAAAAATGTCCCGTAGACCCTACCGCCTAACCTTAAACTTATCGTTTCAGAAAGTGCAAACTGAGTATTTAAACCTATATTCATCGAAAATCTGGTTTCATTTGCTAGCTCTTTATCATCAGGTGAAAGGTGTGTTAACCCTAATCCACCTGTGACCCACAATGGTAAAGCACCACCACTAACAGGAACATTACCACCCAGATGATAATAAGTAACACCTAAACCATTATCAGTTAACAGCTCATTACTATCTGAAAAACTATTAAAATTAGTATTGTAATGGCTGATTAAAAACTCACCATTTTGCTTTCTATTAAAAGGCCAACCGATAACTAAGCCATAGCTGGTATTATCATTAATTTTAATACTGGATAAACTCGACTGCCCTTCTTCTTTTAGGTCAAAGTCTCCACCCATTCGATACCCTATTAACGGCGTTATTTCGACGCTAGCTTGTGTATTTTCTGCTTGAGCTAGTGAAGATAGTGGTAACAATATAAAAGCTAACAACTTACTTATGGATAGGGGATTTAATTTCATTTTTATTCCTTTAGTCGTATTTTATTCACTTATAAAAATGGGGTAATAATGTCCCCAAAAATTATATTTATTAAATATTTGTTTTCATAAACATCTAACTAACTTCATTACTGAAATGAGTTATCCAAAATTAAAAATACCTTTCCTACAAAAGCAGTATATCTAGCCTATTAATTTTACAGATTTTAATCAAGGTGTTTAAAATCAGTAAACCTAGCCAAGACACAGTTGTGACTTTCCAATAAAGCTAATATAGATAAATTAATTTCTTCACTAAAAGCTAAATATTCTTCAAAGTCGGTGGTTTTTATATAAGCTAGGACTTCAATATTTAATGCCCAAGAACTAAAACCACGAAAATGCACCCTTAAGGGATCATTAGCTACACAATCTAAATTCTCTAATTCAGTTTGTAATGCTGCAGTGAATTTTTCAACATCTGACTTTTTACAAGTTGTCGCTAATTTTAATTTAGGTCTAAATGCAATTTTTTCACGTTCAGAGAAATTTTCAATCTGCATATCAATAAACTGAGCGTTAGCAACATAAACTACTGTTCTATCTAACGTACGAATTCGAGTTGATCGTAAACCGATTTCTTCAACTATGCCAAATTGCTTACCAAATCGACAAAAATCACCAATACGTACCGGGGCTGATGTATATAAAGTGATCGCAGCAATAATGTTTTCTACGGTTTTTTGAGCCGCTAATGCGATGGCTAAACCACCAATCCCCAGACCCGCTAGCAATGTGCTGGCACTAAAACCTAAATTTTCAAACCAAATTAGCGTCGCTATTATAAAAACAAGTGATTTTACTACAGTACCTGCTGGTCTCAGTAAATATACAGCAAGCGGTTTATCTTGGGCGATGAATTTATCAGCAAGAATTGTTTTCATCAATTCAACAAAATGAAAAAACACCCATAACCAAGCAATAATATAAAGTGTTGCCCCTTCAGACACGGCTTTAGTTGCAAGTGTTTGATTGGCTTCAGAAGAAAAGTTCCTTAGAAGAAAAACTGCGACTAATAAAGCGAGAGGTTTCTTAATAAATAAGAGTGTATTTTTATTAACAGTAGGGTAAAGGTAATTAACTAAATAACTTATCAGTAGCGTCACAGCTTTTGCGGCAATATAAAGTAATACAAACATTAAAACGAAATAACACCATTGCCAAATCATTACACCAAGTATAATTTTAGCCGGTAAATTCTTTGATAACCATTCACCTAAAGGTGTATATGAAAACTCCTCACTAAGCTTAGGGATTTGATTTACAGTGGCATTCGATATTTTCCAAATCTTTACTTTGTCTTTACTTCGGGGAATATATTGCAGGTATAAATTGATGTTGCCTTGTTTAGTTTTAATATTACCTATTAACTCTCGATAAGAAGGTAGTGAATCGTCAAGGTTGCCTAGTCGCTCATCACTAATATTATTGAGATCTATCCACAAGGTTCTGTTGAGAACAATTGACAGCTTTCTTGCAAGCTCTTCTTTACCCAACTCAAGTGTACTTTGAGAAATATTCCTATAATCAAGATATTCTGTTGCTAGCAGATAATCATGAGCGCTAACAGCATTTATAAACCCTTGAAGACTACTTCTAGGCTGGCCGCGATTAAATTCATCTTCTGGTATGTTACTCAAATTTGAAGAGTCGATTGATTGGCTTGTATCATCTTGTACACTTTGATTATCCAATATATCTTTTAAAGAGACATCGGGTTTTTGAGATGATTGTCCAAGAGAAATTTGACTAAAAAGCAGCAAAAATAAACAGGTGAGTAATGAGTAACAGTTTTTCATAAATGCTTCCTGTTAGTAGTTAATAACTAACAATTTATTAATGACAAAATAAAAATTAAATCTATTATTATTGAAGCATAGTAACTTACTCAAAGCACAAAAAAAACCGCTAGCTGCGGTTTTTATATGGCTTCAATTAAATGAATGAATAAAAGAGTACTAGAAATGTTTATACGAATTAATTTTCTATCAATGGCTTAAATATTTCAGCAAACCATTTATCTAACATCCCTTTTTCATAACCTAGGGTGTCACTTCGATACCTTAAAGATCTCCCCATCATATAATTAATATCTTTGAGATCAGCCTCACCTTCTACAGCGATACTATTATCAGTATTAAGCAGTTGATAGGAAAACTTCATGCGAGGAGGATACATATCCTTGATGACACGAATTCTATTAATGCCACTATGAAAAGTAGTGCCCGCTAGATCAACATTAGTCACCTCAACTTTTAATATTTGACCTTCAGGCAATTGGCTGGCTAATTTAGAGAAATGCTTTTCAAAATTAGTGAAAATTTGTTTTCTAAAATTCTTTCGGTGATTTTCACCTTCATGAATATCAGAGTATTTATCAGGCTCAGTCCATTTAATTTCCACTTCAGCGGCCATGACTGATGGTGCGAACAAAGTAAAAGAAAGTAGTAAGAACATAATTTTTTTCATGAGTATCACCTCTGTGGTTACTGTTGTTACAACCACTATTTAACACCATAAGAAGCAAGATTACTGTGACAAATTGTTACTTTTTACTTTGGTGATATTGTGCCAGTAACATATCAACAACTTTCGCTACTCGCTCTTTACGCTGCTCAGCAGTAAAATCATTTTGAACAAAGCCTTGTGCAGTTCCTCGCCAAATACGTTGACCCGTTGTAGCATCATCTACGTAAATAAGAAAACTGCCTTTTTCGTTATCGCTACTTTCGGATAATCCAGGAGACACACCAAATTTTTCATTAATTTTTTTATCACTTAAATCTTCACTCAAAGCGACGCCAAAACCAACATAAAAATCAACGCTTTGACCAGCTGTAGCTAACAGATAACCTTTAGAGGTAAAGTCCTCAATAATTTCGTTTGAGTAAAGGTTATATATTTTTTGAAGTTGATCAGGCTTTATTGACGCTTCTTTTAGATATTTTGGTGATAAAGCAAACTTACTACCAGAAGGGAAAGTCATCGGCAAATCCCTTGCACTAGATACAGCTAATTGTGTTTTTCGCATAGGATATTCTTCAGTAACTTGTACACAACCAGCAAGTACAGAAGCGAAAACCAAGGAAAATATAAGTGTTAATCGTGTCATTTTTCAATCCTAGAAATAATTATTTTTTTATTAACTTTTATTAATTTACAGTAGCAATATAACTATACGGTGTGTTGATCTTACGTACAAGTATATAAGTTTAAATAAAAGACATTGAAACAAATTGTACATAAACTCTAGTACAGTTATCAGGCATAAAAAAACCTGCAAAAGCAGGTTTTAACAAAGCATGTATAGAGCGATCTTTTACGTAGGGTAAAACGTTTAGTAAAAGGCGCTTTATTACGACGTTTAGTGTTCCTTAAACGAGTAACAAAGCAACGCAGTAATCAACGTTTTAGACTAGCAAAATTACATCATGCCGCCCATTCCACCCATTCCGCCCATGCCACCCATATCAGGCATAGCAGGAGCTGCACTATCTTGTGGTGCATCTGTAATCATAGCTTCAGTAGTTAACATTAAACCAGCAACAGATGCTGCAAACTGTAAAGCACTACGTGTTACTTTAGTTGGGTCTAAAATCCCCATTTCAAGCATATCACCATAAGTACTGTTGCTAGCATTGTAACCGTAATTACCTTTACCATTGCGCACTTCGTTTAATACCACTGATGATTCATCACCACTGTTATTTACGATTTGACGAAGTGGTGCTTCCATTGCACGAATAGCAACATTAATACCGTGAGTTTGGTCTTCGTTAGCGCCTTCTAAGTCTTTAATTGCTTCAGCGGCACGAACAAGTGCAACACCACCACCAGCAACAACACCTTCTTCTACCGCTGCACGTGTTGCGTGTAATGCATCTTCAACACGAGCTTTTTTCTCTTTCATTTCCATTTCTGTTGCTGCACCAATTTTGATAACCGCAACACCGCCAGCTAATTTAGCTAAACGTTCTTGTAATTTCTCTTTGTCGTAGTCTGAAGAAGAGTCTTCAATTTGGCCACGAATTTGAGATACACGCGCTTGAATATCAGCATCATCACCAATTCCATCAATAATGATAGTGGCATCTTTAGTGATCACAACGCGTTTTGCTTGACCTAAATCTTCTAAAGTTGCTTTTTCAAGCTCCATACCTATTTCTTCAGAGATAACAGTACCTGCAGTAAGCGTTGCAACATCTTGTAACATAGCTTTACGGCGATCGCCAAAACCTGGTGCTTTAACAGCTGCAACTTTAACAATGCCACGCATATTATTAACAACCAATGTTGCTAAGGCTTCGCCTTCAACATCTTCAGCAATAATAAGTAATGGCTTACCTGATTTAGCTACGCCTTCTAACGTTGTTAACAGTTCGCGAATATTTGATACTTTTTTATCAACAAGAAGAATAAATGGGCTTTCTAATTCAACACTGCCGTTTTCTTGATTGTTGATAAAGTAGGGTGATAAATAACCACGATCGAATTGCATACCTTCCACAACGTCCAACTCGTCCGTTAATGCCTGACCTTCTTCAACTGTAATAACACCTTCAGTGCCTACTTTATCCATTGCTGTTGCAATGATTTGGCCAACAGTTTCATCAGAGTTTGCAGATATAGTACCCACTTGCTCAATAGCTTTGTTGTCTGTACATTCTTGAGAAAGATCTTTTAGCGCTTCTACAGCGGCAATAACCGCTTTATCAATACCACGCTTAAGATCCATTGGGTTCATGCCCGCAGCGATAGATTTTAAACCTTCGTTTACAATTGCTTGAGCTAAAACAGTTGCAGTAGTCGTACCGTCACCGGCTTCATCATTGGCTTTAGAAGCAACTTCTTTCACCATTTGTGCGCCCATGTTTTCGAACTTATCTTCTAATTCAATCTCTTTAGCAACGCTAACACCATCTTTAGTGATTGTTGGACCACCAAATGATTTGTCTAAAACAACATTACGACCTTTAGGGCCTAATGTTACTTTTACCGCGTCAGCTAACACATTTACGCCACGCAACATTTTTGCACGTGCGTCATTACCAAATAATACGTCTTTTGCAGCCATTGTCTTTTCCTATAATTTGTTTATGTAGATGGAGCATCGCTCGACATCAAATTAATCTTGTTTGAAATAAAAGTTGACTACTCAACAATCGCTAAAATGTCAGCTTCAGAAAGAATTAATACTTCTTCACCATCAATTTTTTCAGTTTTAACGCCATACCCTTCACTAAAGATAACGTTATCGCCAACTTTTACATCTAGCGCACGTACTTCACCGTTCTCTAAAATACGGCCATTACCTACAGCAATCACTTCACCGCGAGTAGATTTTTCAGCAGCAGATCCTGTTAAAACAATTCCGCCAGCAGATTTCGACTCTACTTCTTTACGTTTGATAATTACACGGTCGTGCAGTGGACGAATGCTCATTTATGCTCTCCTGAGAGTGTTAATTTAAATTAATTTTCTTGAAATTAAATATGGGGATAAAATACGACTTAACAAGCTTTTTATAAAACTAGTTAATCTTTTCGCTCAAATTCACCTTCAAGGGTTTCCCCTTTGTGTTCATTAGAGCTTTTTACTGTCGATTGAAAGTTTGTCGAATGGCTAGTTGAATCATTAACAGATGAGTGGAAACTAGCTGTTGGTTGAGACCTTTGACTCATTACCAAATGTTGTTGCACTGACTTCATCAAAGCCTCACGTACAGCAGGAATTAATAAAGACAAACCAAAAATATCGGTAACAAAACCAGGTGTAACTAATAAAACACCAGCAACAAGCAACATAACCCCGGTAATAATTTCACCTGAGGGCATTTCACCTTGTGCCATTTTAGTTTGCACAGATTGTAAAGTGGCCAAACCTTGTTGACGAACATACTTTGCACCAAGCCATGCCGTAAAAACAACAATAGCAATCGTTGGCCAGGCACCGAGTAATTCACCAACATGCATTAGCACCGTTATTTCAATGATAGGCACAATAACAAAAAATAAGAATAAAACGCGAAACATGAACTTTCCTACATTTAAAAATCGTTTTAATGAAACTTATATGGGGTTATTCTGGTCTATTTCAAGCAAATGATAGCTAGTAGGAAAAAATCAAGATCATCAGTTAAGATTTTGTTAAGGTTCAACCGATAAAATATCATTTATATAATCACTAGAGTGTATGAATTTAACTTTCATAATACTCTTGAAATAATCAGCTTGAACATCCAGCAAGATGATTTTCAATAATTCAACTGGATTACAGAGTCGTTGAAGTAAAATATGAACAAGCTAGTTCCTGTATTTTTATTATTACTAACCATTTTAGTCGCCAATTTTTCATTAGTTAATAATAGTGCTAATGCTCAACAATCCATCTTTGATACTTCATCAAGTTCTTTATTTGATAATGATGATGAATTTTTAAAAGTTGATGAGGCCTTTTCTTTTGATTTTTATCAAAGAGAAAATCAACTGGAAGTAACTTTTCATATTGCTGAAGGATATTACTTATACCGCAAGCAATTTAAGATCACTGGTGATAATGCAACAGTTAGTGCAATTAACCTTCCTACTGGTGAAGAACATGAAGATGAATTTTTTGGCATTCAAGAGATTTATACCGGAGAGTTAACTTTTACCATAGATATTAGTAAAGCTGATGATAATTCAACAATTAAAATTCGATATCAAGGTTGTGCTGAAAAAGGTTTATGTTATCCACCTACAAGTAAAGTTATCAATTTAGGTAAAGTTTCAACCACCAACACCCAGCAAGCTGTTCCATCGGCCATTAATAACAACTCTGATAACGATCAAACGATTAGTAAGACAATAACTGCGCCAAGTAGTGAACAAAACCAATTAGCAGACATGTTAAAACAGGACAGTTTATTACTCACCCTACTAGCATTTTTTGCTGGCGGTTTGTTGCTTTCATTTACCCCTTGTGTATTTCCAATGTACCCCATTTTAACGGGCATAATTGTAGGCCAAGCAAAAGACAAAGTATTAACAACAAAGCACGCTTTCACACTTTCGTTTTTCTATGTTCAAGGTATGGCGATTACATATACTATTCTAGGTATTGTTGTTGCTCTTGCTGGTGCGCAATTTCAAGCGATGTTCCAGCATCCAGTGGTATTAATTGCCCTAAGTCTCTTATTTATCTTTTTAGCCCTATCAATGTTTGGCCTTTTTAACTTAGCACTGCCAGCTAGCTGGCAAAATAAACTCAATAACTTAAGTAACAATCAAAAAGGGGGTTCAATTGCTGGAGTAGTTATCATGGGAGTTATCTCCGGTTTAGTTGCTTCTCCTTGTACAACTGCCCCATTAACAGGTGCGCTACTCTATATTTCACAAACAGGTGATGTAGTGCTAGGTGCATCAGCACTTTATGCGTTGAGCTTAGGCATGGGCTTACCACTGTTGATTTTAGGTAGCTCAGGTGGAAAGATATTACCTAAAGCTGGCGCTTGGATGAATGTCATCAAAAATATCTTCGGCTTATTATTGCTTGCCGTGCCCATATTCTTAATTGAGCGCATTATTTCGCCTATTATTATTGAAGCACTATGGACATTATTAATATTAACTACAGCGAGTTATTTTTATGTCGTTAATCAAAATTCAAATGAAAAAACACCTAAAAGCTTTTGGTTTGGCTTCCGCTCTTTATTAATTTTCCTTATGCTTTTTATTGGTGCCAATAAGGCGTATCAACTCATCAATCCAACATCAAAATTAGTACCTGTGGCCATTGAAGTACATTCAAAATTTCTAAAAGTATCTAACCTCCAAGAGTTAAACCAAGCAGTTATTGCAGCAAACAGTGATGGAAAAACTGTGATGGTAGATCTATATGCCGATTGGTGTATTGCTTGTAAGGAGTTTGAAAAATATACCTTTAACCAACCTATTGTACAGCAAGCCCTTGCTAATACGGTTTTATTACAAATTGATTTAACGGATACAGGCTCAAGTGAAAGTATTGAATTAATGGAAAACTTTGAAGTATTTGGTTTACCTTCTATTCTATTTTTTGATTTAAAGGGTAATGAGCTAAGCAATAATAGAGTGACTGGTTTTATGGAAGCAGAGTTATTTGCACTGCATGTGAAAGCTATCTTCTAACTTGATAGGGTATTAACTCCGCACTATTAAAATTAAATAGAACGGAGTGAATAAAGAATGACTTCGACTTTAAAGTTGAGTTGCTAATAAGCGAGATTTATAGGGGTTTTCTGCCTTTGTTTTCCAATAGCCATCACTGATGTGATCTTCAATGAATGCCAATATCTCTACTTCAGGAATAGGTTTAGAAAAATAATACCCTTGAATTAAGTCACAATTATGCTCAGTTAAACTACGCAGCTGTGCACTTGACTCAACCCCCTCTGCTATAGCTGTTAAGCCTAAATTTTTCACCATAGCGATTGTCGACATAATAATTTGATAATCAGCATGGTTCTCTAACATCCCAAATACAAAACTTTTATCTATTTTAATAACGTCAATTGGCATTTTCTTCAAATAAGCTAATGAAGAATAGCCAGTACCAAAATCATCAATGGCAAAAGTAAAACCAATCTCTTTTAAACGATCCATAACTTGTATTGCTTGCTCAACATCTTTTACTAATGTTTGCTCAGTAATCTCTAATTCAAAATGTTCCGCCTCTAACTCAAACTCTGCTAATAATTGTTCAAAATACTCAATAAGTTTAGGATCAGTAAACTGTATTGCTGAAAGATTTATGGCAATACGAACATCTTTCAAGCCGGAACTACGAATCTCAATAACCAGCTCAAAACAACGTCGAATAACCCAGTACCCTAAAATAATCATATGTTCTGAATTTTCTAGAATAGGAATAAAATCATCCGGTGAAATCATGCCTCTCTCAGGATGATGCCAACGGAGGAGTGCTTCAAAACCATATAATTTTTTACTTTTTGCTTCTAACTGAGGCTGTAAGCTTAAACTGAATTGTTTTTTAGCAAGTGCTTGTCTTACTTCTCCTTCAAGCATTACTCTATGGGCTACCTTCTGATACATGTCATCATGATATACATGATATTGAGAGCCCCCGTTGTCTTTAGCTTCATACATTGCAATATCTGCATGACTAATTAAATCATCAGCCTTAGCATTTTCATCTTCACTGTAAACAATACCGATACTAGTAGAAACATAAAATAGACTTGAAGATAATTTTATTGGCTCTCTAAATTGTAATAGTATTTTTTCAGCAACAATCTCTGCTTCCGCACAAGAATTTAATTGACTTAATACAACAACAAACTCGTCGCCACCAAAACGACAAGCTAAATCAATATTTTTAACACTTAAACGAACTCTATCAGCTGCAACAATTAACAAACGATCACCTTCACCATGTCCATGACTGTCGTTCACCTTTTTAAAATCATCTAAATCTAGAAATAAAACAGCAATGCCCTTTTTATCAAGATTTACGCTCGCGATTGATTTGCGAAGCTGGTAGTTGAGCATATTGCGATTTGGCAAACCGGTTAATAAATCATACATCGCAATATTTTCAAGCTCTTTAGTCTTTTGATTAATTTCAATATTTAGCTGCTCTAACTCATAACTGAGTTCAATCGTTGCGTCGGTTAACACATCTAATTCATCAGAAAAAACTCGTGGGCTTTTCAACTTAGCTTGACGAAATTGATCAAACTCTTTTTTTGCTAATAACGGCAATGCTTTTGACAAGACCAATAAACGCTTAGTGAAGGGACTAGCAATCCAATAAACTAAGGCCGCCAAGGTTATAAATATAATTATCGCTGTGATCAAAAATTGTTGCCTATAATGATCACTCGCGGCTTTAAAGGGAGTTACATCATCGACTAAAGCTAAATAATACTGCTGTTGACTTTGTGCAAGCGGCATTAAATTTAATAAATAATTTGATGAGGTAAAATCAATTTGTAAACCTTTATTTTTAACATCAACAACCCTAGTAGCTGCCGATGTTTCATTAAAAATGGCCTTTAGCAGGGTAGGGTTGGAAGCTGAAATGAAGTTAACATTTTTTAGTCGGGTATCGCCAAAATTTTCAAAACTAACGATTGCCACATCACTTTTTAGTGATCGGTTAATCGAAAAGATCATATCAACTAAGGAGGCACTCAGAGTAACAATAGCTAATTGCCCTTTTTGATTTATCAACGGGATACTCACTAATTGTTGGCAACTATCTTGGCAATGTAACTCTTCTTGGGGAATTTGCTGGATTAATGCTCGAGTAGTACTGTGCTTCACATAATCAGGAACTGCTCCCGTCGTAAAGAGCGGGTTAAGTTGATGATCAAGTAGCCAGATATTATCAACATTAAAATTAAGCTCTAAGGCATCAAGTTGCTCTTCTAAACCACTCGCCAGAGAATTAAAATCGTCTTGTTTACTAATACCCATAGCGTCTGAAAAAGACTCTAACCAAATACGCAAGTTGGATCGTAAAATGTCATTGTGCAGGTTAAACTGAGACTGTCCCTGCAATAAGGTATCTTGTTGAAACTGTTTAAACTCCTCTTGTAACCGCCATAACGACATCGAAGAAAAGCCGATACCAATACATAAAAGAGTCACAATGATTAATGCGAGTAATTTTGTTGGTACACTGATGAATGTTTTTCTCATAACAACCCTCTAAAACCAATACATCAATTGCATAGCCCACAAATCCCAACTTTCACTATCGTTGAGCTCTAGATTAGGAAAAACAACGGGTGTTAACCTTGCAGTACCGGTGAAATGATGAAATTCAAATTGTAAGCGAAAAGTTTGTGCAATATCATAAGAAAGTCCAAAGGTAATATCATGTTGATAACCAAAATAGCTAGGTACAATCCCTCCTGTGGACTCTTCTAGTTCCTGACCATTTTTATCATTTTTATCTGCATAGAATTTCTCATACCTTGCAAGTAAGGTAAATTTATTATCGACTTTATATCGTGATTGAGCATAATAACCCAGTCCCAGTTTGTCTTGAGAGTAACCATCATAATAAAATCCATCAAAAATAAATCGCTCTTGAAAAGCTTCTACAGCAAATTCCCACTTTTCACCTTCGTACAACGCATTAATAATTGAGCGTTGTAGACGTAGGTCTGCATCTAAAAAGTTGTCTCCTGCTTCAGCTGCAATATATTCAAATTTACTATCTAAAAAAGATAAACCGAAACGCCATGACGAAAATGTTGGCTGCCAATACAAACTTGTTTGCAAGTCTGAGTGTTGATTAAATTTTCCTAGCGCTAACTCACTCAAAAGCAATTGAGTTTGTTCTTTAGATATAGTAGTAGTGCCTGAGCTAAGGTTAAAATCGAAATCACCGAGGTTGTCGGAGCTATGACTAATTTTTAAATCACCACCATCACCGCCAACAGCAATATCTCGAAAGCCATCGAAGTACATTGATTGGGGTAAGATTATACTTGGGCGAGTAAAAGGCACATCTCGTGTACCTGAATATAACCAGTGATAATTTTTAAAACGACCTAAATAAAGGTTTACTTGCCAATTTTCATCTTGAAAGGCAGCCCAATCTATCAAAGCATAATCAATTCGAGTACCATTATTATACCTGTTACCCCCTTCTAAATAGACAACTTGACCTGTTATTCGAAGCTGAGAGTTAAGCTGATAAGAAGCATTTAAACCTATTTCCGTTAACTCTGTTGAAATATCACCACTATCATTAACATAATCACTACCATTAACATCTATAATACCTTGGGCAATAAAACCATGAACTTGTAAGTCATGGGTTATTTCTTGATCAGCAAATGCATTAAACATCAATAAATTCAATACAATTAATAGTGATATTTTCGACATTACTCTATCCTTTAACTTGAATAACATATGCATCCTTAACATCCGCAGAATCTTCAACATAACCAATAGCACCTGAGGTATTAATCACAGCATCAATCAGCGCTTGAGGTGATTGAACAACAATAGGGGCAGTCCCTAAGCCAGAATAAGTCAATTTATTCCAAATTCGGTCTAACTTGTAAGAAAAAATGCCTAATTCATTTTTACTAAAATTTTGATGTAACTGATGGGAGCTCGGTAATACGAAGACAACAATTTTTTGGCCGTCAGACCAAAGCAATTGACGCATAGAAAATATTCGTCGAAGCTGTGATTTACTCAAAGATGTCGCACTTGTATTAGCGATAACTTTGGCGCTATAAACGATCGGACTAGTAAAAAACCCGATGATAACAATAAGACTGATGAGTATATTTTTGATAAACACATCCCTGTTAACTAAAAGAAAACGGCTAGCCAATAGATCCAAAAAACCAGCAAAGATTATAAAAAATGGTATGTTAGCAAATATAGTAGACTAAATACTAAAAAATCAAACATTAAGCATATTTATAACTGCTATTAGTATAGTGCAAATACACTGAGTAGCAAAAAAACCTCCCCTTCAACTGATAAGACCAGTATTTTGCTGCTATATTCTGCGAAAACACTATAATAATCGCTTATTTTTAAAAGTATGAAGTTTTTTGCTACTTTTTATTCCAAGCATAGACATTTTATGTAAAGATTGTAGATTAATTGATGATAAGGGTACGTTTACAGAAGATGAGCACAAAGTTTAGAGTTTTAGTACTAAATGGTCCTAACTTAAATATGTTAGGTAAACGTGAACCTGAAATATACGGCTCACAAACATTAGTCCAAATTATAGAAGAACTATCTGCTGATGCTCTAAAGCTAGGTATAGAGTTACACCATTTACAGTCGAATGCTGAACATCGACTGATTGATAAAATCCATCAATCATTTGAAAGTATAGACTTTATTATTATCAATCCTGCGGCTTTTACCCATACAAGTGTTGCACTACGTGATGCTTTACTTTCAGTAAGTATTCCGTTTATTGAGGTTCATCTATCAAACGTTCATACAAGAGAGCCTTTTAGACAGCACTCTTATTTATCTGATGTTGCCATTGGCGTTATCTGCGGTTTAGGTGGCAAAGGTTATGGTTATGCATTAGAAAGCGCCCACTCTTTTTTGACAAAAGAAAAGAAGCAAATTAAATAAAACGTTAATTTACGTTTTATAACAAAAAACAACAGTTAACGTATTGATGTTAACTGCTATTTATTACAAGTTATATCTACTTATTTTTAATTAAAGATAACTAGATAAAACATATCATTGACATAAATTAAGGTATTCACATGGATATTCGTAAAATTAAAAAACTTATCGAGCTGGTACAAGAATCAGGTATTAATGAATTAGAGATATCTGAAGGCGAAGAGTCGGTAAGAATTAGCCGTGGTGGCGTTGTAGCAGCAGCCCCTATGATGGCCGCACCTGTTGCAGTAGCCGCTACACCAGTAGCCGCCCCTGTATCTTCAGCTGCAGCAGCAGAAGCACCGGTTGTTTCAGGACATGAAGTACGCTCTCCAATGGTAGGCACCTTTTATGCTTCTGCATCACCAGAATCACCTGTATTTGTTGAAGTTGGTCAACACGTGAACGCTGGCGATACTTTATGTATTGTTGAAGCAATGAAAATGATGAACCAAATAGAAGCTGATAAGTCTGGTGTTATTAAGGCTATTTTAGTTCAAAACGAAGATGCCATTGAATTTGACCAACCGCTATTCATCATTGAATAAGCCCAACCAAAAAGGGTTATTCCATGTTAGATAAAGTTGTTATCGCCAACAGAGGCGAAATTGCACTAAGAATATTACGTGCATGTAAAGAGCTTGGTATTAAAACTGTTGCAGTACACTCTACTGCCGACAGAAACTTAAAGCACGTGCTTTTAGCTGATGAAACAATTTGCATCGGTAAAGCATCTGCCCCAGAAAGCTACCTTAATATTCCTTCAATAATAACGGCTGCAGAAGTAACAAATGCCGTAGCTATTCACCCAGGTTATGGCTTTTTAGCAGAAAATGCAGATTTTGCTGAACAAGTAGAAAACTCTGGTTTCGCCTTTATCGGCCCTAAAGCAGAAAGCATTCGAATCATGGGTGATAAAGTTGCTGCCATCAAGGCAATGAAAGTAGCTGGTGTTCCTTGTGTACCAGGTTCTGATGGACCACTGAATGACGATGAAGAAGCAAACAAAGCCCACGCTAAACGCATTGGTTACCCGATTATTGTTAAAGCTGCAGGTGGCGGTGGTGGTCGTGGTATGCGTGTTGTGCGCAGCGAAGAAGAATTAATAGATTCTATTGCTTTAACTAAAAGAGAAGCAGGCACTATTTTCAAAAATGACATGGTTTATATGGAGAAATTCCTTGAGAACCCTCGTCATGTTGAAATTCAAATAATGGCCGATGGTCAAGGCGGCGCAATTCATTTAGGTGAACGTGATTGTTCAATGCAACGTCGTCATCAAAAAGTTGTTGAAGAAGCACCTGCACCAGGTATTACCCCTGAAATGCGTGCTAAAATTGGTGAGCGTTGTTGTAAAGCTTGTATTGATATTAACTACCGCGGCGCAGGAACTTTTGAATTCTTATATGAAAATGGAGAGTTCTACTTTATTGAAATGAATACTCGTATTCAAGTTGAACATCCGGTTACTGAAATGATCACAGGTGTTGATTTAATCAAAGAGCAATTACGTGTTGCTGCTGGCCAACCGTTATCTTATACCCAAGAAGATATAAAAGTTTCTGGTCATTCAATTGAATGTCGTATCAATGCAGAAGACCCTCGTACCTTCATTCCTTCACCGGGTAAAATTACTCGCTTCCATCCACCGGGTGGTTTAGGGGTTCGTTGGGATTCTCATATTTATGCTGACTACTCTGTACCTCCACATTATGACTCTATGATTGGTAAATTGATCACTTGGGGTGATAACCGTGATGTAGCTATTGCTCGTATGCGCAATGCATTAAACGAGTTAGTTATAGATGGTATTAAAACTAATATTGCTCTGCATCAAGATATTTTAGATGACCAAGGTTTTGTTAACGGTGGGGCAAACATCCATTATCTTGAGAAAAAGCTTGAAGAGAATAGCTAATATAATTATTTAGCCCTTCTGTGTTAAAGCCTCGTTTTTACGGGGCTTTTTTATATCATCTTAATGTTAGATAAAGACCAAAAAACATTACTGCTGATGTTTAATCGCTTCCATAGTGATATACAATATTAAAATTTTATGCTTATAAATTAGTTTTAACGCAAAATTCCTTTTGCCATTAGTGCAAACTCAGTACAATAGTTATTTAGCGTTCCTGATGAGTAACACGATGACAGATGTTATAGAAAAACCTTTCCCACCTGCTGACGATGACTGTTGTGGTGGCGGCGCATGTAACCCTTGTGTTTGGGATCATTATTACGCAGAGTTACAAAAATGGCGCATTGCCCAAGCTAAACTCAAAGAATTATCGCTAGAACAAAATACACCTCAAGAATAATAGGCTCGGTTGTTAACTTAAAGCCTCTTAATTATTCATCCTTAGCTCATAGCAATAACAGTTTTAACTAAACGGCTGATACCTGTTGCCGCCTCACCAATAGATGTTGCCAACATATAAGCGGGTGTAGATACCACCATATTGTCTTTATCAATAACCACACTTTCAGCATCTGATGCGATGTGTTCCATGCCCATATCAACAATTGTCTCAGCTGTTCCCGCATCATGGCCAATAGTCCCCTTTACTCCTTTAGGATAAATTAACGGTAACATCGCTGGTGCAATACACATATAGCCAGCTGGTTTTCCAGCTTGTGCAAAAGCTTGACACATTTTTAGCACTTGTTCATTTACCTGACACTCGCTTCCTTTAAGGGCAAAGTCTGACAAATTTTTAGCTGCTCCAAATCCGCCAGGGACAATTAGTGCATCCCATTCATCAATATAAAATTCACTAATATCTTCAACATCTCCTCGTGCAATACGGGCAGACTCAACTAAAACGTTACGGGTTTCATCTTCACTAACAACGCCAGTTAGGTGGTTGACCACATGATGCTGATCAATATTTGGCGCAAAACAGCGATAACTGGCACCACACTGATCAATAGCCAAAAGAGTTAATACCGCCTCATGAATTTCTGAGCCGTCATATACGCCAGAGCCGCTTAGAATAACTGCTATTTTTTTCATACTATCTCCTGTTGATGAACTCATTCAATTAATTGACTAGTCTAATTAATAACTAGTCAAGATGTTTAACTTTTATCATTACTTGGCACATTAAAACGACTAAAACTGAACTCCACATTAACAATGCAAAAGGCAGGGAACTACCGTCGTAAAATACTGCAAGAATAGGCCCCGCTAAAGCACCAATACCGAACCTTAATGTACCTATTACCGCTGTAGCGGTACCTGATTGTTCAGCAAACTCTGACAAAACCAACGAGTCAGCATTGACAGCAATCATTGAGATACTGCCCATTAAAGGGATAACGGTTACTAAAGTAAATATTAGTGATAATTGCCAGTAGCTGACCATAACCAAAGCAGTTGAAGCAACAATACTCAGTAACACCCCATAAGAGAGCATTGCTCTAGAGCCTTTACGAACAACTAGTTTGCTATTAATAAAATGTGCAGCCATCAATGCTAAAACATTAATGGCAAACAAAATGCTAAAAGTAAATTCAGAAATTTCAAATACCGTTAAATAAACAAAAGGAATAGCCGTAATGTAGGTAAAGAAAGCCAAAGATATCATCATAGAGCTAATCAGATCTAACCGAGCTTTTTGATGAGTTAATACTATTTTATATCTAGAGATAAAACTCATAGACACGCGATTTTTATTATTTTTTGCTTCGGGTAAATACTTCACCACTAGGATTAAAACACTCAAGCTGTATGCAGCTAATACATAAAAAATTAGCTGCCAACTATGAAATACTAATAAAAATGCACCAATACTTGGAGCGATCATTGGCGCAACCATCATGATCATACTGACATAAGAAAACCCTTTTGCCATATTTTTACCGTAATACTCTCTTATCGTACCTGGAACAATAACGGTAGCAGCGCTACTAACAAACGCTTGAACAAATCGAAGTGTTAAAAACTGCTCTATATTTTCACTAAAAGGCAATAACAAACTAGCAATGACAAAGCCGCCAATACCGATAAAAACTAATAGCCTTCGGCTATGTTTATCGGCCATAGGACCAAAAAATAACAAGCCAAGTGCATAACCTAATAAATAAATACTCAAAGAGTTTTGCACCATGGGCATATCAGTAGACAAATCATTTGCGAGCATAGGCATCGCAGGTAAATACATATCGATAGCCAATGGCGATATTGCTAGTATTGATGCTAATAAAGGTAGCAGTAGCTTCATAGAAACCTGAGGAGGTACATTATCTTTAGAGTCAGTTTGAGAATTATTCATGGTATTTTAATTATCCTTCTCAGAATATTGGCTAACCAATTGACCTAATATTCTCACCGCATTTTCAATACCTTCATCCCATTGGACACCAAAACTAATACGCATGTAATTTTTATATTTCCCGGAAGGAGAAAACACTTCCCCTGGTGCAAAGCTCACACCTTGCTGTATCGCTTGTTCAAATAACTTACTGGTATTAACATGTGAACGACAGCGAATCCACAAGACACTGCCACCTTGTGGCTCAGAAATACAGGTTTCAATGGGAAAGTATTCTGCAACTAAAGCACGCATACGTTCGCAGTTAAAAATAAGTTTTTTACGTAATACCGCTAAATGTCGATCATATTCGCCACTAGCCAAATATTCATTCAATGTCCATTGTTGCAACATCGGAGAAGAGCACGACTGGGCTCTTTTAATGCGTTTAGCCTGTTCTTCATATTTCCCAGGAATTAGCCAACCAACACGATAACCAGGTGCTGCTGTTTTTGAAAATGACGAACAAGTCATCACTAGACCCTTTTTAGAATACAACTGTGCAGGTTTGGGCTTGTGATCGGTGAAATACAACTCACTGTAAACATCATCTTCAATTAACGGAATATCTTTAGATTCCAAAAATTCGACCATGTCCTGTCGTTGACAATTGGTCATCATAGAGCCAAGCGGGTTATTAATTGCCGTTGAAAATAAACACGCCTTAATGTCGTGCTGTTGTACCATTTTTTTTAATTCGGGTAACCAAACACCATCTTCGGTGCAAGTATAAACTTCAAGAGCTTTCATACCTAAGCTTTCAATCAGCTCAATCATGCCAAAAAAACAAGGAGATTCAATGGCAATTACATCTCCTCTTTGTGCAACACATTGCAGGGCGATCGAAAGCGCTTCCTGTGTACCATTGGTAATAACCATATCATCATGATTTACCTCTACCCCTTGATTTTGATATCGATAGGCTAGCTGCATTCTTAGTTTTGCATCACCATTAACAGGGCCATAACTCACTGCTTTTTCGGCGACCTTACTGATTACTGATCGCATTAATCTTGCCAATGCTTTATCTGGTGGGTGGCTATGAATGGGGTTTGAAATACCTAACGCCACGGTGTTCGGCAGATGAACAACCTCATGCACTTGCTCAATTAAACTTCGGCACTTCACTTCTATTGGTATACAGCACGACCAATTGGCAGGTCTTGGCATTAACGTTCTTGCCTGTTGTGCCTTTAAATAGTAACCAGACTGCGGCTTCGCTGAAACTTTTCCTTGCCGCTCTAATTCTATATAGGCTTGCTTAACAGTAGGAACACTTATCTCAAGTTGGCGACTAAGCTTTCGTAAACTTGGAAGTTTATCGCCTGGCCGTAATGCTCCTGATTTTTGTTGACGAGCGACAAATTCAATAACTTGTTGGTATAAAAAATCAGGTGATGTTTTATCTAATAATCTCATAAAGGTTACTCAGGTAACAAATCAAACTGTATAGGTTACATTTTCAATATTCTGTATATGTTATTAAAACAAAAAATCAGTAGACTGTCTATCCATAGAATCAATTCATCAAAAGGAAAAGAACATGTCAATTCGTCACCTAGTTAAATCATTAGCAAAATATTGGGTAGCAGCAATGTCTACTTCAAATATGGCAATGTCTTTAGTCGCTCAAGAAACTCAAGCAGTAAAATTAGTAAAGTTATTAGATTTGAATATTCAAAAAGTTTCAAACACACAATGTTGTGTTTGCTGCTAATAAAAAAGGGAAAGCCGATGAGCAATAATGCCTTATATATATTAACCGTCATGATTTGGGGTAGCACTTGGATCGCTATTAATTATCAACTAGGCGATGTAGCTGTTGAGGCTTCTATAGCCTATCGATTTGGTTTAGCCGCGCTAATGTTATTTATATATTGTCATATAAAAAAGTTACCCCTTAAGTTTACCGCCAAGCAACACATTCAGTTTTTTACCTTTGGCATATGTTTATTCAGTGGTAATTATTACCTCCTATATTCAGGACAAGTTTATATTAATTCTGCATTAACAAGCATTGCTTTCTCTACATTAATGTTAGTGAACATAATCAATGCCCGCCTCTGGTATAAAACCCACATTACCAAACATGTTTATCTTGGTGGGGCTTTAGGCTTAATAGGAATAGTCACTTTATTTTGGCCTCAAATTAACGATGTTGAATTTGGTCGTGACACACTACTAGGCCTGTCTTTATGTATAACAGGAGTGCTCTTTGCCTCAACCGGTAATATGCTGTCGATGAAGAATCAAAAAGAAAAACTACCAGTACTACAAGCTAATGCATGGGGTATGGGTTACGGCGCTTTGTTTATGGTAATCATGGTATTTGTACAAGGTGAACGTTTTAGTTTTTCATTTACTGTGCCGTATATTAGCTCATTAATTTATTTATCGCTATTTGGCTCAGTAATCGCTTTTGGTTGCTATTTAAGTTTGCTGAGTAGAATTGGTGCTCATAAAGCCTCATATTCAAGCATTATGTTCCCTGCTGTTGCCGTAGTGATTTCAACTTTTGTCGAAGGTTTTGTTTGGGATGTTTATACAATAATCGGATTATCCGTCATGTTAATCGGTAACTTAGTCGTACTGGCTAAACCAAAAATTAAAGCGGTTAAAGAAGCAGGTAGCAAATTAAGTAAGGCTGTCCCTGAACTAAACCTGGGTAAAGTATGAGCAAATTGTTTGAGCTAAAATAACAAAATCACGCGATAAATTAGTTTTGTGCTCGCTGCACAAACGGCATGGAGCTTCCTTCCCCCATGCCGTTTTTTCTTATTAATTCATATGTCTAACTATAAAACTTTAACTACCAATGGGTGAACCTGGCGGCAAGCTAACTTTAGCTGCTGGTGTTACTTGCTGGCCATGTTCTAAACTAAAGTTAATTTGCTGCTCTAACATTTTAAACTGTGCACTAAGCGCCTTGTATTTACGGCTATCGTTATTATCATCAAGCCACTGAGATAAACGCTCTAAACTTTGATAAACCTCTGAACGGACTTCTGGGACAACACCTTTTTGCTGCCATAATGCCATTAAATGCTCAACGACTTGCTGATTTACCCTTTGTTGCACCAATAGTGCTAAACCTTTATTAGCCTTTTGATGAAGTGTATTTTTTAAAATGCTATCAACAATCGTCCGAACACTATTAATATTATTATTGATTACTGCTTGTTGTTGTACTCGCGCTAAACGAGCGTTATTAAGTAGTGAGGATAATGTGTGTTTGGCGCTAGCTTCAGCCGCCGTAATAGGATCAAATGCAGCACCAGTATTACTGCTAAAACTTTCACGATTTCTTGAGTAGCCATAAGCTTTAGGAGGAATTAAATTGATAATTTCTGGTGATAACGTTAGCACTTTACTATCAAGAGTTTTTAACAAAGCGACTAGTGCTTGGCTTTGACTTTCTGCTGAAACAGGTTTTACGCCCCGAATTGCTTTATTCCCTTTGACTTCATAACTATAATCCATACCACCAATGAGTTTTGCGGTCGCCGAGACTTGAAAACGATGAAAGTTATATATTGGTACAAGTACCTGCTCTAATTCAGATAGGGGAGTGCCGAAGGGAATAGAGTTAATGCCAAAATCACTTAATGCTTTTTCTCTTACCTGTAAAACCCTGATTAGCTCTTCACTGGCATTTTTACCGTTATCCCATAAATGAGCATTACTATTGCCACTTGATGCCGACCTTGCATCAGGGTCGGACATATAAGCTAAACCTTGTTTTTCAGATCCATTGATCACTTTAGCTAAATAACTAGCCTCTTGTTGTGCAGGAATATCAGCATAACCATAATCAATAACTGATTTATCCCAAGAACCAACACCTGTTGAATAAGCATTGCTTAAATCAATTTTTCCATTTTTTAACGTTATCAATGGATGTGGATAATCCATTACCGATGCACGATCATTAATACTGGCAGAAAAATTATGTGCGATACCAAGGGTGTGGCCAACTTCATGAGCTGATAATTGGCGAATACGCGCTAAAGCCATTTCTTTCATTTCGCTGGTATCGGTGTCTTTTGTTTTAAATGGCGACGTCAACCCTAAAGCAATTAAATAATCTTGACGAACGCGCAGAGACCCCAAAGTAACATGACCTTTTAAAATTTCGCCTGTACGGGGATCAATTACCGAAGATCCGTAAGACCACCCTCGAGTGGCTCGATGCACCCATTGGATAACATTGTAACGAACATCCATTGGATCGGCATCTGCTGGCAACATTTTCACTTGAAAGGCATTTTTATAGCCAATTTCAGTAAATGCTTGTTGCCACCAACGAGCACCATCTAGCAACGCACTTTTGATAGGCTCTGGTACACCCGGATCCAAATAATAAACTATAGGCTCAATCGCTTCACTCATTGTTGCTTGAGGCATTTTTTTATTTAATCGATGACGAGGGATATTACGAACAATTAACGATTGATCAATGTCACTGGCATAATCTGCATATGACTCAGCCCAATAACCACTTTGTGGATGAAAAATTCGAGTTTGGTAATTGTTATCGGGTAATTTAATTAATGAGTGATGTAAATTTACGGTAACCGCACTTGAGTCTGGTGTAACACTACGTAAATAATCGCCAGCACCAGTGCCTTTATAAGTCACCATCGCCTCTAGCTCAGTATTATTAGGAAAAGCTTTAGTGCGCTTAATATAAAGAGCGCTACGAGTCGTATCTATTTTAAAATCACCTTGCTTACTATTTTTAAGTTGCACCGATAAATTATGGATATCTGATAATAAGAAAGGCGTGTAATCAACTAGTACTCGCTGTTTATCTGCACTGATTTTTTCAACTTTAAAACCCCAAATAATTGAGCTGGCAAAAGCTTCATTCACTGCTTGCTTTTCTAAGGCGTTATTTGTGTTTGCTCGATAGTAACTATTGAGTTGTTTTAAAAAAACTTTTTCACCAACTCGTTCAAACTTTACCAATCGAGTATCTCCGAGTTGCCCCCGGTCTAAACCAATATCATTTGAACCAATACCGTGTGGCAATCCACTCTGAAATAAAAATTCTTCATTGAATTGATTAATTTCTAAATAAATCTTTCCTTTTTCTTCATCATGAAAAAATGAAAAATAACCTTTATGCTCTACTTTACTTTCAATAAAGTGTTCAAATGACACTATTTTAGTTTCTGCCACAACAGCAAACGACATTACAAAAATCAGCCCACTCAATAGGGCTACTACTAATTTACTAAAAACTCTCATCGTTAATCCTTTGTTATTCTTATGCTGAAACCGTATAATTATGACAATACAGATGCCATGCAGAAGCTGACTTCTATTTGGCCAAATATAAAATATACAACAACTTTAAATTATTTAGGTAATAAAATGCAACGATTAGCACCTGCTTTACGTGAAGATAATGTACCACTAGATCTTATTTCATTAATAAAAACGATCTTAGCAGCAACTAAAGAAATTTCTTTCCGCGTCAGTCAAGCGCATTTAGGTGGCTTAATGGGTTCAACTTTGGATGAAAATATTCAAGGTGAAGTTCAAAAAAAACTAGACGTGGTCGCTAATGAGTTGTTTAAAGATATTTTATTAGAGTCAGGTTTTGTAAAAGCAATTTCTTCTGAAGAAGAAGACACCTCCGTTGCAGGGGATGAATACGGTAAATATATCGTCTCTTTTGATCCCCTTGATGGCAGTTCAAACATCGATATTAACTCATTAATTGGAACGATTTTTTCAATTCATAAAGCGCCTGAAGGCATGTCTGCTGACGATCCAGATATGTTTAAACAAGCAGGCAACAAACAAGTTTGTGCTGGTTATGTATTGTATGGCCCATCAACTATGTTAGTTATGACTACAGGTAGCGGCACTCACTTTTATGTATTAGATAGGACTCATGGCGGTTATTTATTGGTTGAGCGTAATGTACAAGTGCCAACAGAGACTCAAGAGTTTGCAGTAAACATGTCAAATCAACGCTTTTGGCAACCAGAAATGCAAAACTATGTTAGCGATTTATTATTAGGTGATACTGGCCCACGCGCTAAAAACTTTAACATGCGGTGGATTGCGGCAATGGTTGGCGATGTTCACCGCGTTTTATGCCGTGGCGGAATATTCACTTACCCAATGGATACTAAAAAAACTGAACAACCGTATAAGTTACGTTTAATGTATGAAGCCAACCCAATGGCATTTTTAATCGAACAAGCTGGCGGTTTATGCGTAACTAGTAAAGGCCGCATTATGGATATTGAACCAACAAGTATTCATCAACGTGTTGAAGTTATTTTAGGCTCTAAAAAAGAAGTTGAAGCTTGTTTGTCTTATTATAAATAGCTTATTTATCACTAATATTGATTAATGAAATAATAACTATACCCATTAAAAGCTATTTATTGACGACTAAATCAGTAGGTGGCTTTTTTTTATCCGTTAAATCTTGCTAAAATAGCGCCAATTAAAATTTACCTCGCCATTAAGAGATTATCTCATGCCTAATTATGTTGTCGGTCACAAGATTCCCGACTCAGACTCTATCTGTTCTGCTATTGCTTTATCTTATTTAAAAACTACGCTAGGTGAAGAAACCTTGCCTGCTCGTTTAGGTGAGTTAACACCTGAAACAATGTTTATATTAGAGAAGTTTGGCTTTGAACAACCAATGCTTAAAACAAGTTACGCTGGTGAAGGCGTTTATATTGTTGATCATAGTGATATTGAACTTGCTCCAGATGATATTAATGAAGCAACAATTTTAGGTATTATTGATCACCATAAATTAGGTGATTTAACAACAGCTACTCCTTTAGAAATTTGGGTACGTCCAGTTGGCTGTACTAATACCATTATTAAAATGATGTATGATTTTCATAATGTTGAAATTCCTAAAAATATTGCTGGCGCTATGATGTGTGCCATTTTAAGTGATACCGTTATTTTTAAATCGCCAACCTGCACCACCGCCGATATTAAATGTGTTGAAGCTTTAGCTGAAATTGCTGGCATTGAAGACTTTAAAGAGTTAGGCATGGATATGTTTAAAGTAAAATCTGCTGTTGAAGGTACGCCGATTCGTGATTTAGTTAAGCGTGATTTTAAAGACTTTAATATGAATGGTAACAAGGTTGGCATTGGCCAATTAGAAGTTATCGACTTAAGTATTTTTGATGACATGAAAGAAGCGTTTGCCGCAGATATTGCAGCACTAAAAGCCGAAGGCGAACGCCACAGTGTATTGTTATTGTTAACTGACATTATGAAAGAAGGCTCAGAGCTTATCGTCATTAGTGATAATGCCGACTTAACACTTCAAGCCTACGGTAAAGCAACGACTGAAGGTAAGGTCTGGTTAGACGGTGTATTAAGCCGTAAGAAACAAATAGTGCCACAATTACAAGAAGTATTTGCTGGCTAAGTTTCAGCCTTATTTAAAACAGGTCAGTTCTTTAATAAAAAAACCAGCTAGTAGCTGGTTTTTTAGTATTTATAACAATGCTAATTCGAATTTACATTGATTATAGATATTGAAGCGGAAAAATTTAGTAGCAAGGCGCAAGCACGGAGTTGACGGTAGTCATTATTCCGTACATCCTGTACCCCACCTTTCAGGCCATCCTTCGGATGTTCAAATTATTTCCCGAAGAATTTGTGAGTACCGACAACGCAGCTAATAAAGAATTTCAGCAAAAATATTAGGCTCTTTCGAACACTGTTGCTATACCTTGGCCTAATCCTATACACATAGTGGCTAGCCCAAGACCAACGTCTTGTCCTTCCATTAAGTTAATTAGCGTGCCTGAGATACGAGAGCCTGAACAACCTAGTGGATGACCTAATGCAATGGCGCCACCATTTAGGTTAATTTGATCCATTTTATCTTCTACTTTTAATGCTCTTACACAAGAAAGTGCTTGGGCAGCAAAAGCTTCGTTGAATTCAAATAACTCAATATCTTCAATAGCTAAACCAGCACGTTTTAATGCTTTCTTGCTTGCTGGAACAGGACCATAACCCATAGTCGCTGGATCGCAACCCGCAACAGCCATGCCACGAATTTTAACCCGAGGTGTTAAACCTAACTCTTTGGCTTTATCTGCTGACATTACTAACATAGCAGATGCACCATCAGATAACGCTGAAGAAGTACCAGCAGTAACTGTGCCGTTTACTGGGTCGAATACTGGGCGAAGTGCTGATAAACCTTCTGCCGTTGTTTCAGGGCGAATAACTTCATCGTGCTCAACCAAGATCAAACCACCATCAGCGTCATGACCTTCTGTTGCAACAATTTCATTATCCCAACGTCCGGCTAAAGTTGCTTCATGGGCTTTTTGATGTGAACGTGCGCCAAAGGCATCTTGCATTTCACGGGTAATGCCATGCTGTTTACCTAACAATTCCGCGGTTAATCCCATGTTGCCCGATGCACGAGCGATATGTTTACTCAATGCAGGATCAAAATCAATATCGTACATCATAGGTACATGACCCATATGCTCAACACCACCAATAAGGAAAACATCACCTTGACCAGCAATAATGCTAGTACTTGCATCATGCAAGGCTTGCATTGATGAACCACATAAACGGTTAACCGTTACACCGCCAATAGATTTAGGTAAACCAGCAAGTAATGAGGCATTACGAGCAATATTGAAACCTTGCTCTTTAGTTTGTTTAACACAACCCCAAATAACATCTTCAATGTCATTGGGATCAAGTGCAGGATTACGTTTTAAAATTTGTTCCATTAAATGGGCTGATAATTTTTCTGCACGAACATTGCGAAAAACACCGGCTTTTGAACGTCCCATAGGAGTTCGAATGCAATCAATAATAACGACTTCTTTCATAATAATTCTCCTAAGCTGTTTTAACGTCAGTGGTAAAGTAAGATTTGCCAGATTTAGCCATTTCACGCAGTCCATCAGTTACCTGATAAATCTCGCCTAAATCAGCATACTTGTCTGCCATCGCAATAAAGTTGTCTAAACCAAGAGTTTCTAAATAACGAATTGCACCACCTCTAAATGGAGGGAATCCAATACCGTAAATTAACCCCATATCAGCTTCAGCTGCAGTATCAACTACACCTTCTTCTAAACAACGAATCACTTCATTCACCATAGGGATCATTAAGCGAGCAATTATCTCGTCGCTTGCAAAATCTTTTTTATTGCTACAATTAGCAGCAAATAATTGATACGCAGCATCCGCAGGCACTTTCATTGGACGACCACGTTTATCTTTTATGTGATCATAGAAACCTTTACCATTCTTTTGACCAAAACGATCATTTGAATATAAAGTGCTTACTGGATCGTTACTTAACTTCTTCATTCGAGTTGGGAAGCCAGCAGACATTACACCCGTACAGTGATCCGCAGTATCAACACCAACAACATCAAGTAAATAAGCAGGTCCCATAGGCCAACCAAACTGTTTCTCCATGACTTTATCAATGGCAACAAAGTCAGCACCTTCAAGTACTAATTGACTAAAGCCAGCAAAGTATGGGAATAAAACACGGTTAACATAAAAACCAGGACAATCATTCACCACAATCGGTGATTTGCCCATTTTAGCGGCATAAGCAACAACAGCAGCAACGGTTTCATCAGAGGTATCTTTACCACGAATAACTTCCACAAGTGGCATTCTGTTTACTGGATTGAAGAAGTGCATACCACAAAAGTTTTCAGGACGTTTAACACTTTGTGCTAATAAATCTATTGAGATAGTAGAAGTATTTGAAGTAAGAATTGCATCATCACTCAATACACCTTCAACTTCAGCCAATACCATGGCTTTAACTTTAGGGTTTTCAACAACCGCTTCAACAACAATATCAACATCTTTTACACTGTCATAACTAAGTGATGGTGTGATGTTATTTAAAACACCCGCCATTTTTTTAGCATTCATACGACCACGGTCAACTTGTTTAGTTAAAATACCAGCTGCTGTGCTTAAACCTAAATCAAGCGCTTGATCATTAATGTCTTTCATAATAATCGGCGTGCCTTTATAGGCTGATTGGTAAGCAATACCACCACCCATAATGCCAGCGCCTAATACTGCCGCTTTGTTTACCGCTTTAGTTGCTTGTTTAGTCGCTTTTTTCGCTTTACCTTTAACAACTTGATCAGCCATAAATAAACCAATTTGCGCGGTTGCTGCATCAGTTTTTGCTAATTTGGCAAAACCAGCATTTTCTGCTGCCATTGCACCAGCACGATCTAGAGTAGATCCAGCTTCAAGCGTTTTCACCATCACCATAGGTGCTGGGTAATGTTTACCTGCTTTAGCGGCAATCATGCCCTTACACGTGCTGAAAGTCATAATACTTTCAACTGGGCTAAGGTTTAATGCTTCTAATTTTGGTTGACGTTTTGCTCGCCAATCTAGCTTGCCAGCAATAGCCTGTTTAAGCATATTTATTGCTGAAGCTTTTAATTTTTCAGGTGCTACTACTGCATCAAGTAATCCAACCGCTAAAGCAGCATCGGCTCTGTGGGCTTTACCCGTAGACATCCACTCAACGGCATTGTCTGCACCAATTATACGAGGAAGACGAACTGTGCCGCCAAAACCAGGCATAAGGCCTAATTTCACTTCTGGTAAACCAATACTTACAGTTGTATCAGCAATACGGTAATCACAAACTAAAGTCATTTCACAACCACCACCTAATGCAACACCATTAATGGCTGCAATAGTTGGCAATTGAATATCTTCAAATGAGTCAAAAACATCAGAAGACTTTTTAACCCAAGAAACTAACGCTTCTTCAGGCTCTTTAAAAGACTCTAAAAATTCAGTGATGTCGGCGCCAACTATATAAGTTGATTTGCCTGAGGTAACCATGACCCCTTTGGCATCACTACAGTTATTTATTGCAGCAACTACTGCGATGTATTCTTCAAAAGTTGCTTTATCAAATTTATTTACTGATCCCTGAGCATTGAATTGTAGTTCTACAATGCCGTCTTCGAGTAATTGTGCGCTAAGGCTGTTGCCTTGATATATCATGCTTTGTCTCCTTCACCTAAAAGTGGTGTTGATGTATTGATGATTATTTTTGCTATTAATAAAACTGCTTTAAGTTCGCAGTTTGAATATTTCAAATATTACAGCTATCTAATAATAGCTGACTGAGTTTGCCTTGAAAGGAAATGAATAGCAAATTTATTTAAACAAGCGTTTAAATTGAGCGTATGAACACAAGTAATCTCTTATTTTAAATAAGAATAGTTTAGTTTTATATTCACTCATTTATCACGCAAACTCTTGCTCTAGTATTTTCCCTATAGCCGATAAGAATTATAGAGCCTAAACACCATGAAACTTCCTGAAAGACTGAATACCCCCGAAAACCTGCTATTGGCCATGGCATTTATAATGCCGTTAGTCTTTTCGGTTTAGATAGTTTTATTAAAAAATTTTGTCATTGAAAAGGCATCTTTTACTGGTATAGAAATTGGTATTTTACAAAGCTTACGAGAAGTACCATGATTTTTATCTTTTACCGTTATTTATGTATTAATTTTTATTCAAAGAACAGCATCTAGCAATTATTTCACTGGCATTAACTGGATTTATCGACAAGTCATTGGTCTGTATATTACTACTGCTATCATGTCTATTGGTTTTCATTATTTTGAAAGCATCAGCCAGTCACTTACCCTACAATGGATTAACAAAGAAAATACGCCACACTTTATGGGACGTATGCTTTCAGTTAAATCAGCAGCTTCCCTTTTGGCATTTAGTAGCATTTGGTTATTAATGGATTAGTTTTCACTTTATTACTGCCCTAGCATTTAAGCATTTCCCTGAACAATCACCGAAAACCAAAAAACTTATTTTAAGGAAACGTTATTGGCTCTTTTATGCGTTAACTTTTTTTAGTGGTGCTGTCGACAAATATTTGTCGTGTTTGCCGGTTTTTTAATGGTAGAAAAATTTGGTTATAGTGTTGCGCAAGTTAGTGCACTATTTTTAATTATGTTTTAAATTGGTTATTCGCTGAAAAATTGCTGCAATTTTATATGTAATCGATCATTTGTTTTTTGCATTAGCTATTGCTAAAAACTTACTTTCAAAAAATTGCTTTACCTGAAGATATAGCATCCAGTGCGGGGGTGAGCTTTTCGATTAATCATATCGCCGCGGTAGTTATTCAAGCGCTGCTTGGTAAGCTATGGATTGTTAATTCATCGTGGGTATTTTATATCGGGGCAGTTTTTGCGGTGTATTCGTTAGGATTATCAATGTTAATTCCTAGAAAATCTCTCTATTGGTGTTGAACTACATTATCAAGAAAGTTAATTGATTTTATATGACCTCCCCGAATAGATTTTCGGGGAAATTTACATTGATGAGTAAAAGAAGTAAGACAATAACTTTAAAGCTATAACAATAGTTTTATTTATTATTCTCTAAAAAAATGAGGAATTCGTCTGACGGTATAGGCTTGGAGTAATAAAAACCTTGAACTTCATCACAGCCTAATTCAATTAAACGTTCCTGCTGTTCAATTTCCTCTATACCCTCGGCGATAACTTTTAAACTCATCTGTTTTCCAAGGCTGATAATGGTTTGGGCAATTAAAGATTTACCCTCTTTGTTAATATCAGTAACAAACGCTCGATCAACTTTTAGCCTATCTAAAGGCAATTTTTGTAAATAACTTAATGAGGAATATCCTGTACCAAAATCATCGAGGGCAATATTTATGCCCTGTCCTTTCAATTTGACTAAAGAATCAATAACTACTTGAGGATCATCCATTAAGATATTTTCGGTGATTTCTAATTCAAGTTTACTCGGTTCAACCTGATGAACCTGTGTTGCTTGAATAATGCTTTCAACAAAATTACTGCGCCTAAACTGTGGAATAGAAACATTGACAGAAATACCAACATGACCAAAACCTTGAGCTTCTAATGCGTTAATTTGTACACAAGCTTGGTTAATAACCCAATCACCGATTTCAATAATCAACCCAGAATACTCTGCAAGAGGGATAAATACCGCAGGTGAAATAAATTTACCGTCAGCAGTGCGCCATCGCAATAAAGCCTCTGCCCCAATGACTTTACCAGTTGCTAAGCTCAACTGTGGTTGATACCAAAGCTCAAGGCGATTTTCAGAAAAGTCAGTTCTTAGTTGGCGAATCATTCCTAACCGCCATAAAGTTTCATCTTCCATTTCTTGACGATAATAGATGAAATGTTCGTCTAACGTTTTTTTAGCTAAATTAAGGGCAATATTAATTTGATTTAAAACTTTAACGCCGCCACTGCCAGCATGTTCTTTAGTGCACAAACCGATACAAACATTTGTTGGTAGTTTTTGCTCACCTGCATCTAAGGGTAAATTGAATAAAGACATAATTTTATTTGGGTTGATACATTCACTTGGACCAATGATGCCAAATACATCAGCGCCAACCCTAGCAAGTTGACATTCCTCACTTAATTGCCCTAAACGTTTTGCTACAGAAACTAATAATTGGTTACCTACTTCTTGCCCTAATCCATCATTTATATCACTGAAATGATTAAGGTCAATAAGTGCAGCAACCGTATTGTCGCTTGCTCTTTGAGAAAATCCATCAAGAATATTAACAAATTCTAATCGATTAGGCAGATCTGTCAGCCAATCTTTATAAGCTGCATTACTGAGTTTTTGAAATAAATGCACATTTTCATAACCAATAGCAATATTGGTCAGAAATACTTCAATTAATTGTTTATTAATATCAGACAATTCTGAATTTATTTCGAAGTAAAGTACAGCACGATAACCGCCACTTGTTAAATACAATGAAATTGAATTAGTAGAAAAATGATTTTCTTTGTCTTGAAAACAACTTGATATTTGTTGGCTTGCTTGTTGGTTACCCAGTTTTTCTAATTTTTGATTAACCAATACAGATGAAAATCCAACCTGACCAAGTATATAAAAACTTAAATCGTCTACTGAGTCGATGATGCCATGGCCTCTTGCACAAAAAACGCCTGAGACATCAAGACCATCACCAAAGAGTTGAGTAAACTCCTTTAAAACACCTTGAGCATAATCTTGCACTGAATGCAGCTCTAATAACTCTGAAGCTGAAGATATTATATTTTCTAAACCTTGACGGTTTTGATTAACGGTATAAATTTGTTGATAAGAGCGAATTGCGGCATAAACGGTGGTAACTAATTTTCGACGTGTTAATTCTGTTTTGGTTTTATAATCATTTATGTCGTAATCTTTAATGACACTTTCTTCAGGTGCGTAACCGGGTTGTCCTGTTCGCAATACAATTCGAATATCTTGTCGGCAGAGTGTTTCTCTAATATGTTTTACAACATTTAAACCAGCATCATCAGTTTCCATCACGACATCAAGAAGTACAAGTACGATGTCAGTATTATCTTCAATAAGCTGACATGCATCTTGTCCTGAATAGGCATGAAGATATTCTAAACGGCGATCAAGAACAATTAAGTCAGAAAGTGCTAGTTGAGTTACTGAATGTATTTCTGGATCGTCATCGACGATAAGGACTTTCCACGTTTCACCGTTGCCCTCATCGAAAATTTCTTCCTCATCGCTATCATCGATAAACAAAAAGTCATCATTAGTATTTTCTGAAGCCTGCATACTGCCCTCAACTAACTAGCTAACCTCAGCTAGTTAAGTCTATTTATTGGAAGAGTTGCCTAATATTTAATACACTTAATATAAACATATACTATTACATAATAAAAGTCAGATTGAGATTATTCAACAAAACTATACAATAAAAATGCATTCTTTCATTTATTTATAAATTTAAGGAGTCAAGACTGACTACAATTTGTACAAGCCGATTCAAAATAATTGATTTTATTTTTTATTTTTATCAATAAAACATGGTGTTAGCTCATAATGACTAAATCAGAAGAAAATACCGAGATACTTACATCTCAAGGGACAGATACCACTAACTTAGTTTCATCACATGATATTGATATAAATCTATCTAAAAATAAAAAAGGCTCTTCTACACAAATGCAGTTGCTACACCTAGCTAAGCAATTTGCTCTCGATGGGGCGCTGCGAGAAAACGACAAACAAATGCCTATTGAGGACAGGGCAAGAAAGCGTGAACGGTTAACTCATTTACGTAAACAACAAAATATGGAAATGATTATTCAAAAAACCCTTGCTTATTGTTCTCAAAGCGATGTTGTAAACCGAGCAGATCAAGACTGGTTTAATAGCTATATTACTTTAGCCGAGGATGTCAGCAATAAAACAATGCAGGATTTATGGGCAAAAATTTTAGCGGGTGAAATTTATCAACCTGGTACATATTCTTTAAAAGCCTTGAAGGTTTTTCGGAATATGAGTATGGGGGATGCAAAATTATTGGCAAAAGCATGTTCCCTTGCGGTTAAGGATCAAAGTAGAACAAATATTCGTTTGCTGTCGGGTTGTTATCAAAAGCCAGGTTTATTAAACATGTTCGATAAAGCTCGACAGAAAAATATAAATTTAAGTCAATTCGGTTTAAATTATTCAGATCTTTTGAGTTTAGCGGAAAATCACTTACTTTTTATTCAAGAAAGTGAAACCAATATTCTGAGCAAAAGTGAGTTATTAAACTTCACTTACAATGGTCAAAGCTTTGCTATGAAACCGAATAAAAACAACTGTATTCTACGATTTTACAAATTTACACCGATAGGTGTTGAGTTATCTCAGTTAATAAATGATAAGCCAGATGCTACTTTCAATACATTTTTAAAGCAGCAACTTAGCCATCACTTTTCGATAACCTAGTTTATATAGTCAATTGAGTGCTGGTTCAGTTTTAACCATATGAACCCAAATAGCTAAATACCATCACCATCGGTATGTAACCCACACTCACGTTGCATACCAGAAAAACGAGTATCGCTTTCTTCCATTCCTAGTGTAAGTGGTTTAGTACTATGAACATCGCCAACTGATACATACCCTTGATCCCATAAAGGGTGATAGGGTAAACCATGTTTGGTTAAATACTGATGAACATCTTTATTGCTCCAATCAATAATCGGGTGCACTTTAAAGCGTCCGCGCAAGATACTGACAACAGATAATCTTTCCCTATGACTCGACTGTTGCCTACGAACGCCTGAAAACCACGTATTAGCACTTAATTCATTTAAACCACGCTCTAGTGGTTCAACCTTATTTAAGCGATTATACTGCTTTAATGACGCCTCATCCTTAGCCCATTGTTCACCATACTTGGCTTGTTGCCATGCGGCACTTTCTTTTGCACTATAAACATGTAAGTTAAGGTTTAACTTATCCGTTAACTGGTCAATAAATCGATATGTTTCTGGAAACAAATGGCCAGTGTCTGTAATTAATACCGGTATGTTGGCATCAATTTGCGTCATCATATGAAGCATAACCGCAGATTGAATACCAAAACTTGACGATAAAACAAAATGGCTGGGCAAGTTCTCCATTGCCCATTCAATACGGCCAACTGAAGTTTGTTGCTCTAACAACTCATTCCATTGCTTTAACCAAGGCTCAGGTAACGAAGCAGGAAAACGATTATTTATCGGAGCTTGATAGCCAGTTAGCACTGGGCTTTTAACTATCGAACTGGGTAACTGAATATTAGTCATGAAAATCCCTTACACTGACAATAACTTCTGTAACAATGCCAGCACGAATAACAAAATCACCAAAAGCTTCATTGTTATTTCGCTCTACAGACCATCGAGCAACTAAGTCATCAATTTCAGCCAACAATGCATCTTCTGATAAGTTTTCTAGGTAAAGCTTAGGAATACGTGTTCCGGCTTTATTACCACCTAAATACATATTGTATTTACCTGGACCTTTACCAACAAAACCAATTTCAGCCAACAAAGCTCTACCACAACCGTTTGGACAACCCGTCACCCGAAGAATAATCGACTCATCAGCAATATCATGTTTCGTTAGTATGCCTTCAACGCTAGTAACTAAACTTGGTAAATAACGTTCAGCTTCCGCCATGGCTAAAGGACAAGTTGGAAAAGCCACACATGCCATTGAATTTTGACGTTGAGTTGATACAGAGTCATCAATTAAACCATGATCTCGAGCAATTTTTTCAATACTTGCTTTATCAGACTCACTCACACCTGCAACAATTAAATTTTGGTTCGCCGTCATGCGAAAATCACCACTATGAACCTTGGCTATTTCAGCAACACCCGTTTTCAAAGGTTTATTTGGATAATCTAATAAACGACCATTTTCGATAAATAAGGTTAAGTGGTGTTTACCGTCAACCCCTGCAATCCAACCAAAACTATCACCACGACTAGTAAATTCATAGCTGCGGCTTTCTTCGAATTTAATACCGGCACGTTTTTCTACTTCAGCCTTAAAAACATCAATCCCTACACGATCTAATGTGTATTTAGTTTTAGCGTTTTTACGATTAACTCGATTACCCCAATCTCGCTGAGTAGTAACAACCGCTTCAGCTATTTCTAAGGTTTTATCAAGAGGGATATAACCAAAATCATCAGCACGACGAGGATAAGTTGCTTTATCGCCGTGAGTCATTGCTAAGCCGCCACCAACAAGCACGTTAAAACCAATTAACTTGCCATTGTCGCTAATAGCAACAAAATTTAAGTCGTTAGCATGAACATCGATGTCATTCTTGGGTGGAATAACAACCGTTGTTTTAAACTTACGTGGTAGGTACGACTCACCTAAAATAGGCTCTACGTCAGTTGTTTCAACTTTTTCTTCATCTAACCAAATTTCCGCATAAGCACGAGATTTTGGTAATAAATGTTCACTGATTTTAGTCGCCCATAAATAAGCTTCTTGATGCAGTTCTGACTCAATTGGATTAGAAGTACAAAGCACGTTACGATTAACATCACCTGCCGTTGCAATTGAGTCAATACCAATTGCATTTAACGTTTGGTGCATCAATTTAATATTAGGTTTTAATACCCCATGAAATTGAAACGTTTGTCTGGTGGTTAAACGAATACTGCCATACGAAGTATTGTCTTGAGCAAACTGATCAATGGCTAACCATTGTGTTGGCGTGATAATGCCACCAGGCATACGGGCACGGAGCATTACGTTATGTAAAGGCTCTAGCTTTTGTTTTTGACGTTCTGCACGAATATCACGGTCATCCTGCTGATACATACCATGAACACGGATTAACTGAGAGTTATCAGGAGTAAAGCCACCTGTCATACGATCTTCTAGATCTTGTGCAATAGTGCCACGTAAAAAATTACTTTCTACTTTCATACGCTCGTTATCAGCTAATTTACCGCTTACAACAAGTTCTACTGTATTTTCTGTGGCATTTGTTTTTTCAATCGTTGAAGTGCTCATTAATACACATCCTTCTGGTAACGTTTACTTGTACGTAAATCTTTTAAATATTGTTCAGCTTGTTCTACTGTCAATTGGCCTTGTTCAACAATGATGTCGTTCAAAGCAAGATGAACGTCTTTTGCCATGCGGTTTGCATCGCCACAAATATAAAGGTGTGCACCACGTTCAAGCCATGCATATACGTCAGCTGCTTGTTCTTTAATGCGGTCTTGAACATAAATCTTTTGTGCTTGATCACGAGAAAAAGCAACATCCATACGAGATAACAATCCAGACTTTAAATAGTTCTGCCATTCAACTTGATATAAGAAGTCTTGAGTAAAAGTTTGATCGCCAAAAAACATCCAGTTATCACCCGTAGCCTCAGTAGACTCGCGCTCTTGCATGAACGCTCTAAATGGTGCAACACCAGTCCCTGGACCAATCATAATCACTGGAGTATCACCACTTTCAGGTAATCTAAAGTTATCATTATGTTCAATGAATACCTTAAGTTCACCACCTTCAACCAACTGCTGAGTAAGGAAACTTGAAGCACCACCTAAACGTAAATTTTCGCCTTCTTGATAACTAACCAAACCAACAGTTAAATGTACTTCTTCTTCAACTTCTGCCTGGCTTGAAGCGATTGAATACAACCTAGGGGTAATTTTTCGTAAGGCATCTACAAAGTCTTGTGCAGATGTTTTAGCTGGATATGCTTTAACAATATCAATAACTTGATGGTTAGCTGCATACTCACGAGCAGTATTTTTATCCGCTGAAATATTAGTTAATACTTCATCACCAGATACGTTCGCCCAAAATTCAACGAACGATGGAGCAGTTTGAGTAACCTCTAACTGCTCTATTAATGCTTCTCTAATAGCAAAAGACGTTTCATTTCCTGAAACTTTCAAATTAACTTGCTCATCAGCAGGTAATGATAATGCAACTAACAATTCGTCAACCAATGATGAACTGTTATCAAACCATACACCTAATGCATCGCCTGGCTGATAAGTTAAGCCAGAATCAGTTAAGTCAATTTCGACATGAGCAACATTTTTAGCTGAATCTCGACCAGTAATTTTTTGGCTAACCAATAACTGTGCAGTATAAGGATTTTTTTTGTCGTATTGATTTTTAGCTGAATCACCTACCGATAAGTTCACTACATTAGCTAAAGGCTCAACAATTTGAGTTAACTCATCTTTTAATGTTTCAACTATACGGGTAGTCCAAGTATTAGCGTCATCATCATAATCAACATCACAATCTGTTCGTGCTGCTACTTGTTTTGCTCCAAGTTCTTTTAAACGCTCATCAAACTCTTTACCTGTTTGGCAGAAGAACTCATAGCTGCTATCACCTAGCGCTAAAACGCTATAGGATAAATTAGAAAGTTTTGGCGCTTTTTTCGATTGTAAAAATTCATGGAATGCTAAAGCATCATCTGGTGGCTCGCCTTCGCCATTGGTACTGGCTACGATGATAAGGTGGCTTTCAGATTTTAGCGATTTTACTTTATAGTCGGCGATATTTTTTAAGTTAACTTTAATACCAACGGCACTAGCACTTTCACTAATTTGTTTAGCAACACCTTTTGCATTACCTGTTTGAGAAGCAAATAGAATCGTTAGTGTTGGTGCTACTTGTGTTTGAATCGCTGTATTGCTAGCAAGTTGTGCTACTGGGGAATTTTCACTTTTAGCAGCTAAGTAACCACTTGCCCATGCAAGTTGCAAAGGCGAATAACTGCCAATGCTTTGCTGTAAAGAAGCTAATTGATTAGCATCTAATACTGCTTGAGTATTATTTATATTGGTATTTTGCTGTTCTGGCAACATGGCTGTCATTTCACCTATTTAATTTGATAGTGCAAGGATAGACAAACATTGTGCAATTTAAAAAGAATAGAAAACGATTTTTTATTCCAAAAACGAATAAGCGGTGATTTATAAAACAAATTTAGACAAGTGGTCAATATAAGGTTATTTTAATATTAGATTTATACACTAAATAAAATACTAAAATGCTGTTAAAGGTTATTGCACCCTCTTTCTTGATTGCTTCTCTTGTCAGTTTATCTGCTTATGCAGATAACAAGGATCCAATTTATAAATATCATTCAAAGGGAGGCATTCCTTCTTTTTCAGATATGGAGCCTGTTGGGGTTCCCTTTGAGGTAGTTAAGCTAGGTTGTTATGCTTGTAAAGTAAGGTCACATATCGATTGGCATAAAGCTAGGTTGTACCTAACGCATTTTAGTAAGGTAATTAATACTGCCGCAGCAACTCATGACATTGACCCAGCTTTTGTTCGTGCAGTTATTCACGCCGAATCCCATTTTAACCCGCAGGCTATTTCAAAGCAGGGGGCACAAGGTTTAATGCAATTAATGCCAGCCACTGCTCAGTGGTTAGGTGTTAATAACCCTTTCGCTGCTGAAGATAATATAAAAGGCGGTGTAAAGCATTTAGCCCGCTTACTTAAAAAATACCATGGTAATTTAAGAATGACATCGGCTGCTTACAATGCAGGTGAAGGTGCAGTGAAGAAATTTGGTGGTATTCCACCTTATGCGGAAACGCGTGTTTATGTAGAGCGTGTAGAAATTTTACGAAAACGATATCAAAAAGCCATTAAGGCATAACAGCTCTTTTTCATCCCTGAAATCGCTTAATACCATCATCCTGATATAACAGCTCTTTTTCATCCCTGAAATCGCTTAATACCATCATCCTGATATAACAGCTCTTTTTCATCCCTGAAACCGCTTAATACCATCATCCTGATATTAAAAAACCTTGATAGTTTTGAGCTATCAAGGCTTTAATATCGCACTATTAATAAGTGTTTCCTAGAAGTGAACAACCGCACCTAAATATGCACCATCAAATGACATGTCTGCATATAAATCATCAAGATCTTCTAGATCAAGTTTTACAGAACGATAGCCTAGGGTAATGTCTAAATCTACCGCTAAATTATCTAAAACAGCATAACTTACGCCTACTTGGTAGTCATAAATACTGCTACCATCATAAGCAACAATATTTCCTTCAGCAAAAATATTTAATCCTGTTAAGGGCAAACCAATAATAGCAGAGGCATATACCATAGGTACTACTACAGCGACGGTTTCTTCTGAAACCGATAACAAACCAAGATCATCCGTTACCGTGATATCGCCATCAAAATCACGAGCAGTGATACCCACATCCAGTGTAATTAAATCATTATCAAGAATTTCATAATATAAGGTGTAATCGATATAACCTAGGTTAAAAATAGTTTCAACCTCTGCACCTACAGGGTAAACCTCACCACCAAAGGAGAATTCTTCATCAATAAGAGTAATACCGTCAGTATCTAAAGTTGTTGAAGCAATTTTAATATTTGGTATCAATGGAATCGGATGTTCAAGTGCAGCATAAAAACTAGTTTGTTGTTGATCTTTTAGATTAAAATCTTGCAAAACCACATTACCTTGACCATCGTCTTCGCCAAAACTTCCCGTTGCAGCTGCATCCCAAACCTGTCCACCAAGGTACAAACCTAAAAGTGTATCGGCTTGAACATTAGTTGACAATATTGTCGCGACAGTGGCCGCAAGTAGTAACTTCTTCATTTTTTATCCTTGACTAAGTAAATCATTTAAATCGATTAAAGCTGCATTTGCGCGTGATATATAATTTGCCATAACTAGCGAATGATTCGCCACTAAACCAAAACCGCTACCATTTAAAATCATCGGGCTCCAAATCGATTGTTGGCTAGCTTCAAGTTCACGAATTATTTGTTGTACACTCACCTTAGCATTCTTTTTCACTAAGACATCATTGAAATCAATTTCAATGGCTTTTAAAAAGTTTAACAATGCCCAACAGGCGCCACGTGCCTCAAAAAACTCATCATCGACTTTCCACCAGCTAGTTTTCAATTGAATAATTGAACTGCTGTAATTCGATTGTTGTGCCGCACTATCGCCAGCTAAATCGTTATTAATTTGTTCGCGGCCAACACTGGCACTTAATCGTTGAGAATAACTCCCTAGACGCTTAGATGCTTCACTTATCCAATCACGTAGATTATCAGTACGGGCATAAAATTGTGAAGGATTTTGAGGATCACTTAGTGCTGTACGGTAAGCGTATAGTAATTTAATCGCATCAGAGTATTCACCTTCAGAACTCGGCATTGCCCAACTTTTGTGATCATAATTAAACAACGGTTGTGCTTTTTTAAGGTATTGGTCTTCGAGCGATTGCGATTGAGATCGGCTAAAGTCTTTACGCATAACAAGACTTAGATCGCGCACCATTTCTAAAACGCCAAACTCCCAAGCAGGAATATTATCTAAAAAAACGGATGGTGGCAGTGCATCGTTAGATAGATAACCACCAGATTTGTTTAATAGTGTTTCAGATACTCTAATTAAAGCCGTAGTTGTTGTATAACCAACAACTGGAGCGACATTCTCAGCTTTAGCGTCCTTGGTAACTTCAGCTCTAATATCCAACTCTTGTGGCTCGAAACTCCAATACACTCCCAAACCATAAAGTAAAAACACGACAGTGCCAAAGATATACCCTATTGTTTTTACTGAAAAATCAATTTTCATCTTTCGCTCCTAATGATGGTGTTGTTTTCTTTTAATGCTTTGCACTGGTAATTGTATTTCTACATTTGGCTGCGAAGAAAAATGCAGGGTGAGTGTAATTAAATCACCGTGCTTTAAAGGCTCTTCAATATCAAAAATCATCAGGTGTAAACCCGATGGTTGTAATATCGCAGCTTCTTTACTGTTAATAACGATAGAATCTAGTTGCCGCATGCTCATCATTCCATTTGACATGCTATGTTCATGAATCTCAATTCTAGCAGAAATCTTACTGCTCGCACCCACTAATGTCACTGATTTTTCACTAGTATTTGTCAAGGTCATATAGGCAGATGAAATTGTTGTACCAGGAATAGATTCTCGAATAAAACCATCAGTTGCTGTTAAGTTTTGAGCTTGAACGGAAAACATGGCCGACAACAAAAAACAACTGATGACTGTTCTACTTAGCATAGATGTGATTTTATTAATTTTTTTCATCTCTTACTATACATCCTTTTTTAGAAGCACTATGGTGAGTTATCGCTATTGTAACTAAGCTAGAACAAAATGGATAACTTAATTATCACTAATGAAAACCAAGGTGTTTTTACTATCACTTTGAATCGTTTTACCAAGAAAAATGCATTAAATAATTCAATGTATCGTCAATTATGCCAGCACTTAAATTATGCCAGTAACACCGACAGCATTCATTGTGTACTGATTCAAGGTGATGAGAACTGCTTTTGTGCCGGTAACGACTTACAAGACTTCATTGAAAGTTCAACTGACGATGAATTGGTTGCCGTGACTTTAATTAATACTTTAGTTAATTTTAACAAACCCTTAGTCGCAGCTGTCGCTGGCCCAGCTGTTGGCATTGGCACTACATTACTATTACATTGCGATATGGTTATTGCTGCTGATAATAGTAAATTTAAATTGCCCTTTACCCAGTTAGGACTTTGCCCTGAAGCAGGCTCAAGCTTGCTAATAACTCAATTAGTAGGCCATCGAAAAGCTTTTGAGTTAATGGTACTTGGTCAAATGTTCAATGCAGAACAAGCTAGTCAATATGGTATTGTTAATCAAGTTTGTGCAAGTGATGAGTTATTGGCGCTCGGTGAAAAAACTGCATTATCTATCGCTCGCTTGCCTCATGATGCGGTTATTACCAGTAAGAAATTACTTCGCCAAGCTGATAAATCAATTTTAGAGCAAGTCATCGTTAATGAAATAAATGATTTTTCTCGATTAGTTAATACTGAAGAGTGTAAAACTATTTTATCTCAATTCTTCAAATAACTGCGCTACACATCATTTTAAGGAGAGGGAATATTCCCTCTCTTTAGGTACTAATTATACAACCTTAAGCATGAGAATGTTTATTACTGTTACCGGTTAATAACCAGATCACCGCTGCAATAAGTAAAATAGGCCAAAAGATCCCAACCATCACCATAGCAATACCGCCAAAAATCAATAATGTAATAAATATTACAGAGCCAAAAACACTCAAAACAATCGCTAATGCGGCTAAAACTAAAAATACAGTTACCAAGGCTGATACTCCTATTGCTTTTAATGGCTCCATCAGTTCATCATCAACATAAACATCTATATTCAGCATTTCTATAAGACTAATACCTAACACATAGGTTAAAAACAATGTTGCAAAGATGGCTAAAACTAGAGACTTAAAAAATGACATACGTCCTCCAAAACTTCCGTGTTTATCAAACTATAAAACTAATACTTACTATTTGGCATTAATACCGCAGCAACTACATAAGCAACCCCAACCGCTACAGGAAAAGTAATTAACGCAATAATGGTGGCAATACGAACACCTAAGCGAGGTAAGTCATAATGCTTGGCAACACCGGCACAAACACCTGATAATTTTTTATAACGGCTATCTTTTGCTAACGTTTTTTCTACTGAATAACTGCGTTCATATCTCATAACCAACTCCTAACCATGTTGTTTAATCATTTTTCTAGTTTTAACCTAATAAACTTATTTTCATGCTGTAGGCTCAGAGCACTACAGCACTTAATTCTATAAAAGCTTATTTTTATTTATCGCTTGGTTACTCTAAGCGTTAACCACTTTTTTCTTTAATTGTTCGAGTTCAAGCTCAATATTATCATCTGTTTCAAGTGCTCTGAATTGACTATCTAAATCTGAATTTTGTGTCATATCATAAGCCTCAATTTGTGCTTCAACTTTGTCTATTTTTTGCTGATAACGTTCAAACTTACCAATCGCTTCTTCGATATTATGAACAGCTGCTTTCTCACGTACTTTTAAACGCACTTGAGCAGATTGTTGACGAAGAATAAGTGCCTCTTGACGGCGTTTTGCTTCTGATAATTTTTCTTGTAAACGCTGAGCATCTTCTTGCACACCATTTAAATATTCATCAAGTTGCGTTAACTGTTCTTTAACATAATCCACCTGTTCTTTAGCTTTATGCTTCTCGGTTAGTGCTGATTTCGCTAAGTCTTCACGACCTTTAGAGAGTGCTAATTCAGCTTTGTTATGCCAATTTTCAATACTCGCTTCTAAGTTTCTAATTTCTCGAACTAAGGTTTTCTTTTCAGCAATATTTTTTGCTGCTGTTGATCTTACTTCAACTAACGTTTCTTCCATCTCTTGAATAATTAATCGAATCATTTTTTCTGGGTGTTCGGCTTTGTCTAACATACTGTTGATATTTGCATTAACGATATCGGTGAAACGTGTAAATAAACCCATGTTGTATACTCCTACTCTGCTGATTTTTTAGTTGATTTTTTGATTTCTGTATTGTTTATTTTTCTTACTTGCTTATTATTTTCTGTTTCAGCTGCCACTTGAGTTAATTCTTCACTACCCCAAAGTAGGGAATCGGCGATTGAAAAATGGCTAATTTCATCTGCGATGGTTTGCTTTAACTCGACAGCCATTGCTTGAACTAACTGTTGTGATTGGTGCACAACATACTCTGTAACCGCGCTTTCAACTGATGGTTGAGCAGCGCTCGCATTCATGCTGAAAACGGTACAGCCAACAACTAACAAACTACTGATAAATTTTTTGCTGTTTAATTTAATACTTTGCATTCTCATAATCATTCCCTTCTTTATTTTTCACTTTGCTCTAAAGTAATTAACTCGTAACGTGTTAAATGAAAAATGATTAAATTTTTCATTTCTATACTCTAGTTATTACAAGCCTTGTGCCAAGGTGATAATTATTTTTAAATATTTGATATGTATAGAAAATACCAAAAGAACACATTCCAGAACAACATAAGACATATTATGTCACACGATAAAGTGGCAAATTTAGCCACTAGACTGGTAAATTTAACCACATTAAATTTATAGTATTATGCTCTAGAATTTACTAGGTAGAGATCTGGCTTTTTAAAGAGAGTTTCACTTAAGGGAGTTACTTGATAAAGTTGCACGGAAATTATTAAACAGAGGTGGTTACAGGTAGCTCAAGAAGTATACCCCACTCACTCCACGAGCCATCGTAAACGCATGTATTTTCAAAACCACACAGGTGTGCCCCCAACAATAAAATACAAGCAGTTACCCCCGAGCCACAAGTCATAATCATTGCATCATCTTGTTCAACTAAATCTAAGAACAACGATTTAAGCTGCTCCACAGACAAAAAACAACCTTTTGAAAGTAACTGAGCATAGTGTAAATTTATCGCCCCCGGCATATGCCCAGACCGAACACCCGACCTTGGCTCAGGGGTTTTTCCTAAAAAACGACTTTCAGAGCGCGCGTCTACTATTTTTATATTGGTTTGTTTTAAATTTCTCAGCACTTTATAACGATCACAAAAAGCTAATTCGTTATAAGTTGCTTTAAAGTCTCCGAGACATTTTTCGAAACTAGATCGGTGATTACAAGTTGCGTCAAAGCACGGTAAGTTTAACGACAGCCATAAAGGCAAGCCACCGTCGAGTACAGCGACATTTTTATGGCCCATTGCCTTAAACATCCACCAAGCTCTTGCACTAGAAAATATGCCTTGATCATCATATACCACTATTTGTGTATCAGCATTTATGCCAAGTAATTGGGCTTGTTCTGTAAATTGTTCTTTGGAAGGTAAAGTATGGGGAAGTGAGTTAGATAAATCTGAAAAGTTATTTTCTAAGTCAAAACGTTGTGCACCTTGTATTGTAAATTTTGGCCATCGTTGAATTGGTTGAACTTTTGTTCCCACTGGAGGAATGCTAGCATCGAGTATAATAAGGTGTTTTTTAGCTTCTTTGTTAGACAACATCGACGAGAGTTGAGTAGGTGAAATCAGATCAGTAAAGTATGGCGACATAATTACAAACAATAAATTAGCGATAGTTAAACGCTAGCTAATAAATATCGAATTGTATAGTAAAAATTGTTTGATTAATTTGAGAGTATTTCTATTTAACCAAACAATTATCTAGATACTGACGCAGATGTTTTACTTTCAAAAAAGCTCACTATTAACGATGTCGCTAATACAGCTAATCCTGGTAACATCATTAAAGTGAATAACATGCTTAAATTTAACATTATGAATTTTCCTTATTCGCCATTTGCTTGATTTTTAGTTTTACTGTCACTCTTTACAATCGCTCTTGCTAGCAACACTTCAGAATTACCCTCTTTATTGACAACTGTTGGTAATTTCATCATTACAGCAAATTGAATTTCGTTATTTAACTGTTGTGATAGTTGTTGATTAACTTGCTGTACATTTTGATCAACCATAAAAGCGGTTAATGTTTTAATATCTACTTTTTCTTCAGCTTGTACTGAAGATACGCTGAGTAATAAAGCTATTGATAATACAACTGCGCTTAAGGTGATACTCATGCGTTTAATAAAGGTATTCATCATCGTTCTCCTTCTGTATTTCTAGCAATTACACTAGTTAAGTTGCAATAACTATTACAAAGGTTGTGCCAATGTATGAACTTTTTAATAAGTCATTGAAAAAAAAGGAAATTTAATTTTTACAATTAAAAGCGTTTTGAAATGTTTAAAATGATAAACTGGTGTTTTGGTTAAAATAACCACTTATTAGCGAATTATGTAACTAAAATGTTACTTTCTGTAAAAAATGACATTTTTGCTGATAATGGGGTTTCTCGATTTAGGGACAACAATTCCCCAAATCGGGATTTATTAAAGCTGATCTATTCTTTAAAACTAAATGCTAAACTATACGGCAAGGCTAAATGACAAAATCATTAAGGTTTTTTACCTTATGAAATGCATCAAGCAATACCCTACTGTCTGCGCCTTCCCGTCCAGCATTCTCGCTTAAATAGCGCCTGAACTGACGCGCCCCAGCTAAACCATTGCACAAACCCAACATATGACGAATTATATGCCAAGATCTACCACCAGTAGCTACATATTGATCAATATAATCAGTCATGGCTTCAATGACTTCAGTTCGAGACAGTATATTTGTTTCGGCTTGCCAAATAGCTTGATCTGCTTCAGTGAGCATATAAGGATTTTGATAAACCTCTCGGCCGATCATCACACCATCAATATGGGATAAATGCTCGTTGGCTTCAGTATAAGATTTAACACCACCATTAATTGAAATTTCTAAAGCTGGAAAATCTCGTTTAATTTGATATACCCGAGCGTAATCAAGTGGGGGTACTTCGCGGTTTTGTTTAGGACTTAAACCACTAAGCCAAGCTTTTCGTGCATGAATAATAAAGTGCTGACACCCTGCATCGGCTACTTGTTCAATAAATGTATGTAAAAACTCATAACTGTCAAAGTCATCAATACCAATGCGTGACTTTACCGTAATAGGAATATCAACCGCAGCTTGCATTTGGATTATACAATCAGCAACAAGTTGAGGCTCAGCCATTAAACAAGCACCAAAACGACCGTTTTGAACACGATCAGAAGGGCAACCGACATTAATGTTAATTTCATCGTAACCACGCTGCTCAGCCATTTTTGCACATTCAGTCATCGCTTTAACATCGCTACCACCAAGTTGTAAAACCAAGGGGTGCTCTTCTTCATTAAAACCAAGGTAGTCGCCTTTACCAAATAAAATAGCACCAGTAGTGACCATTTCAGTGTATAGCACCGTATTTTTTGACATCACTCGATAGAAATAACGGCAATGGCGATCGGTCCAATCGAGCATAGGTGCAATGGAGAGCTTGTGAGAAATCATAAAATTACAACAAAACCTTGTATATAAGCCAGTTCAGCCATTAAAAACAAAGACTGAAATTAACGCAAATTATACGAAATTTATAAAAATTTAACAAAAGAAATAAGAGAAAATGATTGCACTTGAAACTAACAGATATCGCATGATTAAAGGGGGATGTTAACTCTGCTTGCTTTTATTAAGAGTTTATTAGCTCGGTTGAGCCATAAAGCCTGCCCACTTAACCGTTCACAATTTCAAGTTATTTTTATTTTATCCCTTTCCTAAATCAAGATTTATCAAATCACAAAAAATACAAAATTGACCAAATGGTCAGTATGTGTTCTATTCCTTGCACCTGTCTTATAAAAATTCATAACTAATTAGACAGACAACTAAAATAAATGGAGGATATATGAAAAAACTGTCAATATTGATGTGTGGATTTTTATCACTCAATGCTGTTGCTGATGTTGTTATTACCGAGTACGTCGAGGGCGGTGGTTATAACAAAGCATTAGAAATTACAAATTTAGGCACCACAGAGGTTGCACTTGGTTCTGAAGGTTATACTTTAAGCTTATATACCAACGGTTCAGCTGACCCCTCTTCTACCTATAGCCTGTATGGCATTTTGGTACCAAATTCTAGCTTAGTTATTTATAATTCAGGGTTAACAGTCGCCAGTTCATTTGAATCACCTCTGGGTCTGTCAAACAATACTGTTTTGAACCATAATGGTGACGATGCTTATGTGCTAAAAAAAAGCGATGAGATCGTAGATTCCTTTGGCCAAGTAGGTATTGATCCAGGTAGCTACTGGGGAAGCTCTAGTGATAACTCAAAAGATCACACCCTTAGAAGAAAAGTTAGTATTACCTCAGGTGATAAAGACCCTGCTGATGCTTACGATCCAACAACCAGTGAATGGACATTTTTTGATAAGGATACTTTAGATGGTCTTGGTTGTACGGGCGAAGGGACTTGTACTGGTAATGAACCTTTACCTTTACTAGAAGGCGATCCACCATCTGTTGACTCCTGTATATTTACTCGCTGTGATGAAGTTCCCAAGGTCAAACTACGGACTGATTATGTTGAAAGTACTTACTATATAAAAGCAAATGCTGCCATTGATAGTGAATTAAGCGTTTTCAAACAAGCTATTCATCAAGATATTAAAGCAAGCCACACTCAGCTTACTTATAATCAAGTTTGGACAGCGTTAATTGTTACCGATGAAGATCCGAATAACCCAGATAATGTTAATTTACTTTATACTGGTAAATCTATTGCTAAAACTGAAAACGCCTCAGTAAAAAACAACGCCCCTGATTCATGGAATAGAGAGCATGTTTGGTCAAAAAGTCACGGTTTTCCAAATTCTTCTCAACTAGGTTACACCGACATTCACCATTTACGACCTGCAGACGCATCAATTAATAGCTTAAGATCTAATTATGATTTTGATAATGGAGGTTCACCGGCTAGCGATGGTGCAATCATTACTGAAAACAATTTATTAAGTGGCGTTTCATGGGAGCCCAGAGATGCTGTAAAAGGTGATGTTGCTCGTATGATGTTTTACATGGATGTTCGATATGAAGAAAATAGTGATATCGACATGCCTGATTTAGTTCTGGTAGACTCAGTAAATACCGACGGCGCTGAGTTTGGGAAACTATGTTCATTATACCAATGGCATGAAAATGATCCTGTAGATGCACAAGAAGTTGAAAGAAATAATGGTGTTTATGAGTTCCAAGGTAATAGAAATCCCTTTATAGATCACCCTGAGTGGGTAGAAAAAGTATATGGCGCACAGTGTAACCCTTCCGAAGTCACTCTTCCTACGGTAGCGGCTGATGCTGTTGAAGTGGTTGAAGGTGGCAATGTGTCGTTAACGGCAAATGTAAATGTCAGTGACTTAACATTTGAATGGAGCCAGCAATCAGGAATTTCAGTAACATTATCAGGGGCCGACACTTCAGTGGTTAACTTTGATGCACCAAGTGTTGATAGTACTCAAACAGTGGTGTTGTCTGTAACCGTTACCGATCAAGCTGGTAATCAAGCGATAACAACTGTAGATGTTACCATTACTGATGTGCCAGAAGTTATACCTGAAGAACCTCCTACTAAAAATGACAGTAGCGGAGGAAGTTTTGGATTTTCATTCTTAACTTTTGTCTCATTATTGTTGCTATGTAATAGAGCTTTAATAAAGAGAAAATAACATCCTCCACTAGGACTATAAAGGGCTATAGCTAATTAAAGCTTAGCCCTTTTAATTATTTATAAAATAGCTAAAGTTA
>Ga0209707_1000018_pt1 | contig 104047 bp, 100 predicted proteins | sample EN4Hudsemesocosm_FD_184630 | JGI IMG/M metagenome (GOLD analysis project Ga0209707, IMG submission 184630) | Methane-oxidizing microbial communities from mesocosms in the Hudson Canyon - EN4B Hudson Canyon (SPAdes) (version 2) | ecosystem: Environmental > Aquatic > Marine > Cold seeps | place... | reverse complement strand
AAGGTGTGCAACGTAAAGAAATTCGTCAGGGTATCGCCTGTGTTAAACATCAAAACATGTCAGGCTCTGATATGGGTGATGATCACAAAGAATACTTTGCTGGTGAAAATGCTCTTAAAGCAGGCGGCGCTAAAAACACCTCTAACCAATTTAGTTAATTGTTAATACACAAAAGTGACCTTAGGGTCACTTTTGTATTTGAAGTTGTGTACTAAGGTTTCCAATAAGATAGTACCAATAACGATATTTAGAATAACTTTTTGTGCGGCAGCATGATAAGTAATTTAAAACAAACCCAACCGAAGCAAAAGCACTGTAATAACAGTGCTTTTTTATGTTCAGGATGAACGGTATGTCATGATGCCAGGGATGGCAAGGAATGACGATGTTCAGGATGAACGGTCAGTTTTTTTGTTCCAGACAAAAACTAAGTACCTGCATCCATGCAGGCAATGTCGTGATGCCATGAACGGCAAGGAATGACGATGTTCAGGTTTCATTGAAAAAGTAGAATAATACTAGCCAGCCAATGTTTTATCGCGACGCCTTAACTGCCGACTGTGTAATACCATTACGATCACGTAAAATAAAATACAAAGGTTTATGGTGGTAATTGCAGGTATTAAAACAAGCTTACCGTAAATTAAGGTGTAGCCAATGATGGTCGTCAATAAAGTAGCTGCGGTAGTCATTAATAAAGTCGTTCGTATTTTACTGAGGCTTTTGAGTGTTCTAGCAATAACGAGACAGAAAATTAATGTTAGCCAAAAACTCCAGTAAGCTGAAATGCTGAGATATATTGACGCCATTAATGATGCTGAAAGCGCTAAAGGCGTGCCATAAACAAAACCGCACCAAAGGTAATTCACGTTATCAACTCTACCGCGTTTATTGAGCCAAATATTGATGCCAGAAACGCTGATGTAAGTTAAAGCAAGTCCTAATACTAAGTAAACTAACTTAACAGCCACGTTACCAAAGTGACCAAAATGCAAACGATAAACTGAATAGACTGCTTGTCTGCCAATAGGACCATTAGCCATGCCTTGCTGACCTATATATTCTCCATCAGCATGGAATTGATATATTTCAGAGTAAATTAGGCGTTGCGGTAATGTAGCGGCTATTTCAATAAACTGTTTTTCGCTACCGATGTTTTGTACAACAATATAAATCGGTGTCGCCTGTCTATCAGCTATTGCCATATTGGCAAAACTGCGTTCAACATTTAATGCCGGAGCGTTAGTAATAACAGGCTCTTCGCCATAAATATCGGCAATAAGTGCTTCTCGGTCGTTATCATAAAAGGCACTTGCTGCAATAATGACAAGTATTGACACTAGGCCAAAAAAAGCTCCTGTTATTGCAATCATGGCGTGAAATGGCAAGCCCCAAACTGATAAGCGGTTGTGTAAATCAATTTGTTGCTTTTGACCTGTGCCTCCCCAGTTTAAAGTAAAAGCATCTTTAAATATTCGACTGTGAGTCAGTACACCTGAAATAACTAAATGAGTTAACATAATTCCAAAAAAGCTGACAATAACTAGCCCTAAGGTTTTAGGTAAATGTAATTGTACGTGCAGCTCCTGCAGCATTTCTGTCCAAGGCTTTCTTATGCTCTCACCCAATGTTCCATCTTGGTTTAACCACCATTCTTGCTCACCATCAGATAAATGTGCACGTGGAACTTCTGCTGTTGGCAGCACCACATAAACTGACTTTTCAGGGATTTCTACTTTGCTGAGGTATTCTTGATAAGCTTGGCTAACGCTGCTTGAGGAAAAATCATTATACTCTGCTACATTAGGTTGTTCCCAGCGCTCAAACTCTGGATAGAAAACCGCTAAACTTCCAGTTAAACAAATGAGGTACATGATAGCGCCGACAGCTAATCCGACAGAGGAGTGAGCATCGAACATTTTTTTTACGATAATTTTTTTTAAATTTATTTTATTCATAATGATCATTTCACCGCTAAAGGATGAATATTCCCCCGAACATTAGTGCACAGGAAAAGGTCATAATAATCGACGTTCTCAATAGCTTATCTGTACATGAAAGCCACACACTTGCTAGTGCCCAAAAAACGGGAAAAGCCAGCGCTGAAAACGCTAGTTGCGTGCTTAGTGAGTCAATAAATAGTCGTGCTAAAGTCATGGTAAGCACTACACCGCAAAGACCACATAAGAAAAATAACGCTAAGGTATAATAGAGAAACTTAACTTTTTTCTTACGGCTCCATGGAGTGCTTGGAGCTGAGTTACGTTGTGGCAATAATTGTATTTTGGTTGATTTTTTTGTAATGAATATCAGCAGGCAACTTAGAACAAATAGTATGCAGAGGAAATAAATACTGCCAAACTCGATGCCTGATAAAGCAATACAAACGGCAGCGGAAGATATAATAAATATCATAGCGACTAATTGCATTAGCTTATGATTTGTTGGTTGGCGCCAGTTTCGCCATAGCAAAAAAATACCAGCACTGCATAAAAGCAGTGCTGAAAATTCGCCAATAAAAGGAAGGAGCGATAAATTAGTCATTTGGGGGTTAGAAGTTATAGCTTACGCGACCAACAATCGTACGTTCTTTGCCAGGAAAACAATCACCACGGCCCAAGCATGTAGCGTAATAGTTTTTGTCTGCTAGATTGCGTACGTTTAAAGCAAAATCCCACTGCTCAACTTCGTAGCCAATCATGAAGTCAGCCAATGTGTAGGAAGGGGGACGATAAGTATCAGTACCATCATAACTTTCACCAGAGTAACGTACACCAAGGCCAGATTTAAAGCCTTCGAGTTTCCCTGATGGCTTATAGCCTAACCAAGCTGAAGCTTGTTTTTCTGGCACACTGTCTAACTTAAAGCCATTTGCACTTTCGGTATTAAGCTTGGAAATATTGATTTCTAGTGTAAAGTCACCGAAATAGCTGAAGCTTTCAAACTCTATTCCGTCAATTTTTGCTTTACCACTTTGTTGTTCAAATTCTTGTGGATCACTGTTTGGATCCGATAAGTTTGTTTGCTCAATATCAAACCAAGCTAAGGTAAAAAAGCCATCGAATGCCGTAGGTACATATTTAATACCAAGCTCTATTTGCTCACCTCGTTGTGGTTTTAACAGTTCACCTTGGCCATTATCACCAATGACAGGTTCAAATGATTCAGCATAATTTATATAAGGTGAAAGGCCATTATTAAATTTATAGATAACACCAGCACTTAAACTTACTTCAGACTCAGATTGGCTATCGCCAGAGGTTTCACTTTTGCTATCATCAAAACGGGCACCTAAGGTAATTGACCATAAATCGATATCTATTTGGTCGCTAATATAAAATCCAACATCTGTCGACGTTGTTTCAGGATTTTCTGTGTAATATGGCGCCAGCATCGCATCTACATCAACATCTACATATTGAGGATTAAAGACATTAACCCAAAGAGAGTCACCTAAAGTGTTGTCTGGTAAGCCAGTCGAGTAATCTAATCCAGGAGCTGCAGCATAATAGCCTGCCGTGTCAGTAGTAACGTTTTGATATTGAGTTCCTATTAATATTTTATGATCAATATTGCCAGTCGAGAACTCACCTAGCAGGCGCACATCAATCACTTTTTGCTCTGATGTGGCGTCATTACGGTAGAAGGTTCTTGGTACAGTTCCATCTTTATATAAACTGCCATCGGCATTGTAAATATAGCGATTACCCGCCCCTAAAAATGCTCCCCAAGCTTGTTGGTAGTCGGCACTTGCATCTGTGTAACGAGCATTAGCAGATAACTGCCAGTAATCATTTATTTCATGCTTTGCCATAACAGTAAATGCTAATGTTTCGGCATCATATTTATTAAAGTTTGGCAGCCCAAGATAGGTATCACTCGCAATTTTTTTGCCGTTTGGTGCTGGTAATAATGTACCTTGTAACGGCAAAAATTGTGCACCGGTATCACTTTCTGTATCGGTATAGTTAAGTAGCATAGTAATCTCAGTTTGATCACTAGCTAACCAGGTAATTGATGGGGCAAAAACCTTGCTCTTATCTTGAACATGTTGCACTTGTGTGTCGCTATCTCTAATGACAGATACAAAACGATATAGCCAATCTTCATTACCTGCGATAGTTCCTGTTGAATCTATTGATACTTGCTTGCGATTAAAGTTACCTATTTCAACATTTACTTGATGTGCCGCTTCAGCTTTTGGTGTTTTGCTAACTGTATTGACTAAACCACCTGGAGAGCCTTTACCGTAAAGTACCGACGCAGGACCTTTCAGAATTTCTACTTGCTCTAAGGTAAAAATATCAGGGCGGGTATTATTATAGTTACCAAATAATGATTGCAGACTATCTTGGTATTGCGGAACACTTAATCCACGTACTTTAATCCAATCTCCACGTGTTGCAAAACCGTAAGTTTGACCGGTAACTCCTGCTGAGTATGTGAAGGTATCATCTAGGTTTAAGGCACCTTTATCGATAATTTGTGAAAGGTCTTCAATACTGACTGAGCGAGCTACATCCATAATAGGAGTATCGGATTTTGTTGCGGAGTAATGACTAAGCTTGCCATAAACTTCAATTCTTTCGATATCAGTGTCGGCAACGTCGTCATTTGCTTGTGCAGTGAAAGCGGCGCAGGCCGACAAAATAGCTAAAGTGAGTGGAGTTCGAGAAAAGTTAAACACGGTTAGGGTCCTTTAAAAAGCGTTATTAATTGCATCTAAATGATAATGGTTATCATTATTGATCGCATTGTGTGCAGGTGCAACGCTTTTGTAACATTTTGTAGAAATAACAAGAATAAAGGTAATGAGGTTAGTTATTAAAGATAAAGGTGCAGCGCGTTTATTGATGAATAATCACCAGTACTTTGAGCTATCAGAAGGTTATTTCTTGTTGTTTAAGTAAGTTTGTGTCGAATTAGAATTGGGTCAATATAGAAATGGCATAAAAAAAGCCAGCAAGTTAACCATGCTGGCTTTTGTCATTAATAAATTGTTAAAAAAATTAATGTTTTAGAAGCTGTAAACTAAAGTCATTGCAGTTTCAGTGTTAGTGTTTTCTTTATCGTCTTCAACTTCAGTGTTGTAGTCGACTACAAAGCTAAACTTAAGTTGTAAAGTTTCAATTAACTTAGTAGTAATTGAAGTCTCAGCTTTATAAGTGCTGTTTTCGCCGCTTTTTGGCGAATACTTAGCAACTAATGACTGTTTAAACTCTACATGCTCATTAATTTTTCGCTTGTATAAAGCTTGTGCTTGAATAATAAAAGCATTTTTAGATTCACCGTCTGGACGCAAAACATCACGCTTAAAACCAGGACCAATATCAGCATCTAAGGTTGCATTCTCATCTTCAAACCAACGTCGACCCCAACCTGCAGAGATTGAGCTTTGGTTTTCAAAACCACCAAAGCGACTATCTTCGTATGATGCGTTACCGTAAATATAATTTGGGCTTTTATCATCAAGGGTATAGTTAGTTTGACCAACAATAGTCCATTTTTGATCACTAGTTTCCAATTTGTCAGTGTCTTCGTCTTCGGTTTGCTTTACTAACATATCAAACTGAAGCGTTGACTTCCAAGCGTCTAACTCATGGCCTAAATCAAAACCTGCTTTAACATCAGTACTTTTGGTATCGCCAGTTTTAAAAAGCATACCTAATTCAGCTGAAGCAGTATAAGGAGACTTTACTTCTGGTGTTGCTGCTTCTTCTGCTACTGCTACTGTTGCGAATGATGCGCAACATAACACAGCTGATATTAACTTATGACTCATTGTTTTCCTCTTTATTCATATGAATAGATAATTGTGGGAATGGGATTTCGATTCCTTCGTTGTCCAATTCAGTTTTAATTTTTTGTAATAAATCGAAGTAAGTTGGCCAGTAATCAGCAGATTTTACCCAAGGTCTTACCACGAAGTTAACGCTACAATCAGCAAGTTCTGATACGCCAACTGTTACTGCTTGATCTTTTAGTACACGTTCATCAGCACTAACTAAATCAAGCAATATTGCTTTGGTTTTTGCAAGGTCGGCATCATAACTCACGCCAATAACCAAATCTATTCTTCTTGTCGGTTTCGTTGAATAATTTGTGATGGTACCACTGGTAATTGAACCATTTGGAATGATGACTGTTTTATTATCACCTGTTCTCAATTGTGTAGAGAATATTAAAATTTCTTCAACAATACCGGCAACACCTGAAACTTCAATAAAATCGCCAGATTTAAATGGCTTGAAAATAATCAGTAAAACACCAGAAGCGAAATTTGATAATGAACCTTGCAGCGCTAAGCCAATAGCTAAACCAGCAGCACCAACAATGGCAACAAGAGATGAGGTGTTAAAACCTAAATGTGAAACGGCAGCAACAATAACAATAAAGAACAACATGCCGTACAGTAGACTACTAATAAAAGAGATTATTGCATCATCCATACCTTTATGACGCATTACTTTTACGACACCGCCACGAATCAAGTTCGCAACAAATTTACCGATGAATATTATAGCTAAAGCAACTAGTAGATTAATTGCAAAATCTAAAAGCATTGTTTGGTTATCTACAAACCAGTTTTGAATAGTTTCCATTGTTTACCCTAAGCAATGTTATAAAGGGCAAATTATAATGAATAGGTGGATAAATATCACTAAATTGTTAATAAAATAAGCGATTCATTAACAAATATGTCAAAAAGTAACCGGAATTAGATTGAATACAAAAAAGGCGACCAAAAGGTCGCCTTAATTAAGTCTCTTTAGGATTTACTTTATTAGCGCATCAAGTTTGCCAGTAGAGTACTGCATAAACATATTGTCTAATGAAATAGGTTTAATTTTTGATGCTTGGCCAACAGTACCAAAAGCTTCATAGCGTGCCTTACAAATATCTGACATGGCTTGAGTAGATGCTTTTAGGAATTTACGCGGGTCAAATTCGCTTGGGTTTTCAGCTAAGAAACGACGTACTGCACCTGTTGATGCAAGACGTAAATCAGTATCGATATTGATCTTACGCACGCCATTTTTAATACCTTCTTGAATTTGTTCAACAGGTACACCGTAAGTTTCAGGGATTTTACCACCAAATTCATTGATAACGGCTAACCAGTCTTGTGGTACCGAAGATGAGCCATGCATAACTAAATGCGTGTTAGGGATACGGTTGTGTATCGCTTTAATACGGTCAATTGCTAAAATATCGCCAGTAGGTGGGCGAGTAAATTTATAGGCACCGTGTGAAGTACCACAAGCAATTGCTAAGGCATCAACTTGAGTTTTTTGTACAAAATCAGCCGCTTCTTCAGGGTCAGTCAGCATTTGGTCCATGGTAAGTTTACCAACAGCGCCAATACCGTCTTCTTCACCAGCTTCACCTGTTTCTAAAGAACCTAGACAACCTAATTCACCCTCAACTGATACACCACAAGCGTGAGCCATTTCAACAGTACGACGAGTTACATCAACATTGTATTCGTAGCTAGAAGGTGTTTTACCGTCATCCATTAAAGAACCATCCATCATCACTGATGAAAAGCCTAGTTGGATAGAACGCTGACAAACACTAGGAGATGTACCGTGATCTTGATGCATAACTACTGGAATATGTGGAAACTCTTCAATTGCGGCTAAAATCAAATGACGCAAAAATGGTGCACCTGCGTAGGCTCTTGCACCCGCAGAACCCTGTAAAATAACAGGACTGTTGGTTTCATTAGCGGCAAGCATGATAGCTCTTACTTGTTCCAAATTGTTAACGTTAAAAGCTGGGATACCGTAACCAAACTCGGCGGCATGATCTAACATTTGGCGCATAGAAACTAAAGCCATGAACTAACTCCTGTGATTGTAAATAGTGACAAAATTGAACTAAAGAAGTTTCATTGTGAAACTTAGCCCTTTCGTATCGTAATTATATCAGATGAAATTAACTATTTGCACTAGAAAAAAACAACTGAATTTTACTGAAAAAGGGTAAATATTGCCTAGCTATCAGCTTTGTATATTAATTACGTAAATAAATAGGGGGTACTGATTCTTCTTATCAGTTTTACTTGCTTATTTATGTAATTTTACTACAAAAAAGGATGAGGGAAGCTGTAAAATTTTTTGCTTGCTGCTTATTAATGTTTGTTTTCCTCATTAATTTCAGCGATAAAAAAAACGCTGATTTAGCCTTAAGCCAAACCAGCGTTAACTTGTTACGACGTTTTAATGTCGCATATGCTATAGAACGCTATATTTATTAGGCGTTTGCACGAGCTTCTAAGATTTCTACTGCTGGCAATTTCTTGCCTTCTAAAAACTCTAAGAAAGCACCACCGCCAGTAGAGATATAAGATACTTTGTCAGCAATGTTATATTTGTCAACGGCCGCTAACGTATCACCGCCACCGGCAATTGAGAAAGCACTACTGTCTGCAATAGCCTTAGCAATTAACTCTGTACCTTTACCGAATTGGTCGAATTCAAATACGCCAACAGGGCCATTCCAAACAATAGTACCGGCATTGGCAATGATATCGGCTAATGCTTTTGCGCTTTCAGGACCAATGTCAAAAATCATGTCGCCATCGGCAACGTCACTCACATTTTTAAGTGTTGCAACCGCTGTTTCAGAAAACTCCTGCCCAACAACAACATCGCTAGGCACAGGGATTGAGCCATTATTGTCTTTTGCTTGCTGAGTTAAGCGTTTCGCCTCTGCAACTAAGTCAGCTTCAAATAATGATTTACCAACGTTATGACCTTCAGCGGCTATAAATGTGTTGGCAATACCACCACCAACAACAAGTTGGTCAACAACACCAGCTAGTGATTCTAAAACAGTAAGTTTAGTTGATACTTTAGAGCCTCCAACGATGGCTACTAATGGACGGGCTGGTTTATCAAGTGCTTTTGAAAGCGCCGCTAATTCACCGGCAAGTAAAGGGCCAGCACAGGCTGTAGGTGCATATTTAGCAACACCATGAGTACTTGCTTGAGCTCTATGTGCGGTACCAAATGCGTCCATAACGAATATGTCACAAAGGGCCGCTAGCTTTTTCGATAAAGCTTCATCGTTTTTCTTTTCGCCAATATTAAAACGAATGTTTTCAAAAATAACTAATTCACCAACTTTAGCGTCAACGCCATCTAGATAATCTTTAACTAATCTAACTGGGGCATTTAAAGCCGCTGCTAAGTAATCTGCAACAGGTTGTAATGAAAACTCTTCATTATATTCGCCTTCAGTTGGGCGACCTAGGTGCGACATTACCATCACTTTTGCACCAGCTTCTAGGGCACGTTTAAGTGTTGGCAAAGCAGCTCTTAAGCGAGCATCAGATGATATTTTGCCATCTTTAACCGGAACGTTTAAATCTTCACGAATCAATACACGTTGATTTTCCAGTGCTAAATCCGTCATTTTAATTACTGACATGTTTATTTCCTGTTGGTAAAGTTTAACTAAATTTGTATTTGGCTTTATTCGTTTACGTTATCGAAACATTGCCGACTGTTGTAGACCTTGTTTAGTTAGCTTGCGCCATAGCATAAGCCGTATCAATCATGCGATTAGCAAAGCCCCATTCGTTGTCACACCAAATAAGCAATTTTACTAAACGTTTATGACTGACTCGCGTTTGGTTGCCATCAACAATGCAAGAATGCGGGTCATGATTAAAATCGATAGAGACTAAAGGCTCGGTGGTATAACCAAGAATTCCAGCTAAGCCATTATTTTGCGCAGTAAGTATTGCTTGGTTTATGTCGCTAATGGTTACATCACTTGAAAGCGTTAAGCTTAAATCCATTGCCGTTACGTTGATAGTGGGTACTCGCACTGCAATTGCCTCAAAGCGACCGGCAAACTTAGGCAAAATTCTTTCTATACCTGCGGCAAGTTTAGTATCAACCGGTATTATTGACTGACTTGCTGCACGTGAGCGGCGTAAGTCTGGGTGATAAGCGTCAATAACTTGTTGATCATGCATTGAAGAGTGAATAGTGGTAATTGCACCACTTTCAACGCCAAAGGCTTTATCTAACACTTGAATAACTGGCACAACACAGTTGGTTGTGCAAGAACCATTAGAAACCACTTTTTCTGCTACGGTTAGCTGTTGGTGATTGATACCATAAATAATGGTGGCATCAAGATCATGAGCGCCAGGGTGTGAAAACAATACTTTTTTTGCCCCTTGCTTAATGTGCAATTGGCCGTCTGCTTGATTACCGAATTTACCTGTGCAATCAATAACAATATCAACATCGAGTTGTTGCCAAGGCAAGGCAGATATTTCGCTTTCATGGCTTAAGGCAATTTTGTCACCGGCAATAAAAAGTTCACCGTTACATTGTTCAACAGCGAAAGGGAAGCGGCCATGGGTAGAGTCATATTTTAGTAAATGAGCAATGCCTTCTGGCTCAGCAAGCTCATTAATAGCAACTAGCTTAAAATCATTGGTTCTGGCATTTTCGTAAAGCGCACGAGCGACATTACGCCCGATTCTTCCGAAGCCATTTATTGCTATATTAATTGACATTATAGTTTGATCTTATTGGTGTATGTGGCTATTTCATTCACTAAAAATATAGTCATTTGATATCTCTAGTGAATGAAATAGCCAGTTAAGTAAACCTAACTGGCTACATATTATTAAGGCTTAATTAAATCATTTTGATTTATAAGCTATTTACGGTTTTAACAACGTTTTCAACAGTAAAACCAAAGTGTTCTAGTAATACATTGCCAGGTGCAGATTCACCAAACGTTGTCATACCAACAACTTTACCGCCGAATCCTACATACTTGTACCAGAAGTCAGTATGCGCAGCTTCAATAGCAACACGTTTAGTAACGTTGGCAGGTAATACAGATTCTTTGTAGTCAGCATCTTGTGCGTCAAAAATGTTAGTAGACGGCATAGAAACAACACGAACATGGTCGCCTAATGCTTCAGCTGATTTTAATGCTAATGATACTTCTGAACCGGTAGCGATTAAAATTACTTCTGGTGTACCAACACTGTCTTTTAAGATGTAACCACCTTTAGCAATATCAGCAACTTGTGCTGCATTGCGGCTAAGAGCAGGTAAACCTTGGCGAGAGAAAATTAATGATGTTGGTGCATTTTGACGTTCAACCGCATTTTTCCAAGAAACCGCAGATTCTGTAGCATCAGCTGGACGCCATGTCACCATGTTTGGTGTCGTACGTAAGTTAGTTAATTGCTCGATAGGTTGATGTGTTGGACCATCTTCACCTTGACCAATTGAATCATGGGTATAAACGAAAATGTTTTGAATGCCCATTAGTGCTGACATACGAACCGCATTACGTGCGTATTCCATAAACATCATGAAAGTTGCGCCGTAGTTGATGAAACCACCGTGTAATGAAATACCATTCATGATGCCGCTCATACCAAATTCACGTACACCGTAGAAAATGTAGTTACCGGCTGCGTCGTCTTGAATACCTTTTGAGCCTGACCAAAGTGTTAAGTTAGAACCAGCTAAATCGGCAGAGCCACCTAACAATTCAGGTAATATTTTACCGAAGGTTTCAATGGTGTTTTGTGAAGCTTTACGAGAAGCAACATTCTCAGCTTTTTCCTGACACTCTAAAATGTAGGCGTTTGCTTTTTCTTCAAATTCTGCTGGTAAATCACCTTTAATTACACGACGTTCATATTCAGCTGCTAATTCAGGGTGAGCTGCTTGGTAAGCGGCAAATTGTTCATTCCAGCTTGTTTGCTCTGTGTTGCCTTTTTCTTTCTGATCCCAGTCAGCATAAACATCGCTAGGAATTTCAAAAGGAGCGTGTGACCAATTTAATTTTTCACGTGTCGCAGCAATTTCTTCATCGCCTAATGGAGCACCGTGACAATCATGTGTGCCTTCCTTATTAGGTGAACCAAAACCAATGATGGTTTTACAGCAAATCATTGAAGGTTTATCGGTTACAGATTTGGCTTCAACTATTGCTGCAGCGATAGCTTCAGGGTTATGGCCGTCAACACTAACGACATGCCACCCATATGCTTCAAAACGAGCAGGAGTGTTGTCAGTAAACCAACCTTCAACTTCACCATCAATTGAAATGCCGTTGTCATCCCAAAATGCAATTAGTTTACCTAAACCTAAAGTACCGGCTAATGAACAGGCTTCATGTGAAATACCTTCCATTAAACAACCGTCACCTAAAAATACATAAGTGTTGTGGTCAACAATGTTATGACCTTCACGGTTAAATTGTGCCGCTAACGTTTTTTCAGCAATCGCCATACCTACAGCATTTGAAACACCAGCGCCTAATGGGCCAGTTGTTGTTTCAACACCAGGTGTATAACCGTATTCTGGGTGACCTGGCGTTTTTGAATGTAACTGACGGAAGTTCTTCAATTCATTAATTGGTAAATCATAACCCGTTAAGTGCAACAATGAATAGATTAACATTGAGCCGTGACCATTTGATAAAATAAAACGATCGCGGTCAGCCCAATTTGGATCTGTTGGGTTATGCTTTAAGAAATCACGCCATAATACTTCAGCGATATCTGCCATGCCCATTGGGGCTCCAGGGTGTCCTGATTTAGCTTTTTGCACGGCATCCATGCTTAAAACTCGTATTGCATTGGCCAGTTGTTGACGCGACGGCATAATTGCTCCAATTTATGTAAAATTTGATAGAATAAAAATTGCGCTTATTTTCGCTTAGAGTCCCCATCACTGCAAATTTTATTGCCATATTTCTTTGATTATTTTTCTCTTAGATATATTTAAGCACTCTGTATTGAGCTGTAAGAAAAATACGGTGCTTAATTGTGTTAGCAGAAAATTAATAAAAGGTTAAAAAATCAGCGATTGAATAGTTGTAATAGAAATAAACTTGCTATATTGTAGCTTGGTTGTATGTACAAATAACAATAAAAAGATATAACCTGAAACAGGATTAAGTAATGAACAGGTCGTCGTCAAGTGGAATTAAGCTGACAACCGTGATCTTCGCTGTAGTAATATTAGCCGTATCAGCGATGTTGAGTAACAGCACAGCTGCGGATGACAAGGACGTTAAAATAGAACAAACAAGTGATGAACTTATCAACTAAGTTTATTTATAAAGACAAGCCTCGCAATAGCGGGGTTTTTTTATGTCTATAGTTTTATATCTTTATATTCTGTATTTCAAATAGCTGAATGTGATTGTAAATTATGAAAGGTTTTTAAATAAGGCATGAGCTGTTAATAAAAATGATTGATAACTTGTTGGCGTCCCCACCAGGACTCGAACCTGGAGTAGCAGCTTAGGAGGCCGCAGTTTTATCCAGTTAAACTATGAGGACTTAACAAGTTTTTACTTTTGTTAATCTCGTCATTTTATAAAAAAGCACAAAATAATCAACAGTTAAACGATTTTAATTATTAACTTGTCGATAGGTTAATTAAATAATCACCGACAAGTTATTTTGAGTATTTATTTTTGAGGGGGAGTTGAGGTTATTTAATAACGTACAGCCAAGTCATTAATTTGAACATTGCCCATAATATGCTGCTCAGTAGTTGTTGCTCTGGCACTGTCGTTAGTTACTTCATTAACAACAACTTTATATGGACTCACATTAAAACCTGAATAAGATTTATGGTCGTCACTAACAAAGTGGTTGGCGTGTAATAGAGAAAACTCGTCACCAACTTTTACACCATGTCTCTTGCCTAAGTTAAAAGTAATATTGTTGCCTGCAACTTGCACAATTCTGCCTTGTGTTGGCTGGCACATCATATTTTCGTCAATATCTGTCACCATGCTATCTAAAGTCTGGCTAATTTGCTGACCATATTCACTTCGCCAAAAATTTTGGCTTGAAACATCAATCTGTTGACGTTGATTAAACTGCCAAGGTGCTGAGCTTTGATACTGTTTATCTAAAATTCTTTCACCCGTGCTGCCATCATGTATATAAAGGGCAATATTAAACTGACGTTGATAAACGTTGTCTTGCCAAAACTGCCATGAATTGTTTTCATCGTTTGCCATGGAGATGTCTTGAATTTCGGAAAACAGTACATATTGACTGTCGGTCATGCTTGCTAACGACATGGTTAAACTCTTAAGCTTTTCCATTGCTAGTGTTTGGTTCAATCGAGAGAACTCGGTTCTGGTTTGTAGTGCTAATTTAGTATCAAGGTAAATGCCATTCATTTGTATTTTATTGGCAAGTTGTTTAACTAAGGTTTTATCAATTTGATAAATACTACCAATACTTGCTTGTTCGCGGTGCAGCAAGTTACTGCGGGTTAATAACATCGATTTTTTGTAATCGGCGGCAAAACATTTCTTTTCTTGTGGAAATATGTCAGCTCGAATTGTGACCGTTACTAAATTGTTAGTGTAATTTTCGCTAACAAGTTCGAATGAATTAACACTACCGCTAGCTCGAATACTAATTTCGTCTTGAGTAAGTAAGCCATTAACCACTTGCTGTACGCTTGAAACAGAAGCACCTGCAACTAATAATGCTTTTTTAAGGGCATTTTGCATAGCACGATTTTTGGCTGTTTTAGTGTCATCATTTTTTATGGTTGCTATACCTTGCGATTCATACCACTGGGCAACACTAACGTTACTATAGGTAGTTAAACTCAATATTATTAAGCTAAGTTTTAATATATTTGGTTTCAATGTGCTAAAACCTAGCTTATAAAAGCTACATAAACTTGGGCGTAATAATGTTAAGCGCATAAATTTCTCATTTCTAAATGGAATCAATTTCTTGTTTGGAATATGCATGTTCTATGCCTATTTATTATGTAAGAAATATTGGCGCGAATCGTGCTTTGATATCAGCACTATTATCATTATAAATTTATGTATTAATTGAGGAGAGCTCAATGAAGAATTGGCTTATAGCAATACTTATACCGACGATTATGTCGTGTTCTATGGGATCCAATGACGACTTTTATCGCTCTTCATATGGCGATAAGCAAGAAATTGACAGTTTTAAGCTTCCTAAGCATGCGATAAATGATGTGGTGAAAGGGCTTGCTTATCAGATGCTAGAAAGCAGCTCTTTCGTCAACCCTAAAACACCTATCGCTATTGCTTCATTTGTCGACTTAGAGAACTTGGAGTCTACAAATTGGTTAGGTAATCAACTATCTGAAAGCTTTGTTCACGAAATGCAGCGCCATGGTTTGGTTGTTATTGATTTTAAAACCACAGGTCATATTCGAGTCACTGCTGATGGCGATTATGTTTTTAGCCGAGACTGGAAAGAGTTGCCTGAACGCCAGATAATTGACTATGTTGTGACCGGCACCATGATGCAGCAAGAAGAAGGCATTATAGTGAATGCACGAATGATTGGTATGCAGTCTCGAGTTGTAGTGGCTACTGCGCAATCTTTTATTCCGTCTTGGGTAGTTGGTGATGACTATAATCGGAATGAAAATGTAAAAATGAAAGACGGCATGATTATTCGTGATAGCGCTATGTTAAACGAAGATGATCGCGCTATTGCAATTAAGCAGTAGTTATCAGCGAGTAGAATGATAAAGGTTTGATATGAATACTTTACTAAAACGCACCGCTCTTGTTATTGGCCTGATGCTGCTATCTGCATGCTCATCCTTCTATGATAAGCATGTTGAATGGCAAACGGTTAAGCCTAAAAGCTTCCCTGTATTGAGTGCAATAGGGCAAGCGCCCATTAGTTTACAAAAATCAAAAAACAAAACCCAGCGTATGTTGATGGCTATTAGCGCCTCAAAAATTGCCGCTTATGCTGAGTTAGCAGAACAAGTTTATGGTCAAACTATTGATGGTAAAACAACGATGTCTAATTTGATTGTGGATAATCAAAAGTTAAAAACATCGGTACAAGGTATAATTCGTGGCGCAAAAGTCGTAAAAAGCTACCCTGTTGGCGACACATACACTACTGAGTTAAGTCTGGACTTTAAAGATGTATATGAGATATATACTGCGTCGTCGAATAGACAAGAAATTAAAAATATTTCCTATTACTAAGCTTATTGAACTTTATTAATTAGGAACGAAAAAACCAGCAATAGCTGGTTTTTTTATGTTTATCCATTTAGGTAATATCGCGGGTGCTTATATGTATAGGAAGATGTATATTCAGAATGAAAGATAACTCACCAAATGAATACCTGCTTATAACTAACTTAGGCCTTAATACCTAAGCTACTCAACCCGCCCGATGTTTTGCCTTTACTATCATATGTCATTGATGATTTATTATGACTCATTAATAATGACGTTTTCATACGTTCAACGGACAATTGTGATTGATGAATGATCAGTCCGTTGGTTTGATTAAGTTTTTTACAGCGCTCTAAAATACTTTGAATGTCGGCAAGTTCATTGCTGAACTTACCTGCTAACTTTTCTTGCTTAAATTCAAAACTTTGACCAATGGCGTTGTCAACTTCTTGAATAGCGATTAACAAGTTGTTTTTTTCTGCAGTAATTTGAATTAAAGCGTCTGGATTTTGCTGTTGAAGAATATCTTTTTCTGCAGCCAATAACGCCTCTAATTGCGTCAATTGCGATAATTGTTGAGAAACCAATTGTTGCGGCATTATTTTTTCAGACACTTTTTTACTCCATTGAAGCTAGAAGTTAACCAAGATCGAATTCAAAGTTAGCAATACTTGCAGCAAGTTTTTCTGGATTGATTTTATAATCACCAGAGGCGATAGCACTTTTTAGTTCAGCTATTTTCTTTTGATTCACCACGGGAGAATCAGCCGCTTTTTTTTGTAACTCATTCAATTGCTTTGCCTGTGGAGTAATTGATACTGAATCACGAGTCGCTAGCTTAGCTTGTTGTGATGCATTTGTATTTGCACTGACATGTTGTTTCGTCTGTACTTGTTGTTCAAGGTTTTGCTTTACTTGATTGGTATTATTCAAGTTATTGATATTTATCGCCATAATTAAATCCTACTTACAACAGAAATTGGTTTCTAACCTTTTATCGGCAAAACAATAGAAAACTTAAGTAATTATTATAAATTAATTACTACTTGGTTAATAGCGCTAACTTGACCACGAATAATACGTCCAGACTTATCATTTTTTACCGAAATAACCTCACCTAAACTACCATCTCTTAAGGCGGTACCAACAGATTTTATTTCAAACCCCACTGACTTTGCGATGATAGTTACCGGCTGACCTTTACAAACAAAACAGGTGTTTTTATTAGTAATAGCACTGCCTTTTGATAAGTTTCTTTTTGAACGCGCTCCAATGACAGCTTTTGGCTCACTAAGTATTGTACCTCTAATTTGCGCGCTGTCTTTAAATACTATTTCCATATTTGAATTATCAAGTAGTGTGCCTTTAGTGATGCGCATGCTGGTGACTAATGTTGGCACTATGGTTTGAATTTTTACGGGTACATATAAATGCCATGGTTTGTCATCAGCACAAACAATTTTAACATTTACATTCCTACCATTATGTTTTTCAGGTATATTTGCCGTTAAAGAAGATAGACAAGCTTGTAATGAGATCCTCGGATCAATTTTCGACACTTCAACTAGTAGTTTTCCTTGTGATGGCACTGCCACGTGCTCTTTCACATAGGCTTTAATAAATTTGTTTAAATAATCGCGATCAAAAACCATGGCACTACAGGTGTTTGCTATTACCAAGTAGGCTAGGCTAATTTTTACTAATATCTTTAATTTACTCATAATTTTTTGATCTGGCTGCTAGGGAAATAACAATATTCGTCTATGCTTTATTAAATATAATTTAACACGAATGGCGTCAAAAAAATTACGCTTTAGTGTGAAAAGTATCTAAAGGGTAATACTATCAAGAATTATGCCTTTGTAATATTTTCATTGGCATTCCTAAGAGGTTTTTATGACAGGTATATTAGATTCAGTAAATCAACGCACACAATTGGTTGGTCAAAATCGACTAGAGTTATTGTTGTTTAAGCTAATTGGTCGACAACGCTTTGGCATCAATGTTTTCAAAGTGCGCGAAGTTATGCCATGTCCAAGGTTAACAACATTACCAAAACAGGATAAGTATGTTAAAGGCATTGCACACATTCGTGGCCAAACTATTTCTGTTATTGATTTAAGTAAAGCCACCGGTGGCCCTGAAATAGTACAAACGGCAGACAGCTTTGTTATCATTGCAGAATATAACCGTAGTGTGCAGGGCTTTCTTGTTGCTGGTGTTGAACGCATAGTTACCTTGAGCTGGAAAGACATTATGCCGCCGCCAGAAGGCACGGGAAAATCAAGCTACCTGACCGCCGTAACTGAAATCGACAATGAAATGGTTTCTATTCTTGATGTTGAAAAAATTCTCAATGAAATTAGCCCTATTTCAACGGAGCTTAGTGAAGGGGTTGCCGATGAAACGGTAGGTGAAGAAATTGGTGATCGCGTTATTATGATCGCTGATGATTCAACCGTAGCACGTAATCAAGTAAAACGAGCGCTTGAGCCGCTTGGTTTGACGATGCTGTTGGCAAAAAATGGCCAAGATGCACTTGAGCAACTTGAAGCTATTACTGAAGGCTGTGAGAATTCAATTACTGAAAAAGTTGCCTTATTGATTTCTGATATTGAAATGCCAGAAATGGATGGTTACACCCTAACGGCAGAAATTAAGCAAAATGAACGAATGAGAGATATACCTGTCATTCTTCATACATCACTCAGTGGTGTATTCAATAATGCTATGGTAGAGAAAGTTGGGGCAGAAGACTTTATTCCAAAATTCCATCCTGACGAGTTAGCAACTGCTGTGAAGAAGTGGTTAAAGCACGACGAAATATATTAATATTTTTTATAACCATTAACATTTAGGTGGATTATTACTAGTGACAACTAAACAACTCGATGATAAAAGTTATCTCCAGTTTAGAACATTTCTAGAACAGCAATGCGGTATTGTTTTGGGTGAGAGTAAGCAATACTTGGTTAAAAGTCGCTTAGCACCTTTAATGGCAAAGTTTGATGTTGCGTCACTGTCTGACTTAGTGTCGCAAACATTAAATCCGCTCAAGCGGCAATTAAGAGCCGCTGTTATTGATGCCATGACCACCAACGAAACATTATGGTTTCGAGATGAATATCCGTTTGAGCTGTTAAAGAAAAAACTATTGCCGGAATTTAAAGGGCAACGTACGCCATTAAAAATATGGTCTGCAGCGAGCTCTTCGGGGCAAGAGCCTTATTCGATAGCAATGGCTATTCATGAGTTTCAGCAAAGCAATCCGGGGGCATTTCCGGGTGGTGTTCAAATTATTGGCACTGATATTTCTAATACCATGCTCGAGCATTGTAAATATGCACACTACGATAGTTTATCGTTATCACGGGGTTTATCTTTAGAACGCAAACGCCAATTTTTTGAGGCCGGTGATAATGGCATGCTAAAAGTGAAAGATAACATTAAAAAGATGGTCAGTTTTCGGCAGTTAAACTTACTTAATAGCTATAGTTTAATGGGAAGATTTGACTTGGTTTTTTGTCGTAATGTCTTGATTTACTTCTCTCCTGAGCTAAAAACACAAATCATTTCTCAAATTCATAATACCTTAAACAAAGACCGTTATTTGTTTCTTGGGGCATCTGAATCTTTGTCTGGTATTAGTCAAGATTTTAATATGATCCGCTGCAATCCTGGTATCGTTTACCAAAAAAAATAACCCGTCAAATTATCTCTGGCATAAATATTGTATGAGTACCTGCATTCATTTGGAGGTATTTTTATGGCTATTACTTTTGAAAAAGCATTTGGTATACATCCGCAAGGATTACAAGTGCGTGCTCAACGTGCTGAAATCATTGCTGGCAATATTGCTAATGCTGATACACCTGGCTACAAAGCAAAAGGCATGGATTTTAAATCCGCATTAGCTCAGGCTGCCTCCAAACAACAAACAGGTATGACTCGCACCAATGAAAAACATTTTGATGTTCGTATGGAACTCAATAATGGCGTTGGTTATCGCGTGCCTAACCAACCTGATACAGGTGACGGAAATACTGTAGATGTACAAGTGGAACGAAACTTGTATCTAGAAAACTCTATGGAGTATCAAGCAAGTCTACAATTTCTTGATGGCCGTATCAAAGGCTTGAAAAAAGCAATTAACGGAGGGTAGTGATTATGAGCTTATTTAACGTCTTTTCTATTTCAGGTTCAGGCATGAGCGCACAATCAGTACGTTTGAATACTACGGCAAGTAACATTGCTAACGCTGATAGTGTCAGTAGTAGTGTTGACGACACGTACCGTGCCCGCCATCCAGTTTTTGCCGCCGAGATGCAAAAAGCTGCCGCAGGACAAAAAGAATCCGTTGGTGTGCAAGTACTCGGTGTTGTAGAAAGTAATAAACCACTAAACGTTGAATATGCACCAGATCACCCAATGGCTGATGGTGAAGGTTACATTTATAAGCCTAATGTTAACGTTATTGAAGAAATGACCAATATGATATCAGCTTCGCGCTCATATCAAACCAACGTGCAATTAGCTGAGTCAGCAAAGAATATGCTGAATAAAACGCTAACACTCGGTAAAAGCTAAGTTTAATATAGGAATTTAAAATGGACACAGTATCGGGTTCTAATCCATTAGACAATATTCGTTGGCAGCAAGAAACGACAACGCCTGAGGCGGACGAAAACCGCGGCATGTTAACGCAGGCAGATTTCTTTGCTTTATTGACGCAAGAGCTTTCGCATCAAGACCCAACTAAGCCAGTTGAGAATAATGAGATGATCTCTCAAATGACCGCATTCTCAACAACAGATGGCGTCTCAAACCTTAATGACCAATTTACTAACTTTGCGGCTTCTATGTCGTCTAGCCAAGCATTACAAGCATCATCATTAGTCGGCCGTAGTGTACTGGTTGACGATAATGTTTTTGGTATGGAAGAAGGTGAAGAAGTTAAGGGCAAGCTAATTACTGATAAACCAGCTTCAAACGTTAATATTTACGTTGAAAATGTTGCTGGTGAAATTATTCAAACAGTGCCAGTTGGTAGTGTTAAAGCCGGTGACTTCACCTTTACCTGGGACGGAAAGGGCTCGGATGGTGAGCCTGCACCTGAAGGGGCGTATCGTTTTCGCGTTGCCGGACTGGTTGACGGTGAAGCAAATGAATTACAAGCCATGACTTATCGAAAAGTTGACAGTGTCACTTTAGCAGGGTCAGGCGGAAATATATTATTGAATCTTAATGGTGGCAGCTCGATGAAACTATCGGATGTTGTTGAAGTAACACAAGGTTAAATTAACAGAATTTTTTACGAGGTGAATTTATGTCATTTAATATCGCATTAAGCGGTCTAAACGCTGCTCAAAAAGACTTGGATGTTACATCCAACAACATTGCAAATGTAAACACTACAGGCTTTAAAGAGTCTCGTGCAGAATTTGTTGATGTTTACGCGGCTTCGCTATTATCATCAGGTAAAACTAAAGTAGGTGACGGTGCTTTGACGGCAGACGTTGCTCAACAGTTTTCACAGGGTAGTATTCAATTTACCAACAATGCCTTGGATTTAGCGATTACTGGTAATGGCTTTTTTGCGACGGTGCCGGAAATAGGCAGTTCAGAAACGTCTTATACGCGTGCTGGTCAATTTAAATTAAACCAAGATAACTTTATTGTTAATTCTGGTGGCGGTCACTTATTAGGTTTCCCAGTTAACCCTGATGGAACGTCAGCTTCAGTAAGTTTAAGTACGGCAGAGCCGATTCGAATTCCAACTGCATCTGGTGCGCCCCAGCAATCTTCAGAAGTAGATATTCGTATGAACCTGCCTGCTGGCGATTCATATATTTCTACTGCACCAGATAATTTTGATCCAGAAGATCCATTAACTTTTAACCATTCTACCTCGATCACTATTTTCGATTCTTTAGGTGATAGTCATATTATGACTTACTACTTTGTCAAAGATAATCCGGCAACTGCGCCTAATCAATGGATGATGTTTGCAGCAGTTGATGGCAAAGTAATTGATTTAGCAGAAGATCCTGTTGTACAAGCAGCAGCAGAAGCCTTAGTGGTAACAGAAACTGCAGCTGCTACAGCAGCACAAGCAACATATGATGCCATTGCATCGCCAACCGCAGCCGATTTAGTAACGCTTAATGCAGCTAAAACTGCACTTTCAAATGCGATTGCAGCAACCACGCCTGAAGGTGGTACTGTCAGTGGTGGCTTAGCACCTGGTGGAGTTAAAGGCGCGCGATTAACTTATAATTCTTCTGGTGACTTTATTAGTCAGTCACCTTCACCGGGTAATGGTGGTATTAGAACCGTTGCATTTACTGACCATTTACCTAATGGTGCAGATCCGACGCAAACGGTTCAAATAGATTTTAATTTAGATCCTTTAGCACCAAATCCAAATGAACCTACACAATTTGCGTCTAACTTTGAAGTTACATCATTACAACAAGATGGCTTAGCAGTAGGCCGATTAACCGGTATCGATATTGGTATCGATGGTTTAGTACGGGCAACCTATAGTAATGGTACGTCAGAACCATTATCTCGAATTGCGATGGTAAACTTTGCTAACGAACAAGGTTTAACCCAAGTGGGTGGAACTAGTTGGAAAGAGAGCATAACCTCAGGTGAAGCATTAGCTGGTGAAGGGGGCTCAGGAACATTTGGTACGATAAACTCATCTGCCCTAGAGCAGTCCAACGTTAATTTGACATCAGAATTGATTGACTTAATTTCAGCGCAACGTAACTTCCAAGCGAACTCAAGAGCATTAGAAGTTGACAACCAATTAAATCAAACCATACTGCAAATTCGTTAATTTTTAATTAAAATCAACGTAATAAAAAGCCAAGTAATTATTATATGTTACTTGGCTTTTTTATATTTCTTCATATTCGAATTTTCTAAACCTCTCCTGAAAAAAATTACTGTCTATTGGCATTTTAATTGCATTATCTCCATTAATTGAAATTATATTGAGTGGAATAGATTATGGATAAGATGCTGTATATCGCTATGAGTGGTGCAAAGCAAAACATGCATGCCTTATCAGTAACGGCCAATAATCTTGCAAATGCTAAAACTACTGGCTTTAAAGCCGATTTAGCTAACGCTAGATCAATGCAAGCTTTTGGTGAAGGTCTGCCAACTCGTGTGTTTTCTATGACCGAAAAAGCAGGCCAAAACTTTGACAGTGGTTCGCTACTAGCGACTGAGCGTGATCTTGATATCGCTATTCAAGGGGAAGGCTGGTTAACCGTTCAAACTAAAGATGGTAGTGAAGCTTATACCCGTAACGGCCAATTAAAGTTAAATGAAAACGGTGCTTTAGAAACGTCAAGTGGCGATTTAGTTATTGGTGACACTGGACCTATCTTCTTACCGTTGCCAGTTAATAGCATCGATATTACTGCTGACGGAACTATTATGGTTCAGCCTGAAGGGGCTCCTAGCTCAGCTCAAGAAGAAGTCGGTCGTATTAAACTTGTTAACCCTGATAACCGCTTTCTAGAAAAGGGCAATGACGGCTTATTTCGTCGTAAAGATGGCAATAATGAACCGGCTGATGTCACGGTAAAAGTGGGTAGTGGCGCTATAGAGTCAAGTAACGTCAACCCTATCAGTGAAATGACCGATATGATCGCACTGCAACGTCAGTTTGAAATGCAGTTAAAAATGATGAAAACCGCAGAAGAAATTGACTCAAGCGCTTCTTCATTATTACGCGCATTTTAAATAAATTATCTCGAGGTGATGTATGAACCCAGCATTATGGATCAGTAAAACAGGCTTAGACGCGCAAACAAAAGAGATTGCGGTTATTTCTAATAACCTGGCAAATGCCAGTACCATCGGTTTTAAGAAAAGCCGTGCAGTATTTGAAGATTTACTTTATCAAAATATCAATCAACCGGGTGGTCGTTCAGCACAAGATACTGAAATGCCGTCAGGTTTAATGTTGGGCGCTGGTACTAAGGTTGTCGCAACTCAAAAAATTCATACTCAAGGCGATATGTTAAATACCGATAATGCATTGGATTTAATGATTCAAGGTGAGGGCATGTTTGAAATTTTAATGCCTGATGGTTCTTCGGCTTATTCTCGTAATGGTCAATTTACCATGGACGATGAAGGCAACATAGTAACCCCAGGTGCTGGTTATTTATTACAGCCACAAGTTACCGTACCAGAGGACGCGTTAAGTATTATTGTTTCACAAGACGGTGAAGTTTCTGTGACGTTACAAGGGCAAGCTGAGCCAGCAGTAGTCGGTCAAATTAACACGGTAAACTTTGTTAACCCAACAGGGTTAGAACCAATTGGACAAAACTTATATGTTGAAACCGCGGTTAGTGGCACACCACAAGAGGGTGTACCAGGTTTAGAAGGCTACGGCATGATTGTGCAGGGCGCGTTAGAAACGTCCAACGTAAATACTACTGAAGAGTTAGTTAACTTAATAGAAAGTCAGCGTGTATATGAAATGAACTCAAAAGTTATTTCTGCAGTTGATGAAATGCTTAGCTACATTAATCAGCAGTTATAGTTTTTAGGGGGCAATATGAACGCTAAACCAACATCATTGAAATCGGCACTGTTGACTATAAGCATTGTTGCGCTATTAGTTAGCGGCTGTGCCAGCACCGATCAAGCGAAAACGCTACCTGATGATCCTGACTTTGCACCTATTTTACCTGAGATGGAAGATGAGCCATTAGTGCCTACAGGTTCACTTTTTAAATTGAATTACGTTAATAATATTTATTCTGATTCTAAAGCCCACCGTGTTGGCGATATTATTTCGGTTATTTTGAGTGAAAGTACGCAAGCGCAGAAAAATGCTAAAACGGAAATGAAAAAAGAAAACAGCGCTACGCTTAGTCCAATTACTGGTTTTGGTGGCGTTCCTGTTAACTTTAAAGATAAAGCCATTCAATTTGGTTATGATCAGGAGTCTGACTTTAAAGGTGACTCAAAAGCAAACCAAGGTAATAGCTTGTCAGGTAATATTTCTGTGCATGTTTTAAGAGTTTTACCCAATGGCAATTTAATGATCCGCGGTGAAAAGTGGATGTCACTAAATAATGGTGATGAATATATTCGCTTAACCGGTGTCATTCGCCCGCAAGATATTAATTCAAATAACACTGTTACTTCGAGCAAAGTCGCTAATGCTCGTATTCAATATGCTGGTACAGGTACTTTTGCCGATGTACAAGAGCAAGGTTGGTTATCGTCGTTTTTCAGCAGTTCATGGTGGCCTCTTTAGAGGGAAATATGATGAAAAAAATATTATCTAATATGCTATTCATTAGTTTGCTGGTACTTACTACCCAAGCTAATGCCCAAAGAATAAAAGATTTAGCCGATGTTGCCGGTGTTCGCAGTAACCAATTAATCGGTTACGGTTTAGTTGTCGGTTTACCCGGTACCGGTGAGCAAAGCCCATTTACTGAACAAAGCTTTAAAACTATGTTGAGTAACTTTGGTATTACCATGCCAAGCAATTTAAAACCTAAAATTAAGAATGTTGCGGCTGTTGCCGTACATGCTGAATTACCAGCATTTTCAAAGCCGGGACAAAAAATTGATGTCACTGTATCTTCAATGGGTAGCGCACAAAGTTTACGTGGTGGAACATTAATACAAACAATTTTAATGGGACTTGATGGCAATGCCTATGCCGTAGCTCAGGGGAGTTTAGTTGTCGGTGGTTTAGGTGCTGAAGGGTTAGATGGTTCGAAAGTACTTGTTAATACACCCACCGTTGGCCGAATTGCTAATGGCGCTATGGTTGAGCGTGAAGTGCTTTCACCATTTACCTCTGGCGACTTTATTACATTTAATCTACACAATGCTGACTTTACCACCGCAAAGCGTTTATCTGACACCATTAACAACTTAATTTCAGGCTCTGCGCGTGCAGTTGATGCCGCTTCGGTAAGGGTAACTGCACCAAGAGATGCCGCAGACCGAGTTAGTTTTTTAGCAACGTTAGAAAACTTAGAGTTTGAACCTGGAACACCATCAGCAAAGATTATTGTTAACTCCCGCACGGGCACTATTGTTATTGGCGCCGATGTACGTTTGCTGCCAGCGGCGATTACCCACGGTGGTATAACAGTGACGATAAATGAAATAGAAAATGTTTCTCAACCGAATGCTTTTTCTGAAGGTGAAACGGTAACGACTAATCAATCAATTATCGACGTTAATCAAGATGACTCAAGAATGTTTGTTTTTGATCCCGGCATTACCTTAGATACGTTAGTTCGTGCTATTAACCAAGTTGGTGCTGGCCCTGGTGATGTAATGGCTATTTTAGAAGCTTTAGATCAAGCTGGCGCGTTACGAGGAAATTTGATCATTATCTAATGATTAAGTTAAGGCTAAATTATGACAACACGTATTGCTGATGCACAAAACTTTTTAGATGTTAATGGCTTAAACTCAATTCGCCAAGACGCTAAATCAGGTGATAAAGCCAGTAAGGAAGCGGCGCTAGATCAAGCTGCTAAGCAATTCGAGTCAATTTTTATGCAAATGTTGATGAAGAGCATGCGAAAAGCGCAAGATGTTTTGGCATCAGATAGCCCTTTCAATTCTGAATCGACTAAATTCTATCGCGATATGCATGATCAACAAATGTCGCTTGAAATGTCAAATAATGGCTCGCTTGGCCTTTCTGAATTAATTGTTCGCCAATTGGGTGGTGATGATAACTTTAAACCTCACACTATTTTGCGCTCAGACGGGAATCTTGATAGCCGTGGTAGTGTGCGAATTACTCAATCGGCTTTATTAACGAATCGAAATCTAGTCAATGATCCGACAGCAAAACAAGATCCTGAAAAAGATCGTCAAACAAATGGCTCTGCAGCAGCCCAAATGGCAAGCTTATTACAAAGCCCGACCTTTGAGCAGCCTAAAGATTTTGTTAGTGCGCTAACGGCAGATGCCAAACGCGTGCAAGATAAAATAAAAGTGCCATTTGAAGTGGTGATCGCGCAAGCTGCACTAGAAACAGGTTGGGGCCAGAAAATTATCAAAACTGATTCTGGTGAAAGTTCTAATAACTTATTTAACATTAAAGCCGACAGCCGTTGGACTGGCGATAAAACACATAAAGAAACTTTAGAGTTTGAAAATGGCGCTATGGTGAAAAAGCGTGAGCCATTTAGGGTCTACGATACTATTGGCGAAAGTGTTAATGACTACCTTGATTTACTCACCGGAAGTGAACGTTATCAAGGTGCATTAGAAAAAGCAGAAAATGTGGAACAATTTCTGCATGGTATACAAGGTGCTGGTTACGCAACCGATCCTGATTATGCCAAAAAAATAATGGCAACTCTTCGGACTGTAACGAGCTTATTAAATAAATAAGTTTACCGATAATTTCACTGTTGAAATTGGGGTTACTGTAGGAGTTTAGGTCATGTCGATTAATCTGTATCAAACTGGTGTTAGCGGCTTATTATCCGCGCAACAACAGTTAGGGACTACAGGGCATAACATTGCTAACGTCAATACCGAAGGTTATACCCGCCAACGCGCTGAACAAAACGCCGCTGTAGGAAATTTTAATGGTGGCAACTTCATTGGCTCAGGTACTTATGTTCAAGACATTACACGTATCTATGATCAATTCTCCTATAAAGAGCAGTTAACCAATCAAAGCAGCTTGGGAAATGCTAGTTCCATTAGTTTAGACCTCAATCAACTTAACCAAGTAATGTCAACGTCAAGTGAAGCGATTGGTGGCTCTATTGACCGATTTTATCAAGCAGTAAACGGCATAGCTGATAATCCAAGTGATATTGGTTTGCGTAATATTGCGCTGAGCCAAGCCAGCGTTTTAGCCAATGATTTTAATAATTTAAACGATAACTTAGACCAACTTGAAAAATCCACCAACGGTGAGATAGAACAAATAGCCAATAAAATTTCGCAAATCTCGCTTGAATTGGCAAAGATGAATGAACAAATCTTACAAAACAGAGATTTAACACAAGCAGGACAACCGAATGATCTGCTTGATAAGCGCGACCAACTTATTACCGAATTAGGCGAATATACTTCAGTAAATACCGTGCAAGATGCCAATGGCGTTATGACGGTAATGATTGGCAGCGGGACGACATTAGTTGCCGGAATTACACCATTAACGGTTGGTGTGGTAGCAGGTGATCCTGACCCAAAACAAACACAACTAAAGTTAATTGGTCCTAATAGCACCGTGGCATTGAATGGCTCGAAAATGGGCGGTGCGCTCGCGGCCAAACTTGAATATCGTGATGACCATGTCACAAAAGCACGTAGTGAATTAAATCGTTTATCGATGGCTGTTTCAGATACCTTAAATCAAGCACAGTCACAAGGGCTTGATTTAAATGGCAAGCAAGGCTTAGACATTTTTACTGATATTAATACATCGGCACTAGAAAGTTCACGTGTATTACCATCATCAAAAAACGCAGGCACGGTTCAGGCTGGCGTAACAATAACAGATGTTTCATTAGTACCAACAAATGAGTTCTCAATAAAATATGATGGTACAGATTACATCATGACCAATGAGCTTGATGGTACAGAAACTACTTTAGTGGAGTCATCACCTGGCAGTGGCGTTTATTCAACAGGCTTTGGTTTTGACTTTACCGTAAATTCTGGTGCACCAGCTACGGACGATACATTTAAAATTCGTCCAACAGAAAATAGCGCATCACTAATGCAGGTTACGCTTACTGATCCAAAAGGTATTGCAGCAAGTTCAGCTATTGGGGTTTCGGCCGACGATAATAACATTAGTAATGGCTCTGTAAGTATTGTCAACGTTACTGACCCCGAAATTGCTAGATCTTTTACAGACGGAACTAACGCCAACTTAACCGTTGATGTTTACGAAAACCCATTAACACCGGGTACGTTTGATTACCGAGTTTATGACGCGGCGAATCCTCCGCCTGCAGCTACATTAGCTAGCGGTAGTTTTGCCGCAGGCGCATCAGCCGTTATTGATATGCCTCCATCTCCTGCTGCTTCGGCATTCCAAATTGAAATTGGTGGTTTACCAACAGGTCAAGGTGCTTTAGCTCGTGAGAAATTTACTATTTCAGATGCATTTGGCTCTGGTAATGGCACGAACGCTTCATTTATGGCATCAACGCAAGAACAGCAAATTCTTGGCGGCGGTAAGCAAACATTTAGTCAAGCATTAGCCAACGCGACAGCTGAAGTGGGCTCAAATGCTAGTTCCGCTGAGGTTGTTGCGGATACGGCGCAAGCTTTGTTTACTCAAGCGTTTAATCGCAATCAATCTAAATCTGGGGTTAATCTCGATGAAGAAGCGGCAAATATGTTGAAATATCAACAAGCGTACCAAGCGTCGTCACAAATAATTTCAGTGGCTAATACTATTTTCGATACTTTGTTATCAGTGGCTAGATAGGACTTAACATGCGTGTTTCAACTGCACAGTTTTATATTCAAAATGGCTTACAAATGTCTAACCAACAGGCTGGTGTCAATGAGCAGGTAAATTATATTTCGAGTGGTAAACGTGTTATTACCGCAAAAGATGATGCCGTTGCTTATAGTACATTGGCTGGTTACAAGAACGATCTTGCTAATATTGAGAAATATCAACGTAATATTACCCAAGCAGAAAATCACAATAGCTTAATTGATACTTCGCTGGCCAATGCTGAAGGCATTATGAATGAGTTGAAAGATCTAATGCTACAAGCCAATAGTGGTGTACGTTCTGATGATGACCTTGCCTCAATAGCACAACAAGCAAGCCAAAGCCTGCAGCAGATACTCGACATTGCCAATAGCCAAGATGAAACTGGTGGCTATGTTTATGCTGGTTTTCAAATTGATGATGCACCATTTGTTTTACAAGCTGATAACACGGTTAATTATCGTGGTGACAACGGAGTTAGAGAGCTACAAATAGCTAAAAACGTATCTATCGCAACCAATCAGAGTGGTGAGCAAGTCTTTCAAAAAGTACCTAATGCTCTTGGAGATTTTTCTCCTATTTATAATACTAATACTTCAGGCATTGGTGTCGAAAGTGCTGTTATAGCCGATCCGAGTGTTTATAACCGAACTGCTAATCCACCAGACTTTACCTTTAACTTTACTAGCGAAACCGATCTTACTATTACTGATGGTGCTGGTAACGTTACTAATGTGACAGGTTACGTACCTGGGCAACCCATTGCCTTTAATGGAATTGAGGTTAAATTGAGCGGCAACCCATTGCCGGGTGATAATTTCTCATTGACTCCAGAAGAAAATATCAGTGTTTTTGATACCTTAAAATCAGCAATTGATTGGATTGAGAACAAAACTAGTGGGGGTGATGACCCGCAGGTGCAGGTTGACTTTAACCAGACACTTGAGCAATTGAATGATGCTATGAATCATTTAACATCTCGTCGTGCTCAGTCTGGTATTAACTTACAAGTCATTGATCGACAAAAAAGTAACAATTTAGATACTGAGTTGTATTTATCTTCTGGCCGTTCATCAATTGAAGACTTAGATTTTGCTAAAGCGATATCGACATTTGAACAATCTAAAATCGCGCTACAAGCGGCGCAACAGTCTTTTACACAAGTGCAAAGCTTGTCTCTTTTTAATTATATTCGCTAAGTGTTTTCTTGTTTTATATTTTTGGCATCGATTATGCTTAAAGATATTAGGACATAAAAATGACGGTAAACATCAAACATGTATATCGTTGTAAATAGTGGCTGTTAAGGCCAGTGAAGCCCAACTGCATTGCGTAAGTAGTTTTAGCAATTATGAAATTAGGGCTGAAATAAACAGCGTTCAGAGTGAAAGGTTTAAGCCTACTTTAACGTAAACAATGTAACAGACAATTAAAATTACTAGGAGTCTATCATGGCCTTATCAGTAGTAACTAACACGGCATCATTGAATGCTCAACGTAACTTAACAAAATCAGGCGAAGGCTTGGCTACCTCAATGCAGCGCTTGTCTTCAGGTATGCGTATCAATAGCGCGAAAGATGATGCTGCAGGATTACAAATTTCAAACCGTTTAACATCACAAATTAATGGTTTAGCGGTTGCACAACGTAATGCCAATGACGGTATTTCGATGGCGCAAACAGCTGAAGGTGCGATGCAAGCATCCACCGACATTTTACAACGTATGCGTGAACTTGCATTACAGTCAGCCAATGGCTCAAATTCAGATGCTGATAGAGAAGCATTACAAAAAGAAGTAAGTGCACTTCAAACTGAGTTAACTCGTATTTCTGATACAACGTCATTTGGCTCTCAAAAACTATTAGACGGCACATTTGGTACCAAGTCGTTCCAAGTTGGAGCTAACTCAAATGAAACAATTTCAATGAGTTTAAGTAGTATTGCCTCAACGGATATTGGTACTAATCAGTTGACACTTGCAGGTACTGGGTTAGGTGCCGCTGTTACAGGTACAGGTGCCAATGGTGTTACAACGTTAGCTACTGCTGTAACTATTACCGGTAAAGATGGTCAACCTGCTGCATTTGCTACTACTGCAGATGATGGCGCTGATACATTAGCCGCAAAAATTAACTCAAAAACTACTGATACAGGTGTGACAGCTGATGCGAGAACAGTCGTGTCAATTGACACCTTAAGTGCCGCTGGTGCAACTTCATTTACATTAAATGGTTCTGCTATCTCAGCTACTACTAGTAGCACTACAGATTATGCATCTTTAGCGGAAGCGATTAATGAAAAATCTGGTGCTACAGGAATAACAGCGACTGTTGATGACTCTTTGGGTTTAGTGTTAACAGATGAAAGTGGTAAAGATATCACTATCGGTGCGTTAACTGGCGCAACCGCTTCTATTCGTGCGGTTGAGCATGATGGAACAACGGCAAGTGCTACTGTATTAGCTACGGCAACGTCAGCAACGGTTTCAGGTTCAATCAAGTTGAACTCAACAGAATCATTTGCAGTTGTGAGTGCAGACGCCGTGATTGAACCAACAGCCGCGCAAGTTTCAGCGCAAGTTGATGTTGGCTCTATTAACTTAGGTACACCAAAAGGCGCACAAGACGCATTAGATATTATTGATGGTGCCTTGTCTCAAATTGATTCACAACGAGCTAGCTTAGGTGCTATTCAAAACCGTTTTGGCCATACCATTAGTAACCTGGCAAATATTCAAGAGAATGTTTCAGCATCTCGTAGTCGTATTCAAGATACTGATTTTGCTGTTGAAACAGCAAATATGACCAAAAACCAAATTCTGCAGCAAGCAGGTACGTCAATCTTGGCGCAAGCTAACCAAATACCACAAGCAGCTATTAGTTTGATTGGTGGTTAAGGCTTACGACTATAGTTATATGTTTGTTAAATAAAAAGAAGGCTAGGTAATTAGCCTTCTTTTTTTGTTTAAGGCCGGGGGGAAGTTATGGGAATTAGAGGAAAGCTCGATCGAGCAAGTATCTTTTACAAGCAACAAGATTTTGATGCGGCGACGGTAATTTTGGAAAAAATTCTAGAGAAAAAACCAAATCTTTTTGATGCACAACAGTTACTAGCTTTGACCTTGCACGGACAACAGAAGCTTGAAGCGGCAATACTTATATTTAAAAAAATGATCGAACGTAACCCTAGTCATGCCGCAAGCTTTAATAACTTAGCTAATGTGTATAATGATTTAGGTCAGGTGCAACTTGCTGAACGTCATTATTTAACAGCGCTAGGAATAGATGGTAATTATGCTGATGCATATAATAATTTGGCCAATGTTCAGCTAAAGGTAGGTAAAAAAATTGAAGCTGAGAAAAATTATCGTAAGGCTATTTTTACTGATATGGAAAAAGCTGAATATTATTTGAATTTAGGTGTGTTGCTTGGCGAGCAAGGTAAGTTTGAAGAAGCTCTTGAATGTCACTTAAAAGTATTGGAACTTGATGTAAGTCAGTCGAGTGTTTATTTTCATATTTTTAATAATTTTATGTTTCTACATCGTTATCAGGATGCATTAGAGTTTGCTGATATTGGATTGGTTAGTAATCAATTAGATGATTTTCAACTATGTGAATTATTGATTGGTAAAGCTATTCTATTTTGGTTGTTTGACAATGATGAAGAAGGTCAGCAAGCCATTAACTTGAGTGAGCAAATACACACGATTACAGCTGAACGTTTAAATTTAAAAAACCATCGGGTTTTTCATACCTTTATTAAAGAGCTACTAACTTACCGCTTACAAAATAAATTGGAGTATAAAACTAGCAAACAACAGCCGATTTATTTCCTGTCAGAGAGTCATGGTTTTGCTGTAAATGGTATGACTGTTGAGCATGAAAATAACGAACATACAGTAAAATCACTTTTTATTACCGGCGCTAAAATATTTCATTTTATTCAAGATGCAGAGCATAAGTGCAAAGCGAGTTTAAATATTTTACTAAATGGTATACCTAAGGGTAGTTGTGCTGTTCTTGGATTTGGAGAAATTGATTGTCGACTTAATGAAGGCATATTTCACTACTGTAATAAATACAATAAAGACTACCAGCAGATTATTAACGCTATGGTAGTTAAATATATTCGTTTGCTAAAAGCAGCATCGAAAGAAAATGATCTGAATATTATTGTTTATGGTGTTCCTGCACCTCACCCTATAGTTCTGAATGGAATAGTAGAGGAGGAACAAGAAACGTTTAAGCAGCTAGTTGCTTACTTCAATCAGCAACTAACTGAGGTTTGTCACGATAACAATATTCCTTTTCTTGATGTTTATGGCCTGACAAATATAGATGGCGTTAGTAATTTAAAATATCACTGTGATGCCTTTCACGTTAAGCCTAGTACTGTGCCAGCACTTTTTAATGAGCTCATTGAAAGAGAAAATAAATAAAATTAAAAAAAGTCTAAAGTTAATTCTTTTGCTGCCGTTAAGGTTTGTAGAACGGGGACTAGATGATACATTCGATAGTTCTAAACCTAAAACCTAATTAACGCATTACACGATAGTAATCAGGAGTTTTAAAAATGGCTATTTCAGTAAATACTAATGTTTCATCATTAAATGCTCAACGTAATTTAACAAAGTCTAGCAATGACTTAGCAACTTCAATGCAACGTTTATCATCAGGTATGCGTATTAATAGTGCAAAAGATGATGCGGCAGGTCTACAAATTTCTAACCGTTTAACTTCTCAAGTAAATGGTCTTGGTGTTGCACAACGTAATGCTAATGACGGTATTTCAATGGCGCAAACAGCAGAAGGTGCGATGCAAGCTTCAACTGATATTTTGCAACGTATGCGAGAGCTTGCACTACAATCAGCAAACGGTTCAAACTCAGATTCAGACCGCGAAGCGCTACAAAAAGAAGTAAGTGCTTTACAAACTGAGTTAACTCGAATTTCAGATACTACTTCTTTCGGTTCGCAAAAATTACTAGACGGAACGTTTGGTACGAAACAATTCCAAGTCGGTGCAAATGCTAACGAAAGTATTTCAATGAGCTTAAGTAGTATTGCCGCTAATGATATTGGTACTAACCAATTAACTCTTGCAGGTACTGGTTTAGGCGCTGCTGTTACAGGTACTGGCGCCAACGGCGTGACAACTTTAGCTACAGCGGTAACTATTACAGGTAAAGATGGTGTGGCTACTGCTTTCGCTACTACAGCAGATGATGGCGCCGATACTTTAGCTGCGTCTATCAATTCTAAAACAGCAAGTACTGGTGTTTCTGCTGATGCAAGAACTGTTGTTTCAATCGATACCTTAAGTGCAGCAGGTGCAACGTCATTCTTATTAAACGGTTCTGCAATCTCTGCTACAACGTCTAGCACCACTGATTATGCGTCACTTGCTGAAGCGATTAACGAAAAATCAGGTGCTCATGGTGTAACTGCTACTGTTGATGACACATTAGGATTAGTATTAACAGATGAAAGTGGTAAAGATATCACTCTTGGTAGCTTAAGTGGTGCAACAGCTTCTATTCGTGCTGTTGAACATGATGGTACAACTGCAAGTGCAACAGTGTTAGCAACTGCAACTGATGCAACTATTTCTGGTTCAATTAAATTAAATTCAACTGAGTCATTTGCTGTAGTAAGTGCTGATGCTGTTATCGAACCGACAGCGGGTCAAATTTCAGAAAGCGTAAATGTAGGCAGTGTTGACCTTGGTACTGTTAAAGGTGCTCAAGATGCATTAGATATTATTGATGGTGCGTTAGCTGAAATTGACTCTCAACGAGCTAGCTTAGGTGCGATTCAAAACCGTTTCGGCCATACTATTAGTAACTTAGCCAATATCCAAGAGAATGTTTCAGCATCTCGTAGTCGTATTCAAGATACTGACTTTGCAGTTGAAACAGCTAACATGACTAAAAACCAAATCTTGCAACAAGCGGGTACGTCAATTTTAGCTCAATCTAACCAATTACCTCAAGCAGCGCTAAGTTTGATTGGTTAAGCCTCGAACTAACACTAGCATCTATTGATGCTAAGAACATAAGTTAAGGAAGGAGGCTAATCACCCCTTCCTTTTTGTGTTTTAATATTTAACAAGGTGTGCCAGTAAATTGAATTGCTTTAGCACAAACTGTTAATGTATTGAGCTAGAAGGAACCAATGATGAGTGTAGTTAATGTTATTAATACCGGTAATCAAGCAGGGCAAGATTTGATATCGGAAAACTCTGAAAATGCATCTCGTGTAAATCAAGAAGTTGAAAGAGTGGAAAAAGTTTCATTATCTGAGCAAATGGCTAAAGCTGAGGAAACTAAAAAAGCACAAGAGAAAAATGCTGAAGAAACTGTTGTGATGACGCCAAATCAACTTGAAAAAGTGGCTCAGCAATTGCAGGACTTCATGGGTGAAATGAATAGAAGCTTGGAGTTTTTAGTTGATAAAGACTCTGGACGAGATGTTATTAAAGTACTAGATAAAGGTACTGGCGAGTTAGTAAAGCAATACCCCTCAGAAGAGGTCTTGACGTTAATTTCTAAGCTTTCAGATGCAACTGGAAATCTGATAGATACGGAAATCTAACTACTGCTACTCTTTCTTTTAAATATTTAGTTATACTAAATATTTAGGTATATTTTAACAAATTGGTGTGAATTATGGTTGATATTGCATTTCCTGGTTTAGGTTCGGGCTTCCAAGTTTCTGATGTCGTTGATGCGATTGTCGGTGCCGAACGAGCGCCATTTGAAAGTAGTCTAAATCGACGTGAAGCTAACCTAACCACTGATATTTCTGCAATAGGCGCATTAAAAGGTGGCTTACAGAGTGTTATTGATTCAATAGAAGATTTGGCTGATGCAGATAATTATCAGCAAAGAAAAGTATCCGGCACAGATGATTTTGTTACGTTAAGTAGCACAAAATCGGCAGAAGTTGGCAGCTACTCAATTAAAGTTGATCAACTTGCGAGTTCTCATAAGCTTGTATCTTCAGGAATTAGTAGCAGTGAAGCTGTAGGAGAAGGCTCTTTAACCTTAAGCTCTGGCAGCAATAGCTTTGATATTAGTGTTTCTGATAGCGCCACATTAAGTGATATTCGTGATTCAATCAATAGTAGTACTGACAACGATTCAATCACTGCGACAATTATTACCGATGACAACGGGCAACATTTAGTCTTAACGAGTAAAGAAACAGGCTTAGCAAATGCTATAAAAGTTACTGTTAATGACACTTCAGATGGCAATAATACAGATAATGTGGGGTTATCTCGCTTAGCATATGATGCAGACACATTGTCACCTACTTTTGCTACTAACTTAAGTGAAACAAATGCCGCGAAAGACGCGATAATAACTATTGATGGTGCATTGACCGTAACTAATAGCACTAATGAATTTGTAGACGCCATTGACGGTATTACGATAACCGCTAAAAAAACACAAGATGTTGGCGATGATGTCAGTACAGCAACGGTTAGTGCAAATAACGGTAACATTACAAGTGGTATCGAAAAATTTGTTGAGAGCTACAATAAACTTATCGATCTTAGCAAAGAGTTAGGAAAAGCAGGCGATACTGGCGGTGGCCCTCTTGCAGGTGATTCAATGTTACGTGGCGTAATGAGTAAATTACGTCAAGAGTTAAGTAGCTCATTTGCAAGTAGTGATGGTTCAACGTTAACACTAAATGAATTAGGTATTCGCTCTGATCGCTATGGTAAGTTAGAGATAGATAATGAAGATCTAAATGCTCTAGTAGAGTCAGACGTTGATGGCGTGCAAAACTTTTTTGTTGGCACTGACGATGTACCTGGCTTTGCCGCATCATTAAAAACATTAACTGAGTTTTATACGGAGTCCGATGGGCTTATCCAAGGCAGAATTGACAGCAAAACTAGCCAACTTAAAAAGTTAGACGATGAGCGTGTTGCATTCTCTAGACGTATAGATGCATTAGAGGAGCGGCTTTTTGCACAATATAATGCAATGGATTTATTAGTAAGCAACCTAAATTCTACTAGTACTTACTTACAGCAGCAACTAGACAATATGCCAGGTGTAGTGAAAAAATCTAATTAATATTATTACTTTTTTACAGTCTAACAAACCGTTTTAGCTTGGAAAGTTAAAGCGGTTTTTTAATGCTATTTGATGCTTCAATTAGAAGGGAGTAATAAGGGGGGCTTTAGCCAAGGAGCTGCAGGATAAGTTGTGATTGTTGGGTGCTTTGCGACATCATAGCGGTAATGGCTTGTTGCTGAATTTGGTTTTTCGTTAAATTAGCTGTTTCTATTGCAAAGTCAGTATCTTGTATGCGAGAACGACTAGCACTGACATTCTCATGAATATTGCTAAGGTTTGCCATAGTGTGCTCAATTCTATTCATAAAAGCACCTAGATTTGCGCGTTCACCATCAACATAACGTAAGGCATCGTCTATCGCGTTAGTTGCTCCCTGTGGGTTATCTATCAGGTTAAAATCATCTAACCCTAAAACCTTGGTTGAAAAGCCTCCTAACGCCATATCTATGGTTTCATTCGCATTGGCACCAACTTGGAATATTGTTTGCTGGCTGCCCGAACCTGTGATTTCGACACTGTAGTCTTCAAGCTTAACCTCAGTTAACCCAGTAGCGGCGTAGTTGGTTACTGGATCAAAATCTGCAGCGCTATCGTCGTCCCCTGAGACAAAGGTTGTTGCAAAGTTTTCGGTAGTTTTTTTGCTTACCCCACCAACAATAGTCTCAGCTCTGCTAACGCCATCACTAGCATCTAATCCACCAAATGCACCGTTATCAATATTATCAAGGTCCATGTCATTATTGACAAAATCTTCAAAAACAGTACCAGCCATTAGCTGTGTTTGCAGTGCGGCGGCATTTGCTAGTGAGCCGTTAGAAGCCGTATTAATGGCCGCATCAAAAGTTGAGCCACCGGCTAAAGAAGACATTAAGGTTTTTATACCTGCACCTCCTATTTGACTCTCTAAATACCGCATTGCAATGTAACCGCCTGAATATACGCTGGCGACTTCTGCATTAGTGCCTGTTGGCGCACTATTATTTGAAAATATGGCATTTAAACCAGTTTTTATAGTGTTTAGCCCCAGGCTTGAAATATCAGATTTTACTCTATCATCTGCGCCTCTTATTGCTTCTGCGCTGCCTTCGGCGAACCATGTCGGGGTTGTACCTAAATCCATATTATTGGCCATTACCGCATGGGTTATTTCATGCAGCACGGTACTTTTTAGCTGTTTTATTTTATCTCCCGTGATAGTAGAGAAATCACCTAAATCTATATTCATCACTAAATTGCTGCCAGTACCTGCATAAGAAACAGATGCTAAAACACCACTGGCACCATCAATATTTTCTAAGTTAATTTTAAACGTGGCACCATCACCAGTTAAACCGAACTGTTCTTCAATAATTTGTTCAGACTCAGCTAATAAACCACCTTGTAGAGTGGTGATAATATCGCGTTCTACCTTATCAAAAGCAGTGGTGTTTGCGCTTGTATCAAATACTTTATTTTTACCAAAAGCGGTATAGTCATTGATTCTATTTAGCTCAGCTTTAAGTTGATCTGTTTCTTTGTTTAGCGCCTCTCTATCTTCAGTAGAAAGTGAACCATTACTTGCCTGTAGTGATAAGTCACGCATTCTAAATAATAAGTTGGTGCTTTCAACTAATGCCCCTTCTGCCGTTTGGGCTAGTGATATTCCATTGTTCGCATTACGTTGAGCAACCACCAAACCATTAATTTGAGAGGTCATACGATTAGATATTTGTAAACCCGCCGCATCATCTTTTGCTGAATTAATACGCATACCAGAAGACAAACGGCTAAAAGTAGTTGCCAGTTCAGAACTGACACTACTTAATTGTCGCTGCATAAACAGCTGGTTTACGTTTGTATTAATCGTAAGCACAGTAGTCTTTCACCTTGCAGTTGTCTTTGCTTATATGAAACGAAATATGATTTATGTGGTTAGCCAATTAAAGACTTAACCCTATGTAAGGCTTATCGGCATACCTAATAAAAACTTAAGTAAATAATGTATATTTATTGGATTTGATTGCATGTGTATTAATAAAAATACAGGGAAGAGGCAGTAAATTTAGCATGGAACTGAGTGAATTAAGGGGGCAATTTATGTTAGATATTATGACTTTTGATAAATATTAATCGCTTTTCTACCTTTCTTTAACGATAAAATTTTAGATTTAGAAAGTTTTTGTGCAACGTTAATTGTATCAACAAGTTGCTTGTCCAATGTTGCTACGTGCTGAAGGGCTTCGTTATGTGTTTGTAATTCATCAATAGTAAAGCTTTCAAATAATGCATGTATTTTCTGTTCTCGCTCGGTCATTAGCGTTAGTAGATTTGTATCATTAGCTTGGCTTTCACTGTCGTTATGTCTATTTGACGTGTCTAATAGCTCGAGCAAGGTATTAGATACGTCAATGATATTATTGATAGCTTCGATAGCGCTAGTAGCCACTAAAAGCTTACCTGTTCTTGATTTTCAAGCGGAATAGCATCCCAACCTGACTTAATTGGGATTAAAATTTGAGCCACTTCATTTAATTTTTCAATATCATTACTCGTACTAGCTTCAAGCAATTGCTCAGAGCAGTATTGATACAAAGAAGCAAGGTTATTTGAAATATCGCCACCTTGCTCAAAATCAAGAGACCCCTCCAGCACACCAATAATGGCAATAGCGTTAGATAATTCAGCGCCTTTTTTTGCGTAGTTTTTTTGTGATATTGCACCTTTAGCGGTGGCAATATTATCGAGTAATTTTTGAAATAACATAGCGACTAGTTGATAAGGTGACGCTTGCTGCGCTGTGCTTTTAGTAACTTGTTGATATTTTTTTAATGACGCATGAGTCATAGATATCTCCAGTGTTAATACATTAACTTTATTATACTTAATTTTAGAAATTGAGCGTGATAAATTATATTAAAGGTTGATTATTAATGGTAACCGCAAAGCCTTCGTTTTTTGCTTTTTCGTAAGCAGCCTGTAAAACAGCGTGTTCGATACTTGCTGGATCTTCAACAATACCATTATTCGTTACTTCGATATTGTCCCAACCACGAGTAACCAAGTAGCCTTCTATTTGAGATAGTTGGTCTTCAAGTGGCATATTTACTGAAAACATATTGAATTCATGTCTATCACCTTTATTAAAGCTTTGACTTTCTTTCATAAGTTCGGCAGTACCGTTAATAATTAACATTGCAATTCCTATTCATCTTCGATTAATACTCATTATTTAATACACAAGCTTATTTCATGCCATCATTTCTATTTATTCCTAAAAGTTAATTTTATTCTTTTAATACAATTGATTAACTTGGTCTGTTGATGTCAGTAAAACTCTTTCTAAAAGTAATATTAGTCGCCGCTATTTTTTTGACATCATTTTCACGGCGATAAAAATATCGAGGAATTTCAAATTTTAATAAGCGAGAGAGCTCGCATTTGAAATTATAGTCATTCATCAGCATAACTGACAAAAAAATGACAGCAGTGTCAATTTATTGTTGATTATTAATAACAGCGAGTTAATATGGCATATCTTAAAAGAATAAACGGTTTATCAGGGTATTATGCAAGGGCAAAAGCACATTCTAGTCGTCGATAATGACGCCGCCAGACGTCATCAAATAGAAACCGTATTAGCGTTTGTTGGAGAGCATTTTTTTGTTTTTGCTGAAGATGAAATCGATAAGCACCTAGCTGAAGTTCCGAATATTCTTACGGTGATTTTAAGTGGGAATATCTCAGTTAAACTGCAAGATATCATTCGCACAAACCCTACTTGTCCTTTTATTTATCATGATATTATCGATAAAGAAGCTGTTAAAGGTTTTGCCAATATTGTTGGTGAATTATCAACACCACTTAACTATGCTCAATTAGTTGAGTTAGTGCACAACAGCCATCAATACCATAATAACTTGCCGTCTAAACGAAATATAAGTGGCCCTAATCCTTTATTTCGCTCTTTAGTTGGTACAAGTGAGCCAATGCAGCAAGTACGCTTTTTAATTGAGCAAGTGGCAAGTACCGCTGCAAATGTTTTGATTTTAGGTGAGTCAGGTACTGGTAAAGAAGTTGTTGCACGTAATATTCATAACCTTTCTGATCGTCATAAGGCGCCTTTTGTGCCAGTTAATTGTGGTGCTATTCCGCCAGACTTACTTGAAAGTGAATTATTTGGTCACGAAAAAGGTGCATTTACTGGTGCCATTTCAACACGTAAAGGACGTTTTGAAATGGCCGAAGGTGGCACCTTATTTCTTGATGAAATAGGCGATATGCCGCAACCAATGCAAGTAAAGTTATTGCGCGTATTACAAGAGCGTACCTTTGAGCGCGTCGGCGGTGCAAAAAGCCTTAAAGCCAATGTTCGTATTGTCGCTGCTACTCATCAGCATTTAGAGGAAATGATAAAAACTAATCATTTTCGTGAAGACTTATATTACCGTCTAAATGTTTTTCCTATTGAAACACCAGCACTTAGAGAGCGTAAAGAAGATATTCCTTTATTATTGCAAGAGCTCATTTCTCGCTTCTCTGCTGAGCAAGGTCAGTCAGTTCGCTTTACCGATAAAGCGATTGAATCTTTACAAGAACATCCGTGGGCGGGTAACGTTCGTGAGTTGTCTAACCTAATTGAACGTATGATTATCATGTACGCTGAACAGGTAGTGAATGTCGGGCAATTACCATTAAAATATCGTCACCTTGATGTTGAAGAATTCCAACCAGAATACCCTGAAGAGCTACAAGAGCGTGAAGCGATTAACGAGTTGTTTTCTGGTTTTGATTATGATGACGAAGAAGATGAACTAGCTGGTGAGGAACAAGCTGTAGTCACTGGCTCTACAGTCGATGTTTTACCTGCTGACGGGCTAAATTTGAAAGAGTATTTGGCTGATTTAGAAGTCGCGTTAATTAACCAAGCGTTAGATAAAAATGACTGGGTTGTTGCACGTTCTGCTGAATTGTTAGGCATGCGCCGAACAACCTTAGTTGAAAAAATGCGTAAATATAGCTTACAGAAAAACAATTAGTCCAAACACTGTAAGCTTTCAATCTTCGATGCCTGTACTTGCTTTTAGTTAGTTTGAAACACACCCAACAATGTTAAGTATTAGCGCTAGCTCTACGCTAGCCATTTTATTGACAAGCTATTTGTTCACTAATAAATAGCTTTATCTATTGAATTTAAACAGTTTAATTGGTTGGCATAATTAATGCTTTATTCGGATGATATTTTTTATTCGGGTGAAACAATATGGCACTAGCCTTTTCAACATCAAGCAATTCTTCTACAGCGCACTCAGTGCTGAGCCGTGCATTTACGTCACTTGATGATGCTAATGCACACCAAGAGAAATCTACTAGCTTAGAAAAAGAAAGTTTCCCCGGAGAGCTGGCGTTATTACGTCAACAAAATAAGCAAAACCAACAAATTCAACAAGTCATCGATGTTATGCCAACAGGAATGATAATGCTTGATGGCAATGGTATTGTTGTGAAAATGAATAATATGGCACAGCAATTACTTGATGAGCCTATTTTAGGCCAAGCTTGGTTTAATGTGATTAAACGTTCATTTAAACCAAGAGCTGATGATTGGCATGAGGTATCTTTAAATGATGGCCGCCGTGTTAAATTAGAAATTACGGCGTTAGGCGATCAGCCGGGTCAACTCATAATGATCACAGACCTTACCGAAACTCGTTTATTACAGGATAAATTAGGTCAATTGCAGCGCTTATCATCGCTAGGTCGCATGGTATCTAAATTAGCACATCAAATTCGTACGCCACTTTCGGCCGCCATGCTCTATGGCGCAAATTTACGTAATAAGAAATTAACTGAGACGGCGCGCGATAGTTTTCAAAATAAGCTAGTTTCGCGATTACAAGATTTAGAACAGCAAGTTAACGATATGCTGTTATTTGCAAAAAGTGGTAAACAAGCGGTAGTAGAGCCAGTAAGTATTAATAAGCTAATTGAACAGGCCAAACAAGCGATTGAACCACAAACACTGCAAGCTGGCGCAACCGTTAATCTTCATTTTTGTAAACAAGATTGTGAAATTCTTGGCAATGCAACAGCATTATCAGGTGCTATTCAAAACTTAATTCATAATAGCCTAACGGTGATTAAATCTGATGCTGTTATTGATATCAGCGCCTATTGTAAAGATGAACATGCCTACATTAGCGTACGAGATAACGGGCAGGGCATCAGTGCAGAACTTGCCGATAAAATTTTTGAACCCTTTTATACCTCACGAAGCCAAGGTACAGGTTTAGGCCTTGCGGTTGTTAAGTCAGTCACTAATGCTCACCAAGGTGAAGTTCGATTGCTTAGTCAACCCGGAGAAGGGGCGCACTTTTGTTTGAAAATCCCTAAATTAATTAATAGTCAATCTGTTGCAGGTATTAATAAACCTGAAAATCAAGATATTTGCGTTAAAGGAGTACAGTAATGAGTTCAAGTAAAATCATGGTAGTAGAAGATGATGATGGCTTACGAGAAGCATTAGTTGATACTCTACTTTTAGCCGGGTACCAATGTGTACCAGTAGAGTCAGGCGAAGACGCGTTGATAAAGCTTAAGTCACAAACCGTTGATCTCGTGGTGAGTGATGTCCAGATGGGTGGAATGTCGGGCTTATCGTTACTTAAAAGTATCCGCCACAATTACCCGAAATTACCGGTATTAATTATGACTGCGTACGGCACGATAGATGATGCTGTACAGGCCATGAGAGACGGTGCTTGTAATTATATGGCAAAACCTTTTGCGCCTGAAGTATTGTTGAATATGGTTAATCAATACGTACCGCTGGAGCTACAAGACGATTGTGAGCCTGTAGTTGCAGACAACGCTAGTATTGAATTGCTAAAGCTGGCGAAAAAAGTTGCTAACACAGAAGCATCTGTCATGGTTTTAGGGCCTAGTGGCTCTGGCAAAGAAGTATTAGCACAATATATTCATAAATATTCGCAACGCAGTGAAGCACCATTTGTCGCAATTAACTGTGCAGCTATTCCTGAAAATATGCTAGAAGCAACTTTATTTGGCTATGAAAAAGGAGCTTTTACAGGTGCTATTCAAGCATGTCCTGGTAAGTTTGAACAGGCACAAGGTGGCACTATTTTGCTTGACGAAATTACTGAAATGGACCTTGGACTTCAAGCAAAAATATTGCGTGTACTGCAAGAGCGGGAAGTTGAACGCTTGGGTGGACGTAAAACCATTAAATTAGATGTTCGAGTTATTGCAACCAGTAACCGAGACTTAAAAGATGCTGTTAGTGAAGGTGAATTCCGAGAAGACTTATATTACCGATTAAATGTTTTCCCATTAACTTGGTTACCACTAAATCAACGTCGAGATGACATATTGCCTTTAGCGCAGCATTTGATCGCGCGTATTTGTCAAAAAGACGGCAATATAATTCCTGAATTGACCACCGCAGCACGTAGTAAGCTATTCGCTTATGATTGGCCGGGTAACGTACGTGAATTAGATAATGTAGTACAAAGAGCGCTTATTTTACAAAGTGATCGTTGTATTGACGCTGGTGATTTACTGATTGAGAATTTTGAGCCGCCTCATGCACAAAACACCGTTGAATTAGCGGTCAAAGATGACAAGTTAGGTAGCGAGTTAAAACTTCAAGAACATCAAATTATTCTTGATACATTACACGCTTGTCGGGGCAGCCGTAAAGATGTTGCTGAGCGACTAGGTATTAGCCCTCGCACTTTACGCTATAAAATAGCTCGGATGCGTGATAGTGGTATTCAAATACCATTATAAGTTTCACCAAAACTATCTAAAATTCCTTTAAGTGTTAGCCATTGTGCTATCACTTAAAATGCCCGCGAAGATATAAAACTAGTAAAAAAAAACAACCTTTTCAGGTTGTTTTTTTATTTTTTTTTTTAACGTTTAATATTGCCTTTGTTATTAATTAATAAGCATATTATTAAATTTTCTTTTAAATAGTAACGTCACTCAATTTTACGAACTCCACTCATATTCTGCCTTGGCACTATGCTTGCTTTATCCATTAACAATATTAGGTAACAATAAATTGACGCAAGCGAGTTAATTATGGATATCAAAACCAATTCTCTTTACGCCCAAATGCAAAGCATGTCGATGGAAGCTATGGGTAATCGTTTACCCATTGGCGAAAATGCGATGGGCACTCCTGCGGTTAGCAAAGCCGGTAGTGATTTCGGCAGTATGCTAAAAGATGCTGTGAATACCGTGAATGAAATACAACAAGATGCCGGACAAAAGAAAATGGCGTTTGAAATGGGTGATCGCAGTGTTACACTTGCCGACACTATGATTGCGTCATCAAAAGCCGGTGTGGCCTTTGATGCAACCGTTCAGGTTCGTAATAAGTTTGTTGAAGCTTATAAAGAAATTATGAGCATGCCAGTTTAGCGGCTCAGTTGTTAATTTAAATACTAAGAAAGTACACGTTACGCGGAGAAAGTAAGTGGCAGATTCAACAGACAACACAGGAATGATGCTGGCAGATGGCAATAGTGATTTAGTTGCTAACGACAGTACTGACGGTGTCGTTGACGAACAAAAATCAGGCTTAGCTGGCGCAATGGGAAATGTTGACTTTTTACGTCAAATTACCATCGTGATGGCGTTAGCTATTTGTCTTGCTATCGCGATTTTTGTCATTATGTGGGCGAATCAGCCTGAGTATCGTATCTTAGCGAAACTACCGACCGAACAACTGATTAAAACCATGGATACGCTTGATGCCAATGGTTATAAAGATGTTTACCAGCAAGAAAACAACACTATTTCTGTACAAACAGACGAATACCAAGCCATAAAACTTATGCTAGCGCGCGAAGGTCTGGGAGATGAGCCATCAGAAGGCTCTGAGATTATCATGCAGGATATGGGCTTTGGCGTTAGCCAACGCCTTGAAACTGAAAGATTAAAGCATTCACGCGAACAACAATTAGCGCGTACCATTGAAGAGTTACAATCGATATCACGTGCCCGTGTATTACTTGCTATTCCACGTGAAAATGTTTTTGCAAAACGAGCAAAAAATCCGTCAGCTACTGTTGTGTTAACTATGCAGCGTGGACGTATTTTATCTGAAGAAGAAGTTGATTCAGTGGTAGATATTATTGCCTCCGCTGTTCAAGGCTTAACACCGAACCGAGTAACAGTAACTGACCAAAATGGTCGTTTGTTAAATTCTGGCTCACAAGATTCAGTATCATCGCGTTCACGTAAAGAGTTTGAAATTGAACAAAAACGTGAAAATGAATATATGGATAAAATTGATTCAATTTTAATCCCAGTAGTTGGTTTGGGTAATTACACTGCACAAGTTGATGTTGCCATGGACTTTACCAATAGCGAAGAAACCCAGCGCCGTTATAATTCTGACTTACCTGCACTTCGCAGTGAAATGAAAGTTGAAGATAACACCATTGGTGGCCTACTTGGCGGTATTCCCGGAGCACTAACGAATCAACCACCACTTGAAAGTAACATTCCTGAAAACGCTACTGGTAGCGCACAACAGCAAACGATGCCAGGGCGAAAGCATAGTGAATCTACTCGTAATTACGAATTAGATGAAGCGATTAGCTATACCAAGCAACAAACGGGTGTTATTCACCGAATCAGTGTATCGGTTGCTTTAGACTATTTACCATTACCAAATGCTGAAGGTGAGCCAACGCCAACACCACGTTCGGTACAAGAAATGGCAAACATTCGTCGTTTACTACAAGGTAGTATTGGCTTTGACTTGCAACGAGGTGACACGCTTGAAGTGGTAACGTTACCGTTTTCTCGTGCTGAAGTTTTCGAAGTAGAAGAGCTACCATTGTGGAAAGACCCTGTTATTTTCAAGTATGCAAAACTGTTGGGGGCATTAATTTTAATTGCCATATTACTTTTTGCGGTAGTTCGCCCAATGTTGAAACGCTTGATTTACCCAGATCAAACGCCGAATGATTATGGTGAGAAGTCATTAGACAGCCATATTGATTTAGGCGATGAAACCATGGATATGCTAACCTCGGAATTTGACGCTGGAGCTGTTGGTTTTGCGCCAGATGGTAGCCTACAATTACCCGATTTACACCGTGATGAAGATGTATTGAAAGCGGTACGAGCCTTAGTGGCAAATGAGCCTGAATTATCGTCGCAAGTAGTTAAAAGTTGGTTGAACGAAGATGAGTGATGAAACACAAGAATTAGCAGAAATACCCTCTGCTGGTGGATTTGACGTTAATAAACTTGATGGTGCTGAAAAAGCGGCCATTTTGTTATTAAGCCTGTCAGAAGAAGATGCCGCACAAATACTGAAACACTTAGAGCCTAAGCAAGTGCAGCAAGTTGGTATGATCATGGCGGGTATGGAAGACTTTACCCAGCAAAAAATCACTGCGGTTCATAAACAATTTATTAATGAAATTCAAAACTTCTCAACCATTGGTTTCCAAAGTGAAGAGTTTGTTCGTAAAGCGCTTACTGCTGCTTTAGGTGAAGATAAAGCTGGCAACCTAATCGACCAAATAGTCATGGGTGGCGGCGCTAAAGGTCTTGATTCCTTAAAATGGATGGACTCAAAGCAAGTTGCCAATATTATCCGCAATGAGCATCCACAAATTCAAACCATTGTATTGTCATACCTTGAGCCAGAGCAATCGGCTGAAATTATGACCCAGTTTGCTGACAAAGTTCGCCTCGATTTAATGATGCGTATCGCGAACTTGGAAGAAGTACAACCAGCAGCCTTGCAAGAATTGAACGAGATTATGGAGAAACAGTTTGCTGGACAAGCTGGCGCACAAGCCGCGAAAATGGGCGGCTTGAAAGCAGCTGCCGATATTATGAATTACCTAGAATCTAATGTTGAAGGTATGCTAATGGATTCAATTCGTGAGCATGACGAAGAAATGAGTCAGCAAATTCAAGACTTGATGTTTGTCTTTGAAAACCTAGCCGATGTTGATGACCGAGGTATTCAGGCTATCTTAAGAGAAGTTCAGCAAGACGCCTTGATGAAAGCGATCAAAGGTGCCGATGAGGCCTTGAGAGAGAAAATCATGGCTAATATGTCAAAACGTGCCGCAGAAATGCTGGCAGACGACTTGGAAGCCATGGGACCTGTACGTATTAGTGAAGTGGAAGCTGCTCAAAAAGAAATATTATCTGTTGCCCGTCGATTATCTGACGCTGGTGAAATTATGCTAGGTGGCGGTGGAGGTGGTGATGACTTCTTATAGACTCGATATCATGAAGCCAAGCTTATGAAATTACTGTCATGAAAAATTCTTCTACAGATCCGCAATCATTGACTTCAGAAGAGGTTAATAACCTTGATACTTGGTCTTTACCAGATGTTAAAGCAACATCTGGTGAAGATGATGGTAAAACCAATGCTTTTGGTAAATCTCGAAGCTGGCGTTATGAGCCGCCTGAAGAAACCGAAATCATTGAGCCTGTACCATTAACTGCAGAAGAAATTGAAGAAATTCGACAAGCGGCTTTTGATGAAGGCTTTAATCACGGTAAAGAAGAAGGTTTCGCCAAAGGTTTTGATGAAGGTAAAGTAGCAGGGCACCAAGAAGGTTTAACAACCGGACATGAAGAAGGTGTTAATAGCGGCTTAGCTGAAGGTAAAGAAACTAGCGAGCAACAAATTGCTGCAATGCAATCGCTGATAGAGCAACTACATCAGCCGTTAGCGAATGTAGAAAAAAATGTTGAAGCACAATTATTACAACTCGTTGTGCAACTTACTGAAGCTGTCACTAAACACGAAGCAAAAACTAACCCCGATATTTTGCTGTCAGCAATCAGTGAAGGAATTAAAGCGCTGCCAGCGCAAGAATCTCATACACAAATATTACTCAACCCTCAAGATATCCGACTGGTAGAGCAACAGTTTGGCGCCGGACATATTCAAGAGCAAGGCTGGCAACTATTGGCTGCGCCACAACTACCTGTTGGCAGTTGCCAAATTGAAAACAGTACTTCCAATATAGATCTCAATATTAAATCTCGTTTGAACGAGGTGTTGGAATCGTTTTTGCAAGAATCTTTGCATCAGTAATTTTCTAATAAAAGCGTCAAAAACTTTCTATGGTTGATATAAATCGCATTACCGAGCGTTTAAAAAACTGTGAACAGCATATTCACCCGCACCGGGTTTCGGTTGCGGGGCGTTTAGTGCGTGTTGTTGGATTAACACTAGAAGCGGTAGGTGTTAAAGCTGCTGTTGGTAGCCAGTGTATAGTTGAAACCGCGCAAGGCGACTTAATTGCTGAAATTGTCGGTTTCTCGAAAGATATTACCTTTTTAATGCCAGAGCAAAGCCTTCAAGGTGTTTCTCCTGGTGCACGTGTTGTACCTCTATCAACAAAAGCTCGGTTACCATTATCAATGGACTTATTAGGACGTGTTGTTGACGGTGTTGGTAAACCATTAGATGGTAAAGGTCCAATAAAATCAGCTGACAGCTATCAACCGAATAACAAACCTATCAACCCGCTTTCACGTCGAGCTATTACCGAGCCATTAGACGTTGGTGTTCGTTCTATTAATAGTTTTCTTACCGTTGGTATTGGACAACGTATGGGACTTTTTGCAGGCTCTGGTGTTGGTAAAAGTGTCTTGCTTGGCATGATGACACGAGGAACAAATGCCGATGTTATTGTTGTCGGCTTAATTGGTGAACGTGGCCGAGAAGTTAAAGAATTTATTGAAGAAATTTTAGGTGAAGAAGGGCGTAAACGTGCGGTTGTCGTTGCAGCACCTGCAGATAACTCACCACTAATGCGTTTAAAAGGCTGCGAAACGTCATTACAAATAGCAGAATACTTTCGTGACCAAGGACTGAATGTTCTTTTACTTATTGATTCTATTACTCGTTATGCTCAAGCACAGCGTGAAATTGCACTTGCTGTTGGTGAACCACCAGCAACAAAAGGTTATCCGCCATCAGTGTTTTCTAAGTTACCGCAATTAGTGGAACGTGCAGGTAACGGTGGTGATGGACAAGGTTCAATAACTGCATTTTTTACCGTATTAACCGAAGGGGATGATCTTCAAGACCCTATTGCTGATGCTTCACGTGCCATTTTAGATGGCCATATTGTTTTATCTCGAAAACTTGCCGACGCAGGCCATTATCCAGCCGTTGATATTGAAGGCTCTATTAGCCGCGTCATGCCGATGGTGACAAGTGATGAGCACCAACAGCTTTCAAGGCAACTACGACAAGTTTATTCTTTATATCAAGAAAACAAAGACTTGATCTCTATTGGTGCTTATAGCCGAGGCACAGATGCTCGTATTGATCAGGCGATCGATTTACAGCCAGTGATCCAATTTTTCTTACAGCAGAAAATGCTAGAAGTGATCCCTTATGACCAAAGTCTATCTCAGTTGCAGGAAGTATTAGCTGCGGCTCAAGCACACGCACAAAAAAATCAGTAAGCATAATAATCAGTAGGTAAAGCGTGATGAAGCAATTAAATACCTTATATAAATTTGAGCTTGAAAAAGAAAAAAAAGCATCACAAGCGTTGCAAGCTGCAGAATTAGATTATCAACAAAACAAAGAGCGCTTAAAAAATGTAAGTGATTACCGCCTTGAATATATGCGTCGGCTAAATCAACGTTCGATAGAAGGTATTGATAGCGCGACCTATAGTCATTTTCATGCCTTTATCGCTAAGTTAGATAATGCAGCACTGCAAGTTAAAGTTGCTGCACACCAAGCTCAAGCTTTAGTTGAAACGCGAAAAAAGCAGTGGCTAGATCAGCGAAAAAAAATACAAGCAGTTGAATTGTTACGTGATAAAAAACTGGCTGCATTGCAAGTTGTCGCTAATAAAAAAGAACAAAAAATGTTTGATGAAATAGCAACTCAGCAGTTTATTCGCCGTCAGCGCTAGTGACGTTCACTCTGCATGAGAATATTCACTATAGAGTTTCTGGAATAAAATTTGCTTAGTAAAAGTAAGTGGTGGTAAGTCTACAGACTTACAAAAATAGTTTTTTATAAAGGTTTGTTATGTCTCAGTTAAGTTTACTCTCTGTGGAAGTTGGCCAAGGTACTGATATTAAAAGCAGTAGTGCTCAGAGTTCGCTGAAGAAACCTACAACGGAAACAGCTTTTTCAGATGTTATTGATCAGCATTACCAAGAACAAAAATTAGAATCTACCAACAAAAAGGCTAAAAATAGCGGCAATCATGAGCCCGTTACGGCAAAGGAAGCAGAGCAACATCATGCTTTAGCTGAATCGAAAGAAAAAATTAAAGGCAAAATAAGTCACAGTAATAATGAGCAAACACCAAAAGATGCTCATACTTTGCCCGTGCCAATTTTACCTGAAGTTGAAACAGTAAAAAAAGGCTTAGGTAGTGGCGATGATGCCCACACTTTGCCTGTACCAATTTTGCCTGAAGTTGAATCGCTAAAAAAAGGTTTTAGTGCAGGAGATGATGCTCATATTTTACCAGTTCCAATCTTACCTGAAGTTGAATTAGTAAAAAAAGATGCTGATTCGGCTGACGATGCCCATACTTTACCTGTGCCAATTTATGCAGATTCAGCGTCTTTAGTAAAAGCTGCTGATTCGAGTAACAACGCTGATATTTTACCTATTACCACGTCTCCTTTATCTAAGGTAAGTTCAGGTGGTGCGGATGGAACTAATAAAAATAATGCCTTTTCTGTTGGTGCTAATAGCATTAGCGCCCTAACTGCAGGTATTCGCCAAGAGACACCTTCTGCTCAACAAGTTGATGTTAGTAACGATGATGCGGTTGATTTATTAACAATGCTTAGCGGTGCTCAAAAGCTGTTAACTAAAGCGACGAATGAAGATGTTGCTGGGCAACTGGAAGAAAATAGTGCTTTAGGTAATCGTGACGTTTTGAAACAAGACAATGCCGATCCTTCACTATTAAAAGCATCACAAAAATTTGATAGTGAACAAGCAGTGAAGCAAACCGTTGCTGCACAGGCTCTGCAAAGTGAAAATCAAGGTAATACTGCACAGAAGAAAGTCGTTGCTGAAGCTGTAACTGAACAAGCTGCTAGTGAGAAAGTTATACTTAAAAATAGTGAGCAATTATCACCAATAGCGCAACAAAGCCTTAAGAAAGATACACTGCAAAGTACTGAGGCAACCCAAGCATCAGTAAAACTTAATTCAAATGAAGATATTTTGGTTGAAAACGTTGATGAAGCTTCGCAGCAAAAAGAGGCGTTGGATCATAAAGTGGCGTCGAACATTGCACGTCCTGAAAGCAATAACGGCCTAACCGCTGAAGCACAAGGGCAAGCTAAAACCAAAACGATTGATGAATCACTAACTGCTAATCAAGTGATAAACCAAACTCAAGACAAAAGCCAAGAAATTACTCAACAGAAAGTAGCTAGTGCGCCGTTAGAAAATCAACGAGCTAGCGATGTGCCTCAAGTACGAGTGGTGAACCAGAGTACAGAAAATATCGCAACATCAGCGACGAAAGATCAAGCTCAGTCATTAGTTTCGGCACAAGGAAATAGCAATAGTAGTGACGAAAGCGCGGGCAAAAATAGTGATAAAGCTCGTGAAGAAATAAATTTGGCTAAAGTTGCTAATGAAAAGGCTTCACCAATTTCAGAAAAAGCCGCATCAATGGTTAATCAAACGCTTGATGCTCAAGCTAACCGCTCAGCAATCAGCTCTGCTGAGATAGCGATGCAGCAACAGCAAGGTTTTGAAAGCACCATCGATAAACTGAGTAGTGTTAGCAATGTGCAAGCACAGAAGTCAATTACTGCGCTGAATACTGAAACCATAGCTATTTATCGAAAAGACTTTGCTAATGCGGTTAAAGAAAAAGTCATGGTGATGATTAATCAAAAAATTCAGCAAGTAGAAATTCAGCTAGATCCACCAGAGATGGGTAATGTTCATGTACGTTTGAATTTACAAAATGAACAAGCTGCAGTGCAATTTGTTGTACAAAATCAACAAGCCAAGGAAGCATTGGAACAAAATATGGGTAAACTGCGCGACATGTTATCGGAAAGTGGTGTTGATGTTGGTGATGCTAATATTGAACAACGACAACCTGGCGAGCAGTCCGAAACTGCATTTGAAGAACGTGGCGGCTCAGGAAAAAATGGTAATAGTGCTGAACAAGGACTAGGTGAAAATCATCATCAAATTGACAATATGGTCAAAGCTTCATCAACTGGCGTTGATTACTACGCATAAGTAACAAAACTCATTGGATTCAAGGCTATTCGAGGATATAGTTTAGCTATTAAGCATAAAAACTTTCAAGGTAGATATAATGGCAGATGAAAAAGAACTTGAATTAGATAATTCAGGTAAGAAAAAGAAGCTAATAATTATTATCGCTATTGTTGCTGTATTACTTATTGGTGGAGGTGCTGCTGCATTTTTTATGATGGGCTCGAGTGAAGAAGTAACACAAGCAGAGCTTGATTCCGCGCTTGATTCAGGCTCCGCTGCTGATATGGAAACCATGGCTGAAAGTGATGCTGAACTTGGCTCTGCGTTATATGTACCAATGCCTAGACCATTTCGCTTTTATGTTCCAGGTGCTGCCCGTGATCGTTTTGTTGAAATTCGCGCACAGTTATTAGTACGTGGTAGCGACAATGAAGAAGCGGCGAAAAAGCATGTACCGCTTATTGAAAGTACTTTATTGGCCGTGTTTTCACAGTCAAATGCTGATGACTTGGCAACAAGTGCTGGTAAAACGGCGTTAAAACAGAAATCTTTAACTGAAGTTCATAAAATAATGATGGAAGTTGAAAGTAATAAGGTTGTCGAGAAAGTATTGTTTACTGGTTTTGTTATGCAATAACTACTGGCAACAGTAAGCTAGTGAATGTCGACCATGTACCTACATTAAACAAGATAAAGAGATTATCGAGTGAGTGACTTATTATCCCAAGACGAAATTGATGCGCTATTACATGGCGTTGATGATGTCGAAGAAGAAGAATTAGAAGAAGACTTCTCCCAAGCAGAAGGTACTTCTGACTATGACTTTTCTTCGCAGGATCGTATTGTTCGTGGTCGAATGCCAACACTTGAAATGGTTAATGAACGCTTTGCTCGGCATATGCGTATTAGTCTTTTTAATATGATGCGTCGCACTGCAGAAGTATCGATTAATGGCATTCAAATGATCAAGTTTGGTGAATACGTACATACGTTATTTGTACCAACCAGTTTGAATATGGTGCGTTTTCGCCCTCTTAAAGGTACCGCGTTAATTACCATGGAAGCGCGTCTTGTTTTCATTCTAGTGGATAACTTTTTTGGTGGCGACGGTCGTTATCATGCCAAAATAGAAGGTCGTGAATTTACCCCAACTGAACGACGAATTGTACAGATGTTACTAAAAATCATCTTCGAAGATTATAAAGAAGCATGGTCACCGGTAATGGACGTATCATTTGAGTATCTTGATTCCGAAGTTAACCCGTCAATGGCAAATATCGTCAGCCCAACAGAAGTTGTGGTGATCAGTTCTTTTCATATTGAGCTTGATGGTGGTGGGGGCGATTTCCATGTCGCCTTACCTTATTCGATGTTAGAGCCCATTCGTGAATTATTAGATGCTGGTGTTCAAAGTGACAAAGAAGACACTGACATGCGTTGGTCGAAAGCTTTGCGCGATGAAATTATGGATGTGCCGGTAGAGTTATCTACGAAGTTTTTAGAAGTGGAATTGCCACTTCAAAAAATTATGGACTTCAAGGCTGGTGATATCATTCCGATAGAAATGCCAGACCACATTACCGTGTTAATTGAAAACTTACCGTCATTCAGAGCAAAACTTGGCCGAAGCCGAGATAACTTGGCATTGAAAATTGAGTCAAAAATTAAGCGTCCAGAATCAGTTAAATCAGAGTTAACCATTTTGACCAAAGGCGGAAAACGTTTGGACAGTGATGCTGAACTTCATCTATTAGAAGATGATTTATAAAGCTATTTGGTAGAATTAATCAATGTGGTGTAAAAATCGCATATTTGAACATAGAACAGAATAAACTAACAATAATGTGATTAATTTGACGCTATTGTGAGTAAATTGAGGCAGAAAAGCATGAGTACAGAAAAAGATGATGATTTGGGCATGTGGGATGAAGCAATGGATGAGCAAGCCGCCGCCGAAGCTGCTGAAACTGTCGAATTAGAAGATTTACAAGAAGATGGTGCACCGATTACCGGTGAAGAAAAGCGTAAGTTAGATGCAATATTAGATATTCCCGTTACTATTTCTATGGAAGTAGGGCGTAGTAATATCAGCATTCGTAATTTATTACAGCTTAACCAAGGTTCGGTTGTCGAACTTGACCGAGTAGCTGGTGAAGCGCTAGATGTACTCGTAAACGGTACCTTAATTGCCCATGGCGAAGTAGTTGTGGTTAACGACAAGTTTGGTATTCGATTAACTGATGTTATTAGTCAGGTTGAACGTATTAAGAAGTTAAAATAGTCAAACAATGAAAAAATTACTGATATTAACGAGCTCGTGGTTAGTTTGCTTAACATTTGCTAACGCCGCAAGTGTGGTTGAAAAAGTAGAGCCCGTTGAAGTTGGTAAGCATGTTGCCGCCAATATGGACGCCATGAGCATGATACTTTCATTATTGATGGTATTAGCTGTTATTGTTGTTAGTGCAGTTATTTTAAAGCGTTTTCAAGGTGTTCAACATAACCTTAAAGGTCTTAAAATAGTCACCAGTTTACATTTAGGCGCGAAAGAGAAGCTAGTCGTCGTACAAAGTGGTGATAAACAATTATTGCTTGGTGTTACAGCGCAACAAATTACTTTATTAGAAACACTCGATGAACCTATAGTGACAGGCCAAGAAAAGTCGATTGATTTTGCCCAATCTATAGCAAAATTCCTCAAACAAAAAACTGTAAAAAGCTATGAGCAACAAAATGATAAACAATAATAAAAAATCATTATTATCGCTGAGCAAAATCGTAACGTTAGTTGTTACGATTTTGTCGTTTTTACTGTTCAGTAATTTTACTATGGCTGCGGATGATTTATCGCTTTCAGCGTTAAAGTTAACCACTAACCCGGATGGCTCGCAAGAATACTCTGTTACGCTACAAATATTGATTTTCATGACCGCGCTGAGTTTTATACCTGCAGCGGTGATCATGATGACGTCATTTACCCGTATTGTTGTGGTAATGGCGATTCTTAGACAAGCTTTTGGTTTGCAACAAACGCCATCAAACCAGGTGATTATCGGTATTACTTTGTTTATGACATTATTCATTATGACGCCGGTATATAACGAAATTAATGACCGAGCTATTCAGCCGTACTTAGAAGACCAATTGACCTCAGTTGAAGCAATTAATAAAGCTAAAGTGCCCCTACGTGCTTTTATGCTTGAACAAACTCGAATAAAAGATTTAGATACCTTAGCGGGCATGGCTGGTATTCAACAAGTTGATCAACCAACTGATTTGCCAATGACGGTAATTATTCCTGCTTTTGTTATTAGTGAATTGAAAACCGCCTTCCAAATAGGTTTTATGTTATTTATTCCCTTTTTGATTATTGATTTAGTGGTGGCAAGTATTTTGATGGCAATGGGGATGATGATGCTCTCGCCAATGATTGTCTCGCTGCCATTTAAATTGATGTTATTTGTTTTGATTGATGGCTGGAATTTAGTCATAGGTACGCTTGCAACAAGCTATGGTATGGGAGCCGTGTAATGGGTCCTGAAGTATTTGTTGATATATTAAGAGATGCTTTATTTTTAGTCATTGTGCTAGTTAGTGCGGTTATTGTTCCTAGCCTTATTGTCGGCTTAATTGTTGCAGTATTCCAAGCAGCAACTTCAATTAACGAACAAACATTAAGTTTTTTACCACGTTTAATTGTTACGCTATTATCTTTGATTTTAGGCGGTCACTGGTTAGTGCAAAAATTGATGGATTACGCTATTCGACTGATTGGTAGTATCCCTAGCGTGGTAAGTTAACGTGGAGTTTACCGAGTCAGTTATTAACCAAAGTATGGCTGATTTTTTACTGCCATTGACACGAATTTCTGCCATGGTTATGGCGATGATAGGCCTTGGCGCTAAGTCAATTCCAGGTCGAGTTAAGCTATTCTTTTGTATTGCTGTTACCGCTGCAGTTATGCCTGCATTGCCGCCAACCAATGTCGGTAATATGTTCTCTTTGGCAACCTCTTTACTTGTTGCTGAACAAATTATCATTGGCATAATGCTAGGTTTTGTTACTGTAATGGTGGTAAATACTTTTACGTTGGCTGGGCAAATAATTGCGATGCAAACCGGTTTAGGTTTTGCTTCTTTGGTCGACCCTGCCAGTGGTACCAGTGTACCTGCGGTTGGTCAGTTCTTTTTAATATTGTCTTCTTTATTGTTTTGGGCGATGGACGGACATTTAGCTTATTTACAGTTTGTTGTTGCCAGCTTTGACACTATTCCAATTCCTGCTACTGATTTTTCTAGTATTAAATTTAAAGAAATTGCCGAATGGGGTAGTTGGATGTTTGCTACCGCGTTATCGTTAGCAATAGCGCCATTAACCGCCATGCTACTGATAAATTTCTCGTTTGGTATTATGACCCGAGCAGCACCACAACTAAATATTTTCGCTATTGGTTTTCCAATTACCATGTGCGCGGGTTTGATCATTATGTGGCTGACCATGGGTAATTTTTATAGTCATTTTGTTATGCAATGGCAACGAGCGTTAGATTTTAGTTGTTACTTGATTGACTGCGGAGCGGCTCCCTAATGGCTGAGTCTGACAGCGGTGAAAAAACCGAAGAACCCACGGCAAAAAAACTCTCTGATGCCAGAAAGAAAGGCCAAATAGCCCGCTCTAAAGACTTAGGTACCATGTTTGTTTTGGTTGGCGCGGCGATGGCATTGTTGATACTCGGTGATTCGTTGGTTGCTGAAATGGCAAAAATGATGAAGCGGATGTTTAGCTTAAACCGAATGGAAGTGATGGATGTCCACGCTTTATTTCAGGTAGTAAGTGATAGTGTAAGTTCGATTATGGTGCCATTTCTTTGGATCCATATTGTAGTTGTTGTGGCTGCCTTTGTTGGTAATACCATGCTTGGCGGTATGAGCTTTTCATGGGAAGCGATGGCGCCCAAAGCCAGTAAACTTTCGCCACTGGCTGGTTTTAAACGTATGTTTGGCGTGCAAGCCTATGTTGAGCTGATTAAGTCAATTCTAAAGTTTTTCGTCGTATTTGTTTCAGCATATTTATTGCTGAGTAGTTTGTTCGATCAAATAATCAATTTAAGCACAGAAAATATTCCTCATAATTTTTCCCATGCTGTGTCTCTACTGCTATGGATGTTTTTAGCACTGGCGTTATCTATCGGTATTATTGTTGCCATAGACGCGCCGTATCAGGTTTGGAACCATAATCGACAATTAAAAATGTCCAAACAAGAAATTAAAGATGAAATGAAAAACTCCGACGGTAGCCCTGAAACCAAAGGCCGTATAAGGCGAGCACAATACGAAGCGTCGCAGCGGCGCATGATGGAAGAAGTACAGAATTCAGATGTTGTTATTACCAACCCGACACATTATTCAGTCGCACTTAAATATGATGCGGAAGCTGGCGGGGCACCAGTATTAGTTGCTAAAGGTATTGATGAAATGGCATTGCATATTCGCACTATTGCTAAAGAGCATGGTATTGAAATTATTGCCTCTCCAGCACTCGCACGTTCTATTTATTACACTGCAGAGCCTGACGAAGAAATTCCTGAGCAGCTATTCGCCGCAGTAGCGCAAATACTGGCGTTTATTTTTCAGCTTAATGCCCATAAAAAAGGTAAAGGCAGTAGACCAAAACCTGTGGCTAAAAACCTGCCTATTCCAGATGACTTTCGTTACTAAGTCGTTAATCTTTTATTTCTAAAAAGCTAAGTTATTGTTTTATTATTAAAGTTAGAAGGCGATTGTATAAATAAGCAACAAGCGAAGCTTTATTGTGAATTTTTACTTTAAGCTGGTCTGATTATTGCTTTTTCATGGTATATGTCAAAATACTATCATTAGAGCTCATGCAGTTAGCGGCAACTTTTAATAACTTAAAAAAACAAAAATTCAATGTCTTTTCTGGCTTGGGTACGCCATTTTTAGTGATGGCGGCACTTGGCATGGTTATTTTGCCGATGCCAGCATTTTTGCTCGACATTCTATTCTCATTCAATATTGCCTTATCACTAGTTGTATTGCTCATAACGGTTTATACCCTCAAGCCATTAGAGTTTGGCTCTTTTCCTGCGGTGTTACTTATCGCCACCATTTTACGTTTAGCGCTTAATGTTGCCAGTACACGTGTGGTGCTACTTGAAGGTCATGAAGGTCCTGAAGCTGCAGGTAAGGTAATTGAAGCATTTGGCTCTGTGGTTATTGGTGGCAACTACGCGGTTGGTTTAGTGGTTTTTTCCATTCTCATCATTATAAATTTTGTTGTTGTTACTAAAGGTGCAGGGCGTATTGCTGAAGTAACAGCACGATTTACCTTAGATGCGATGCCAGGTAAACAAATGGCAATTGATGCTGATTTGAACGCTGGCTTTATTACGGCAGATCAAGCACGAGAAAGGCGTATTGAAGTTACTAGCGAAGCTGATTTCTACGGTTCAATGGATGGTGCTAGTAAGTTTGTAAAAGGCGATGCGATTGCCGGTATTTTAATTTTATTCATCAATATTATTGGTGGTTTAATTATTGGTATGGTTCAACATGACCTTTCTTTTGATAGTGCGGTGGAAATTTATACCCTGCTAACAATAGGTGATGGTTTAGTTGCACAAATTCCGGGGCTATTACTATCGGTCGGCACGGCTATCGTTGTTACTCGTCAAAATACTGCTCAGGATATGGGCGAACAAGTTAGTAGCCAACTTGGTCAAGAGAAATCACTTTATATTGCTGCTGGTGTAATGTTTGTTATGGGCATTGTGCCTGGCATGCCACATGTTGCGTTCTTAATATTTGCCGTATTAATTGCCGGAGCTGCATTTTTTAATAGTAAATATAAAGCAGCAAAAGCAGTGCAATTGGCTGAGCAGTCAGAGGCTGAGGAAGTTGAAACGCAGCAACAAGAAGCTGAAGTTAAAGATTTAGGTTGGGATGATGTTAATCATGTCGATATTATTGGTCTAGAAATTGGTTATCGCTTAATTCCATTGGTTGATAAAGCTCAGGGTGGTGAACTGTTAAATCGCATTAAAGGCGTACGTAAAAAGCTTTCACAAGAGTTTGGCTTTTTAGTACCAGCGGTACATATTCGAGACAATTTAGATTTAGAGCCTAATACCTATCAAATCTCTTTAATGGGCGTGACAGTAGGTGAAGCCGAAATCAGACATGATCATGAATTAGCGATTAATCCTGGTCAAGTCTTTGGCAAACTAGATGGTATTGCAACCAAAGACCCTGCGTTTGGCTTAGATGCCGTATGGATTAAGCAAGAACAGCGTGAGCATGCGCAATCATTAGGTTATACGGTTGTAGATTCGGCAACGGTATTAGCGACTCACTTAAGTCAAATTTTAACTAACAATGCGTCGCAATTATTAGGGCATGAAGAAGTACAGAATTTATTGGATATGCTGGCGAAAAGTTTCCCTAAACTTATTGAAGGTTTGATTCCCGATATTCTATCGCTTGGTACGGTTGTTAAAGTGCTGCAAAACTTGATGAATGAAGGTGTGCCAGTGCGTGATATGCGCAGCATTATTCAGACCTTAGTTGAGTACGGACCTAAGAGCCAAGACCCAGAAGTATTAACCGCAGCGGTGCGAATAACGCTGCGTAAATTTATCGTCCAAGAATTGGTTGGCCCAGTAACTGAAGTGCCCGTCATAACTTTGTCGCCAGAGTTGGAACAGATGTTGCACCAGTCTATGCAAATGGCTGGAGACGATGGCGCTGGTATAGAACCAGGCTTAGCAGAAAGATTGCAGAAATCATTGACTGACGGGGCACAACAGCAAGAAATGGCTGGTGATAGTCCAATATTATTAACGTCAGGAATTTTACGCTCAGTGTTAGCTAAGTTTGTTAAATATACAATTCCAGGGTTGCGGGTAATTTCATATCAAGAAATTCCTGACGACAAACAAATTAAAATTGTTAGCGCTATCGGCCAGTAAAAAGAATACTTCAAAGTAAGCTGTACTGAATTATAAGGGGTTGGCCGTGAAAATTAGACGTTACGTAGCAAAAGATATGAGAAGCGCATTAGCACAAATCAAAGAAGAATTAGGTGCTGATGCTGTTATTATGTCGAATAAAAAAATTGCTGAAGGTGTCGAGTTAATGGCGGCGGTTGACTACAACCAAAATGTAACACCAACCCAATCTCCTGAAAGTACAGCTGAAGTAAATGCTCAAGCAGCAAGTCGTATTGATATGGCTGAAGATAGTGTCGCGTTTACTCATGCTCCACAACCTAAAGAACAACCTGCAGAAGCGCCCGCAGACAGCTTAGCTGCCTTGTTAAACCGCCAAGTTCAGCAAAATGGTTATGATAAAGCACCAGCAACTAGAGCGTTTGACAGCCAAATCGCTAATTCATCAGCTCAGCCTGCTCGCCCAGTACAGCCGACAGCAACAACTGAACCTGATATTGAACAACAATTTAAAGACTTTACCGCGCGTTTAGCTCAATCAAATACGAGTGATACAGCAACTCATCAAGCTGCGCCACAGCAAATGGCTCAGCAAGAATTTGCAACGCCAAACAGCAATGACTTTGCTGAGAGTGTTGCGCCATTAACTGCAAATACTCAGTCTCAAGAGCAACGCCAAGTTAGTAGCAATGAATTTGAACGTATGCAAAAAGAAATGTCGTCAATTCGTCAATTACTTGAACATCAGATGTCAGGGTTGATGTGGCAAGATATGGCGCAAAAAGATCCAATGCGCGCAGTTTTAGTTAACCGCTTAATGGCGATGGGCTTAACGGAACAAATTGCTGATCAAGTGGCGAGTTATATTCCTGCGAACACAAATGAAGATGACGCATGGCAGCAAGCAAAGCAAGTTATTGCACAACAGTTAAATACCACAAATAATGATATTATTCAGCGTGGCGGCGTTGTTTCATTAGTTGGACCTACAGGTGTCGGGAAAACGACTACTATTGCGAAGTTAGCTGCACGTTTTGCACAAATTCATGGTGCAGACCAAGTGGTTTTAATTTCAACTGATAGTTACCGTATTGCAGGCTTCGAGCAATTAGCAACGTATGGTCGTATTATTGGTTGTCAGGTTAAGTTGGCGAAAGACGGCACTGAACTTGATAGTCTTTTACAGCAGTTTTCACAAAAGAAATTGATCTTGATCGATACAGCGGGAATGGGTCAAAGAGATATGCGTTTAAGCGAGCATTTAACTACCTTAATCGCTAATGCTCGTGTTAGAATTCGAAATTATTTGGTTTTATCGGCAAATACTCAACCGCGAGTAATGCAAGAAAATGTTGAGCGTTTTAAGCGAATTCCATTAGCTGGTTGTATCTACACTAAACTTGACGAAAGCCTTAGTGTTGGTGAAATTATCTCTACGTCATTGCAAAATGGCTTAGCTATAGGCTATCTTACTGACGGGCAAAGAGTTCCAGAAGATATTAAGGTTGCAAATGCGGAGAAATTAGTTACGCTTGCAGATAGAATGGCGATGAAATCTCAGCCCTCATCAGCAGTTTCATGGCGGACTCCCGTAACAGCCGTCGCAGTATAGCTACCTGAATAGGCAGCAAAGTTATATAGAGAAGTTATATAGATGATAGATCAAGCGAGTGGCCTACGAAAAATGCAAGAATCTCAACAAATAAAAGTTGTGGCCGTATCTGGCGGTAAAGGTGGCGTAGGTAAAACTAATGTATCACTAAATACTGCGATTTCTTTAGCCAAGTTAGGTAAGCGCGTTTTAGTTCTGGATGCTGATTTAGGTCTTGCTAATGTAGATGTTATGTTAGGGTTGCGTGTACAGCGTAACTTGTCTCATGTTCTGTCTGGCGAGTGCGAGCTGGACGATATTATCATTAAAGGGCCGGCTGGAATGAATATTATTCCAGCAACATCAGGTACTCAATCTATGGTTGATTTAACGCCATCTGAACATGCAGGCCTGATTCGTGCCTTTAGTGATATGAATACTAAGTTTGATGTCCTTATTGTTGATACCGCGGCCGGTATCTCTGACATGGTATTGAGCTTTTGTCGCGCCTCACAAGATGTTTTACTAGTGGTTTGTGACGAACCTACCTCAATTACTGATTGTTATGCCTTGATGAAACTTTTAAGCCGTGATCACGGCCTATTTAAGTTTAAAGTGGTTGCCAATATGGTGCGCAGTCCAAAAGAAGGTCAGCAATTATTTGCCAAGCTTTCAAAAGTAACTGACCGATTTCTCGATGTTGCACTAGAATTAGTCGCAGTTATACCATTTGATGAAAATATTCGTAAGTCTGTTAGGAAGCAACAAGCCATTGTTGAAGCATATCCTGATTCACCAGCTTCATTAGGCTTTAAAGCGCTTGCTAAAAATTTGATTAGCTGGCCAGTTCCTCAACAACCTTCAGGCCATTTAGAGTTCTTTATTGAACAATTGTTAGAACATTAACCAGTAAAGCGAGTGAGTTAAATTGGCAAAATTACATGCTTACAGTGTTGATAAATCGTCTTTATTAGAACAGCACACCGTATTAGTAAAGCGTATTGCCTATCATCTACTTGCCCGTCTTCCCGCAAGTGTTATCGTGGATGACCTTATTCAATCAGGTATGATAGGATTGTTTGAGGCTGCAAATAATTTTGATAATAGCAAAGGTGCGAGTTTTGAAACCTTTGCCGGCATTCGCATTCGTGGAGCCATGTTAGATGAAATTCGTCGTGGTGATTGGGTACCGCGTTCGGTCCATAAAAACAGCCGTATGATCAGTGAAGCCATAAAATGCTTAGAAGCAGAGTATGGGCGTGATGTTACTGACGCTGAAGTCTCTGAAAAGCTGAATATTTCATTAAATGATTATCATCATATACTTAATGAAGTCAGTTCAGGTAAGATAATTGGTATTGAAGATTTAGGGGTAAGTGAAGATGCTCTAGATATGGCAGACAGTCATCGACAAGACGATCCTTATGCTAGTATTGAACAAAGTGTCTTTAAAAAATCTTTAGCTGAATGTATTTCTACTTTACCAGAACGAGAAGCTTTAGTACTGTCGCTATATTACGATGAAGAATTAAACCTTAGAGAAATAGGTCAAGTACTTGACGTCAGTGAGTCAAGAGTTAGCCAAATACATAGCCAAGCAATGCATCGATTAAAAGCACGTATGCAATCATGGCAAAGTTAAGTAGAATAGACATATAGTTACAATTTTAAATGTTCTCACCGGAGGGTGCCTTGGATAAAAATATGAAAGTGCTTGTTGTTGATGATTTTTCAACGATGAGACGTATAATCAAAAACTTGTTACGTGACATAGGCTTCACTAATATTTCGGAAGCTGATGACGGAAGCACAGCATTACCAATGCTAAAAGAGGGTGATTTTGATTTTGTTGTTACCGATTGGAACATGCCAGGTATGCAAGGGATTGATTTACTTAAAGCAATTAGAGCTGATGCTAAATTGTCTCATATCCCAGTATTAATGGTGACTGCAGAAGCGAAAAAAGAGCAAATTGTGATGGCAGCACAAGCGGGTGTGAATGGTTACATTGTTAAGCCATTTACCGCAGCAACGCTAAATACTAAGCTTGATAAGATTTTTGAACGTCTCGGTTAATCATTAATTTTTTACGCAAGGACGTCACATGACTTTAAATACCAGTGTCCATGTTTCTTTGGAACAAGCTAAGTTATTGGTTGAGTATTTGGAAACTGACCAACAAGATAAAGCTGATGAGCTTATCGCGGAAATTCAAAATCCAATAAATTCTGAATTGTTTGCTGAAATAGGCAAGCTGACGCGTCAGTTACACGATTCTTTGAATAATTTTCAATTGGATAGTCGCTTGAATGAATTTGCTACGGCAGACATTCCTGATGCGAAAGAACGCTTGAACTATGTAATTACTCGCACTGAAGAAGCTGCGAATAAAACCATGGACGCTGTAGAGTCTATTTTTCCTGTTGTTGATACCATTCAACGGCAAATTAGTTCAGTAAACCCGCTTTGGCAAAAGTTAATGCATAACGAACTCGATGTTGGTGAGTTTAAAGACCTTTGCCGAGATATTGATATCTTACTAAGAACTACTGAGAAAGAAACTGGTCATATGCATAGCTTGATGACTGATGTGTTAATGGCGCAAGATTTCCAAGATCTTACCGGCCAAGTTATCCGTAAAGTTATCGATTTAGTGCATGAAGTTGAAGAAAGCTTGATAAATATGTTAACTGCGTTTGGTATTTCTTCTGAAGAAGCGAAAGCTACTCACTACCCGAGAGTAGGTGAAAATTTAGTTGAAGGGCCAATTGTTAATACAGAAAGTCGCAGTGATGTGGTTTCAGACCAAGACGATGTCGACGATTTGTTATCAAGTTTAGGTTTTTAAAGGAGTTACTCAATGTCATTTGAACAAGATGAAGAAATTCTTCAAGATTTTTTAATCGAAGCTGGAGAAATACTTGAGAGCTTGTCGGAACAATTAGTTGAACTTGAAAATGATCCCGATAATGCTGATTTACTTAATGCTATTTTTAGGGGCTTTCATACCGTAAAAGGTGGTGCAGGCTTTTTAGCATTAACTGAATTAGTCGATGTTTGTCATGGTGCAGAAAACGTTTTTGATATTTTAAGAAATACCAATAATGAACGCACAGTTACCTCTGATTTAATGGATGTTATTCTTCAAGCACTTGATACCATTAATGCGATGTTTGTTCAGGTTCAAAATCGTGAACCTCTAGTGCCTGCAGAGCCCGCTCTATTAGCTGAATTACATCGACTATGTGACCCAGAAGGTGTAGAAGTTATTGCTCCTGCCCCTGTTGAGCCAGAAGTCGTAGAAACTAGTTCCGCTAATGATTCAAATGACGAAATGAGTGAAGATGAATTTGAACGCTTATTAGACGAATTACACGGTGGTGGTGCGCCCAGTGCACCAGTTGCTGAACCTGTTGTAGAAGCTAATACAAGTAGTAACGATATATCTGACGATGAATTTGAATCGTTATTAGATGAACTACATGGCCAAGGAGCATTTTCTCCTGCAATAGCATCAACACCTAGTGCTCCGGCTTTATCATCTAATTCTGATGAAATTGATGATGACGAATTCGAATCACTATTAGATGAGTTACACGGTAAAGGTAAAGCACCAAATATACAGCCTAGCGCACCGGTAAACCAAGCGGTTAGTCCAGTAGCTAAAGCTGCGCCTAAGCCAGCGCCAACTCCTGTAGTGAAAAAAGCGGTAGCTAAACCTGTTGAAAATAAAGTTGAGCCAGCCAAAGACAAAAAAGCAGCTCCAGCAGCGCAGGGTGAAACTACTGTTCGCGTTGACACTAAACGACTAGACCAAATTATGAATATGGTCGGAGAATTGGTGTTGGTACGAAATCGTCTTACCAGTTTAGGTATGACCAAAGAAGATGAAGAATTAACTAAAGCAGTATCAAATTTAGACGCCGTTACGACGGATCTACAAGGTGCGGTTATGAAAACCCGCATGCAGCCAATTAAGAAAGTTTTTGGTCGTTTTCCGCGTGTTGTTCGCGATTTAGCGCGAAGCCTCAATAAAGAAATTAAGTTAATTTTAGAAGGCGAAGAAACTGATTTAGATAAAAACCTTGTTGAGGCCTTAGCTGATCCATTGGTGCATCTTGTGCGTAACTCTGTTGACCACGGTATTGAAGCACCAGAAAAACGTGAAGCTGCTGGTAAGCCTCGTGAAGGTGTCGTCGTATTGTCAGCATCGCAAGAAGGTGATCATATTCTATTGACCATTCGTGATGATGGTGCGGGTATGAACGCTGAAAAATTAAAAGAAATAGCCATAGAACGTGGTGTTTTAGATGCTGATGCTGCAGCCCGCATGTCAGACAAAGAAGCATTTAGCCTGATTTTTGCACCAGGATTTTCAACGAAAACAGAAATTTCAGAAGTTTCTGGTCGTGGTGTGGGCATGGATGTGGTTAAAACTAAAATCACCCAGTTAAATGGTACAGTAAATATCGACTCAGAGATGGGCGTTGGTACTATACTTGAAATTAAAGTACCGTTAACTTTAGCTATTTTACCGACCTTAATGGTGATTGTAGGTAAACAAACTTTTGCATTGCCATTGGCTGGTGTTAATGAGATTTTCCACCTTGATCTAACGACAACGAATGTTGTTGATGGTCAATTGACGATTATTGTTCGAGAAAAAGCGATCCCACTATTCTATTTAGATCAATGGCTAGTGCGTAATTATGTTGATAAGCCGCGTGACCGTGGTCATGTGGTCATAGTGCAGCTAGGCAATCAGCAAGTTGGCTTTGTGGTTGATAGTTTAATTGGCCAAGAAGAAGTCGTTATTAAGCCATTAGATAGACTTTTACATGGTACTCCGGGCATGGCTGGCGCTACAATTACCAGTGATGGTGGAATTGCATTAATTGTTGATGTACCTAACATGTTGAAGTATTACGCTAAAAAGTCGGTTGTGAATAAAAAACTACACTCATAGCCACGTAATCAAAATAGGAAAGAGATTGTAAATGTCCTTTAAAGTATTGGTGGTTGATGACTCCAGTTTTTTTCGACGCCGAGTTACGGATATTCTCAATAAAGATCCTAATCTTGAGGTTATTGATGTTGCCGTTAATGGTCTTGACGCAGTGGAAAAGGCAATTGCCTTAAAACCTGACGTTATTACCATGGACATTGAAATGCCATTATTAAATGGCATTGAAGCGGTTAAACAAATAATGGCTAAAGCACCAACGGCTATTATTATGTTCTCCTCCTTAACGCATGACGGCGCTAAAGCAACATTAGAAGCTTTAGATGCTGGGGCATTAGATTTTTTACCAAAGAAGTTTAATGAAATTGCGAAAAATACTGAAGATGCGGGCAGTTTATTACGTCAACGTGTTATTCAGTTAGCCCGAAAAAAGTCAGGACGTTTAGCACGCATTTCAACATTTCGCTCGCGTGATAGTCGTGAGTTAAAAAGCCAAACTTCAACGTTAACTTCAAAGGCTGCTAGCGTTACACGCAGTGAACGCTCACAGACCTCTATTCGAAAAAGCTCAGGCAAGCAATACAAGTTATTGGCGATCGGAACATCAACCGGTGGGCCTGTTGCGTTACAAAAACTTTTAACACAATTACCTGAAGATTTTCCTCTACCTATTATCATGGTGCAGCATATGCCGGCTGCTTTCACTTTGGCGTTCGCTAAGCGGCTGAATACATTGTGTAAAATAAATATTAAGCAAGCTGAGTCTGGTGATGTTCTTAAACCTGGTTGTGCCTATTTAGCGCCGGGCGGCAAGCAAATGATCATTGATGGTACAGAAAATGCAGCAAAACTAAGAATACTTGAAGACGATTCAGAGCGAATTGCTTTCAAGCCAAGTGTAGATATTAGTTTTGGCTCTGCAGCAAAGGTATTTGGCGGCAACGTTTTAGGCATCATATTAACTGGCATGGGTGCTGATGGTCGTGATGGCTCACGACTGTTAAAAAATAAAGGCGCAACTATCTGGGCTCAAGACGAGGAGTCGTGTGTTGTTTACGGTATGCCGCAAGCGGTGACCGTTGCTGGAATATCTGAACTATCTTTGGCAATTGAAAGCTTTCCATCTGCGATCCTAAAGGAAATACAGCATGGATAAATTGAGTATCTCAGGGTTAATTATTGCCATATTGGCAATTTATCTTGGTTTTATTATTGACGGTGGATCGGTTGTTTCTTTATTGGAGCTGCCAGCCTTTATTATTGTTTTTGGCGGCACAGTAGGTGCGGTAATGTTGCAATCATCGCAAAGCCAATTTATCCACGCAATGTCATTACTTAAATGGATTGCCTTACCGCCAAAATATAATGTTGAGCAGGGCATCGAATCTATCGTTGTATGGGCTGAAAAAGCTCGCGAATCAGGCTTCTTATCGCTTGAACATATTGCTGAAGAAGAAAACGACTTCTTTATTAATAAAGGGTTGAACCTGCTGGTTGACGGTGTTGAAGTTGAAAACCTACGTGTTTCGCTAGAGCTTGATTTGGATTTATATCGTGAGCATAACTTACGTTCTGCTCATGTTTTCGAGTCTATGGGGGGCTACAGTCCAACGATTGGTATTCTTGGTGCTGTGTTAGGTTTAATACATGCCATGTCAAATTTAGCGGACCCACAATTATTAGGTCAAGGCATTGCTACCGCCTTTGTGGCAACCATTTACGGGGTCGGTTTTGCCAATCTAATATATCTACCAATAGCGAATAAAATTAAAGCGATTGTTCATGAACAAACCATGTATCGTGAAATGATGACAGAAGGTTTAGTTGCCATCGCTTTAGCGGAAAACCCACATGCTATTGAAAACAAGTTGTCTGCCTTTCGGTTAGAACAATGAACCGGTTACGTGCCAGACGTCACTCAGTCGAGAATGATAACGTAGAGCGTTGGTTAGTTTCTTACGCTGACTATATGACCTTACTTTTTGCACTGTTTGTTGTACTTTATGCGATGGCGATGGTTAATGAAGAACCATTCGAAACAGCGACTGAGTCAATTGGTCGCGTATTTCAAGCCAATGAAGAGCAGCCTAAAAACCGTGGTCACGGTGATGATATTTTGCCAGTGAACAGCTCTAAAACAAATAAACGATTATTTGGTAATGGTATTCTAGATACTGCAGGCCCTGAACTGGTTGAGGGGGAAATTACCTTATCAAATGTTTCTGATGAGCAAGTTGGCACAACACTTACTTCTTTAGAAAAAGAGCTACATGAAGCCCTATACGAGCTTGTAGAGTCAGGCTATGCGCAATTACAAATTGATGGTGACTGGCTCGAAATTGAATTAAATAGCGGTTTATTATTTCCTAGTGGCTCCGCATCACCAACCAATGCGGCGAGAGATATTTTAACGGTTATTAATAATATTATTGCCAGTACCAGTAATTATATTCGGGTCAGAGGGTATACTGATAATCAACCGATAGCGACAGAGTTTTTTTCGTCAAATTGGGAGCTGTCAGTATTTAGAGCGACAGCCATTTTACGGGTGTTAGAAAACTTGTATTTGAACCCTGCACGTATGGCAATTGAAGGTTATGGCGAATACTACCCTAATGCGGATAATAAAACCGCGACTGGCCGTTCGAAAAATAGACGTGTTGTCATTGCTATTTCAAAATATGGTTTAGAAAAAGCCAATTTATTGGCAGCACCAACGATTTCAGTAAAAGATGTTGAAGCTATTAAACAAATTGATACCGACAATGCGGGCGAAGAAGAAATCAGAATAATCCGCCTTGAAAATGGTGGTATTCGTATTACCACTCGTGCTGATGAAAGTGAGAATGAAAGTAACAATACTGTTTCTCAACAAGACAATAATCAATAGGAAATTCACTTGGTAGTTTGGACAGTTGCAAACCAAAAAGGTGGTGTAGGTAAAACAACATCAACAATTTCCTTAGCTGGATTACTAGCACAAAAAGGCTATCGAGTATTGTTGGTTGATACCGATCCACATGCTTCGCTTAGTTACTATTTTGGTATCGAATCGGAAGATTTAGACTTAAGTGTTTATGATTTATTTTTGCAAGTTTCGACCAAAGAACAAATCATGCAAAGCTTATGTCCTACTCATTATGACAATATTGACATATTGCCAGCTACAATGGGCCTTGCCACACTTGATCGCTCTTTAGGTAATAAAGGCGGTATGGGCTTAGTATTAAAGAAAGCCATGCAGAAAATCAATGATGAATATGATTACGTATTAATCGATTGTCCGCCAATTTTAGGTGTGCTGATGGTGAATGCATTGGCAGCTTGTGAACGAATTATTGTACCTGTACAAACTGAGTTTTTAGCATTAAAAGGTTTAGACCGGATGATGAAAACGCTCGATATTATGCAAAGTGAGCAAACTCAACCATTTAAATACAGCATAGTGCCAACGATGTTTGATAAACGCACTAAGGCTTCACTGATGACTTATCGTAAACTACAAGAGCTGTACGGTGATGCTGTTTGGCCTGGAGTGATACCGATTGACACTAATTTTCGCAATGCTAGTGTTTTACAAAAGGTTCCTTCTGACTATGCACCCAATTCTCGTGGTATCATAGCGTATACAAATTTATTAAAATATTTAATTCATTTAAAATCAGTGGGTAAGTAAATCAATGTCAAAATCTTTAGCGGCAAGTAAGCATTTAATGCAGAACTATTTGTCTGAACTGCTTACCGAAGAGGTTGACGAAAAGGCTACTGTTCAGGTTAAAGAAAAGCTTGTACAGCCCGTTGAACAGCTATTAAGCCAAGTTAGCTTACCCAGTGTTGCTAGTAGCGAAAGTGCTGAGAAAGTCAAAGCAGAAGAAAAAGCAATACTTGATACATCGCTTTTAACAGAGCCGGCTGTAATTAGTCGAAGAGCATCGCAAGTTGAACAAGAAAAAACTAGTAGTCGACAGCAAAAGTCTGCAGCGCCTGAAAAAACTGCAGTGCCTGACAAAGCACAAAGCCTTATTAAGAAAAAAGCGATTGCGCCTGAAATTACGACGCGAAAAAGTGTCGGCGGTTTTGAAGCGAAGCCAGAAAAAAGTTATCGACAAGGCGATTTTCAAGCATTATTTTTTAATGTTGCTGGTTTAACCGTTGCGGTGCCTTTAATTGAGTTAGGCGGTATTCATAATAGTGACAAAACCACTGCTTTAATGGGGAAACCCGATTGGTTTAAAGGCGTTATGTTACGTCGCGATGAAAAGATCAATGTTGTTGATACTGCACGTTGGGTGATGCCAGAAAAGTGTGATGAAAAATTACTATCTTCATTAGATTACCAATACATAATCATGCTGAATGATTCGTCTTGGGGTTTGGCGGCGGAAAGTTTAGTTAATACTGTAACTTTAAAACAAAAAGATGTGAAATGGTTAGACTCACCAAGCAAGCGACCATGGTTAGCAGGTTTAGTTAAAGATCGCATGTGTGCGCTATTAGATGTCGATTCTCTAATTAAGTTATTGGAAAAAGGTGTAAATATTACGCAAGAATAATTGCTGTATTTTAACTTGTCAGTATACTTATCAAATAAGTATTTTAGTCACCAGAATAGAAAATAAAAATTGAAAGAGGCCAGTAGTATGTCTGATGAAAGACGCAATGCAAATGAAAGTGTAGATACTAATGATGAAGTCGTTCAACGGGTGACTTTCAAACTTGATAATGAAACCTATGGTATTAACGTAATGCAAGTACAAGAAATACTGCGTTACACCGAAATAGCCCCTGTTCCAGGTGCGCCTGCATATGTAATGGGTATTATCAATTTACGTGGTAACGTAGTTACTGTTATTGATACTCGTGCTCGTTTTGGTATGGAGTCCGCTGAACTAACTGATAATACTCGTATTGTTATTATTGAAGCGGAAACACAAGTTATCGGTATTTTGGTTGATAGTGTTGCTGAAGTGGTTTATTTAAAAACTTCAGAAATTGATGCCGCGCCAAATGTTGGCAATGATGAAAGTGCTAAGTATATTCAAGGCGTAACAAACCGAGAAGGTGAGTTATTAATTTTGGTAGACTTAAATAAACTACTATCTGATGTTGAATGGGATGAGTTAAAGCAATTCTAAGATTACTTGAAAAAGCCTGTATTAGCAGGCTTTTTCATTGAGTTGTGCTCAATAATTCTATGGAAAATATACCTGCAAACTTGATTAGCCTAGCTGCATTTTCATTGGTAATGTTAGTCGCATTATTATTGTTAGCGTTGAAGAATCGCTTGTCTGGTAGAATTATTGAATTGACGCAGAAAACCAATAGCCAAGAGCTATTGCTTTTAGAGTTACAAACACAGCTCATGCAAACTCAAAAACAGTTGCTAGAAAATACGCAGCAGTGGGATGAAGCTCAATTAGAAAATGAGCAAGTTTCTAAGCAATTAGAACATCGTATTAAAGTCAATCAAGAGCAATTTAGTACACAGTTTCAAACCATTGAGCAGTTGCTTCATCAACAACCTGAAGACAAACTATACTCCCGAGCTCAGAAGTTAGTTGAGTTAGGCGCTGATATTGAAGAAATTATGCGAGAGTGCGATATTCCTCGCCCTGAAGCAGAAATGTTGCTTGCGGTTCATCGTCAACAGTCAAATAAAAGCTAATGCCTTCGTGCTGATATAGCACCGTAACTTAAGCTCTTATATCTGATGAAACAGAATTAAAGTGTTTATGTTGAAAATTTACGTTTTTTAAACAATTATCTTAATGCCAGTCACTTACCGCCCGTGTTAAGCTGACAATATAAGCCAATATTATTCTAACTATGTCACAAAGCTATCGACTTTTAGTGATAAAAAATTTAATTGTTATCGTTCAAGGACCTTGTAGTGAATACAATAAGAAAAAACATTTTGAATGCCAAAAATAGCCCTGCCATTGTCGCGGTGGTGTTTTCATTATTCCTGGGCGCTTGTTCTTCAACGCCTTCATCTGAAGAAACGGTTTCGGATCCCAAAGATCCTTTAGAGTCTATTAACCGTCCATTTTGGACGTTTACATGGGACTATGCTGATAAGTATGTATTTAAACCTGCCTCAGAAGGTTATGTTGAATATATGCCAACTGAGCTACGTTCAGGTGTTCATAATATGGCGCTGAACTTAAATGAACCATCAACGATTATCAATAATTTACTGCAAGCTAAGTTTACCGATGCCGCTAAATCAACAGGGCGTTTTGTTTTAAACTCTACGGTAGGCTTATTAGGTTTTTTCGATCCTGCAAGTGACTTTGGTTGGGACAGAAGCCAAGAAGAATTTGGTGAAGTATTAGGTAGCTATGGTGTCGGTGACGGACCTTATCTAGTTATACCAGCTTTAGGGCCATCATCTGTTCGTGAAGAAGTAGGAGACTTTGTTGATCGCTACTACTGGCCACTAGCCGTTATTGATTTTTGGCCTAACTTACTACGTGCTGGAGTGTTAGGGCTTGAGGCCAGAGCATCATTAGCAGACCAAGAAGCGATTTTAAATGATGCGATTGACCCGTATGAATTTGTGAAAAATGCTTATTTTCAAAATATGCAATATAAAGTGTATGACGGCAATCCACCGATTGAAGTTAACGCCGAAGAAGAAGAAGATATTGATGCATATTTAGATGAATTGGATGAAATAGAGCCTTAGTAAGGCACTGTTAATTCATTGAAAAAAAGCGAACTTAGTGTTCGCTTTTTTTGTATTGGTTAATCGCAGAATTTAAATGCTTAAGAGTGAAGTGCAGCATAATTGGTCTAAGAATAATAAAATAAGCCACTAAAACAACGACAATTGACGCAGCAATGGCAACACCTTGTAAATTAGCGATAAAGAGAAACGGTGGAATTAGTAGCATTAGTTTAATGATATTTAATATCAGCTTTTCTGGTGGTGATAACTTTGCCTGTGCCAATGCAAGAATTGTTTGGCGCTGTTGCAAATTGAAAGGCATAAGTTCAGGAATTTTATTAGAAGAAAAGTAAATTGTCATAAAACGAGTAATTTGTTGGCAGTATTTGCCATATCATACAAAAATGATTGAGTTAGCGCCATGCACAAGCTATTTAATTATTTAATACATCAGCACTTAAGCTGTCACTGGTTTGTGGGATTAATTAGATAAATACATATTTAGTTAAACTAGTCTAATATCAAGCGCATATGCAGCTATCCTTACTAATGTATTGGAAACTTGACCAGTAATACTAGAAAATTGTTAAAACGAGTTCCGCAGTCGCGCGCAATTTGTTAGAATTGCCGAAATTTTTATCAGTAGGTGATTTTTAAATGAATGTCGTAGAAGCTAACTTTGATGCAACCGGTAAGAAATTTGCCATCGTCGTCTCTCGTTTTAACAGTTTTGTTGTTGAAAGTTTACTTGAAGGTGCAGTAGATGCCCTTAAACGCCATGGTAATGTTGCTGATAGCGATATTACAGTAATTCGTGTGCCTGGCGCATATGAGCTGCCAGTTGCTGCTAAGAAAATTGCTGCTAAAGGTGGTTACGACGGTATTATCGCAATTGGTGCGGTAATTCGTGGTGGTACACCTCATTTTGATTTTGTAGCGGGTGAGTGTAATAAAGGTTTAGCGCAGGTTGCAATGGAATATACCATGCCTGTAGCTTTTGGCGTTATTACCACCGATACCATTGAACAAGCTATTGACCGTGCAGGCCTGAAAGTAGGCAATAAAGGCGGAGAAGCTGCCTTAAGTGCATTAGAAATGGTTAATGTATTAGATAAGTTATAACAGGATATTTTTGTGAAACCATCACCTAGAAGAAAAGCCAGAGAATTAGCAGTACAAGCTGTATACTCTTGGCAACTAAGTCAAAATAACGTTTCTGACATTGAAGTGAACTTTTTGACTGAAAATAGTGCTCGTCGTTTTGACATTGAGTACTTTCAACAATTGTTCCGTGGCGTTTCGTCAAAAATTAGTAGCCTTGATGAAAATATTGCTCCTCATGTTGATCGTCCACTTGACGATGTAGATCATGTTGAAAAAGCAATTTTACGTGTTGCAGTGTTTGAATTAACTGACTGCCAAGATGTGCCTTATCGCGTTATTATTAATGAAGCGATTGAATTGGCAAAATCTTTTGCGGCTGACGATAGCCACAAGTTTGTTAATGGCGTATTAGATAAGGTTGTTAAGCTCGTTCGTCCGAACGAGTAATACTAAATTGGTTGTACTATGAAAGAGTTTGAATTGATCAAGCGCTTCTTTACTGAGCAAGCTATTAAACGTAAAGATGTTTTGCTTGGGATCGGTGATGATTGTGCCTTAGTCAGCCCTTCAGAGCGTCAAAATATTGCGATAACAACAGATACTTTAGTTGCTGGTGTACACTTTCCACATGAAACCAGCGCTAAGGCTATCGGACATAAGTCTATTGCAGTTAACTTATCAGACCTAGCGGCAATGGGAGCTGAACCAACGTGGGTCTCTTTAGCAATTACGATGCCCGAGGTTGATTTACAGTGGATCGAAGAGTTTTGTATTGGTGTTTTTGAACTCTGTGAGTTTTACAATGTTCAACTTATTGGTGGTGATACAACACAAGGACCATTAAGTATTACAGTAACGGCCCAAGGACTAACACCTGTAGATAAGCACATAACTCGTTCAGGCGCTAAACCTGGTGATTGGATTTATGTTACGGGTGAAATTGGTGATGCGGCATTAGCATTGAAAGATATTTTTAATGAAGTTAATGTTGCCGATGAATATCGTGAACAAATTCGTCATAGCTTAGACTTTCCACCGCCGAGAATTTTGGCTGGACAAGCATTACGCGAATATGCAAGTGCAGCAATTGACCTTTCTGATGGTTTAATTTCAGATCTAGAGCATATTTGTACGTCGTCAAAAGTCGGCGCAAACATTGTGCTTGAAGACCTACCTATCTCAAATGCTTTACGTGATAGTGTTAGCATGGAAGAAGCGTTTGATATTGCGCTTGTTGGTGGTGATGACTACGAGTTATTGTTTACTGTTTCAGAAGACAATAAAGTTGGTATGGAAACAGCACTAGCAAATACCGGAAATACTATTACCTGTATTGGCCAACTTAATGGTAGTGATAAAATTACCACAACGTTAGACAGTAAACCTGTGCCAATTAATGCTAAAAGTTTTGAGCATTTTTCTCAGAACAAAGGTTAACGTATGGCCGCCTCGACAGAAAACTTTCAACTTTCAAACCCTATTCATTTTTTAGCGTTGGGTTTTGGTAGTGGTTTAGCCCCGAAAGCGCCTGGCACATTTGGTACGCTTGCAGCAATTCCTGTGTTCTTTTTAGCAATGAATTTAGCAAATTTACACTATCTACTGTTATTGATAGTTATGAGCATTGCTGGGGTTTATATTTGCGGTAAAGCTGCAAAAGATGCAGGGGTACATGACCACGGTGCAATTGTTTGGGATGAAATCGTTGGTTTTATGATCACCATGTATTTGGTCCCAGTAAATTGGTTAACTGTGTTAGTTGGTTTCGCTTTATTTCGCTTTTTTGATATTTTAAAGCCATGGCCAATTTCTTACCTAGATAAAAATTGCCATGGCGGCTTAGGTATTATGTTAGATGATATTGTTGCAGGAATAGCCGCTTGGGCTTGTATGATGCTGATTTTTTCGTAAAGTGAGCACTCGGTTTACTTTTATAAAAAGTTGAATTTGAAGCGACTTTTAATATAAAAGCACAAAGAAAAGCTCGCAATATTATTGCCGAGCTTTTTTTATCGCTAACGTAAAATAAATCTATGGATAGTTGAGTGACTGAATGTTTTGGCTAACCGTGCATACGAAGAAATTTTGCGAGTAAGGTATCTTCATCTTCGACTTTATCTGGATCTGGTTTTATGCAATCAATGGGGCAAACTGAAACACAGGTTGGTTTGTCATAATGGCCAATGCACTCAGTACATTTATCTACGTCAATCTCATAGATATTTTCGCCCATGGTAATGGCTTCATTGGGGCATTCAGGATCACACATGTCACAGTTGATGCATGAGTCTAAGATTTTTAATGCCATACGCTTTTTTCTTAATTAATATTATATAAAACAAAGGGCAAGCCCGACCCGTTAGAAGTTTAGTTGGCTATCTTTTGTTGTTATTTATAGTGATTGAATTCGTTGATTGTACCATAACAGCAAGACAATTTATTGATACAGAATTAGTTAATACAACCTGTACTTCAATTTCAAATGGGCGCATTTAACGAATCATACTACGTCTGAAATACTAACTTGTATGTCGTTGTTATAGTTGTATAAAATAAAGGCTCCTAAGATACCTTAGAAGCCTTTACATTGTACTTAGATAAATATTCTGTAGCACTATTTTGCGATTGAAGCTAATTCCAACGTTACTTGATCTAAACCTAGCTCTGATATTTTTCGGTTAAATTCTGCTTGCTTACTACTCACTAGCGATATGCCTTCAACAATCATATCGTAAGCCTTCCATTGCTGTGACTTTTTGTCTTTACGCATTTGGAAAGTAATTTTAATGTCTGGCTTACCAGCATCGACAATTTTAACGTCAACAGACGCTGATTTAGCTTTAGGTTTTAGCTTGGCTTCAGGCTCAAACAGTACTTTTTGGTTATGATACTGTGTTAACGCGCCGGCATAGGTGCGCACTAAATATGAACGCATAGCAGTAACAAACTTTGCTCGTTGCTCTTTAGACGATTTTCTTAAATGCTTACCTAAAATTTTAAATGCAGCATATTTATAATCGATTGAAGGCATTAATTCTTCTTCAACAATTTCACGCATTAGTTCAGGAAACTTTTTCAAAGCACTTTGATTATCAGCAATTTTTGCAAATAATTTATTTCCTGTTACTTCTATTACCTGATAAGGAGAAGCAGCAGGTGTGGCGACTTCAGCATAGCTGTTTTGCAATATGCCTGTGAGCAATACAACAAGTAATAGAAACTTTTTCATGGTGACCCTTGCGTGGTTAACGTTAAATTATAGTAGATATAGAAATTGTTGAATATTATACATACCGACCGCTCGGTCTGTAAATGGTATTTAGGTGTAAGTTATAAGATAAAGTGTTAAAAAATGTTATCTAATACCAATTGAATTAGGTAGTGGCAGTTATAAGTCATGATTGATTATCGTCTTAGCTGCTGCAAATAACGACATAGTTCTTTAATAACTTTGTTGAACAACTCTTTATTTAATGAACTTTTACTTAAACTTGAAGAGCCATGAAAGGTAGATACAATAAAGTAAGCAATTTGGCTAAAGTCTAGGTCAGGTTTTAATTGTGCTTCTATACGTTCTAAGTTTTCAGCAATCAATTTATTCAATTGCTGCTGCATCGCAAGAATTCTTACACGAAAACCTTCATCAACAGCAGACATTTCTTGGCAAAGGTTATTTAAAGGACAACCGCAAACCACTTCATCGCAGCTCATTTCTGTAGACATTGAGTTGAAAAAGTCAGATAGACCTTGAATTGGATCTTCAGATTGAACTGGGGGTTGCCAAAGCGCAATAAAAGCTGGTGCGTATACCTCTTCAAAAACAGCGTAGCCAAGTTCCATTTTATTTGAAAAGTGGTGGTATAAAGCGCCCTTAGATATTTCACAGCGCGTTAGAATGCATGACAAACTTGTCGCGGTAAAACCATTTTTATGGATTTCATCAGCGCTAATTTCAAGTATTTTTTGACGGGTTTGCTCTGCATCTCTCATGCTACTATCTCTAAGCTTAGGTAAAACTAGTTAAGTCGAGTTTAACCGACCGTAAGGTCGGTTGCCAAGAAGTACTTCGTAATTGTTTGTTATTCTCTGTGAACATCTCTATATAAAACTAGGGTTTTCCTAATGAAACTAGATAGCTTTCAAAGACTTGATAGGCTCAGCTGTATAAAATTCTGCTGATAGATAACCTTGATTATTTTAAAAAGAACATAGTACTAAGTGAAAAATAGTACTATGTTTTAGTGATTCATCAGCCTATGTAAAACACATGCTATAACTAAAAATCTTTGCGCATTTAGCATTGTTACCTTGTGTATGAGAGAGAATAAATTAATGTTGATACTTCCTAGCTTTGATACTACAAATGAGACAATGCATAATAACCATTAGAAATTATTTATTAGGGCCAATGAGTAAAAGCTTGGTTTGCCGCCCGTTGAGATACCAAACCCCTGATTGATCAAATATTGCATCCTCTTCTAACATTATTCTGATTTCTTTTTTCCATTGCTCAATATAAACGGCATTGTTCAGTTCAATAGAATATGCAGTATTTAAATGTAGGGGATAGTCGCCGGAACCAGTTACTCCTCCTTGGGAGTCCCACATGCCGAGTGTAGTACCTGCTGCATGTCCATGATAACCAAGCGGGTGTGTGTAAATAGTTGGTTTTAATCCTTTTGAAATTGCCGCTTCTCGAGAGCGTTTCAATACCTCATTACCTGTTGCGCCAACTGAAAAATTGCCAGTGAAAATATCTTGAAGTTTATTACCAGACATTAATGCTTCTTGTAAAAAACTTGGCGCTTGTTTTTCGTTTGCCTTTAACACGTAAGCATGTTGTTGAGTGTCGGTATTAAGGCGTAAATAAGTGATACCGAAATCTACATGCAACAAGTCACCCGGTAAAATAACTTTTAGGTCGTTACCATTGGTAAAGCTAGACTCATGATCAAAGGCTATGGTATCGCTACGTTGTATTGATACACTAGGGTGAAACCAAGTTTGCAGCTTTAGCTCGCGTACTCTTTCCCTAAACCACCACGCAACGTCATCGGTAGTTGTTTGGTTTGGGGTGATGACTTTATTTGAAAAACCTTCGGCAATAATATTATGAGCAATTTTAACTATATCTTTATAAACAGTGACTTCTTCAGGAATTCTTTGCTCTAACCATCCAATAGCTAAAGGCTCTGCTGATACAAGTTTTGTTTTATAGTGTTTTGGCAAATGTGCTAGTAGGTTTTCTTTATCCGTTGCTACAAGTCCATCGGCATGCGCCCAGTGCTTTGATTGGTTGATGCCTATTTTATTCGGTTTATGCTTCTTAATTAAGTCGGTAAGTGCTAACCATTGATTAGGTTGTTTTGATTTATCCCACGCTTTTTCAAATACATCCCCCACCTTATAAGGAGCAATAGCGTAAGCACCAATACTTTGATCTTCTTTTCTAGCAAAAACAAGTATGGTGGTTCGGCGTGCCGATATCCATGTAGCGGGTAAAAGCGTTTTAATAATTGGATCTTCATTGTATTCACGGCTGATGATAATCCACATATCCATGCTATGTTCATTCATCAATCGAGGCAGAATTTGGTCAATACGTTTGACTATCATGTTATCTACAAATTTTGCTCTATCACGCATCGACAATATGGACTTTGATAGTTCAGATGAATTTACTGGCATTGCGCAGCTAGTAACAATCAGTAATAAAACATAAATGAAATAACGCAAAATACTTCCCTTTTGTTAATAATAGTGTTCTTAATGAAAACTAAGTTACGTGATTTAAAGCCAATATTCTACATAGATTAAGCTGTAACCTGTAATTGAATATATAACTTGGTTAAGTGCATTTGCTAGGAGAAATAAAGTAAATATTATAAGGGATAGATGACTAGGATATAAATAATTTCTTATTTTACTCTAAACTAATGAGTAATTATTTTGGCGATATTGGTATCTCTGTTGCCATGTTATTTAGAGAGAGTTACCCATGGTTTGTAAATGGCCTTTAGCTTAATTGATGTTTCATTTTTATCTCAGCAACTTTCTAATATAAGCTCCTATAAATATTGTTATAAATAGAATCCCTATAATTGACTCAATCGTTACAATTGTCGTAATTAAGCCTACTGAATTGAAGGATTGCCATTCACCAAAGAAAGAACTGATAAAGCTTTGAAAGCTTAAAGCTATAGCCTGAGAAAAGCTAAGTTCATTCAGCAATGAGTCAAAGCCCAATGCAAAAGTTAAAATTAATAATAAAGAAAATATGGCTAGATTAGTTAATCTGACACCCCAGCCAAAAATACGCCCAAATAACATTTTTTTTAGCGGCGACAGTTGATGATTATCTCGCATATGAAAATAAGCGATATCTTCCATATCTAATTTCCCTGAATCGGCAAGCCAGTGTTTAAGGGAGCAATAAACATCACTTTTTTCCTGCTGTGTACTCTCTATTTCAATCAATGAAAATTTTGTTGGTGTTAACAGGCTTCCGTTTGCATATTGATTGAGTACGGTTTCAGGTTCGATGATAAATCGTGAAGAGGTGAATTTTCTGAGGTCTAGTTTTGTTTCTCTTTGGCATTTATTGCTTTCAAAATAGCTGTTCTCACTGACTGCACTGCCTGAAAAGTCTACTGTTCCGTTGAATTGATTGTTTTCTATCTTTAAGTGTCGCCCAACACTTGATTTATTTAGTTTTAAAGATACATCATCACTAAAGTGGCAGTGCTCAATTAATAAATCTTTGCTGGTTGATAAGCCATGTATGTTTATACTTTTACAAGTAAGGTTAGAGATGTTTACTTCCTCAACATCTGTTTTCATGATGTTGATTGCTGATTGTATCTGGTAGCCATTAAAAACTAATTTACTATTAATGAGTGTTTGGTTAGCGTTTTCAGCTTGATATAGGTCTTGGCCAATGACTATGTCGCCGATAGTATGAATTTTACTGTTACCTAGCTTATCTTGATCGTTTAAAAATTGTAACTCAGACTTAAATTCTCCCCCAATCGACAGTACACCGCTGATGTCCATTTCATTTAGCCACGTTATATCATTGGGTCCATTAATAGCAAAATCTAAAAAAAGATTTTTGGCTTGAAAGCCTCTAAACGAAACTCCTCCTTGCCCAGAAAAACTCACTCCTTCAAAGTGTGCACTGCCATTAACTATTGTCTTCTTAAAACTAAAATGTCTCGAAAAAGTACTATTCGAAAAGAATACGCTGTGCTCGAAAGTTGACTCTATAAAGCGGGCGTTGCCATTAAATTGGCAACTTAAAAAGGCGACTTGCCTGTAGACTTTTAGTAGCTGAAGCTCAAATTCATCAAACTGGCATGCTATAAAAACCAGTGGAGTAACGCTATTTCCTTTAAGCAAATCTGTAAGTTCAAGTTGAGAAAACCTTTTATTCTCATGGCATTCGTAAGAATTACTAGAGGCATTATTTATCTCCAACATTTCTTTGATTTGAATACCACGATAATTTTTAACTAAATCTGTTCTATTATCAAAAGTTACTTCAAATACTGCATTTATTGGCCAACTAGGGCGATTTTGTAGAAAATGTTCCCGCCAATAGCAAAAATGTAGACCGTTATTTTCTGCAGACAAAATTGAAAATCGTTCATTTTTATTATCGTTATATATTTTTTCAAATTTCATAAGGAAGATTCTTATTTATAATGCACAGATCAAAAGTTGATAAGTTGCCCTTGATATGCAAAACCTTTAAACGCTTGGTTTACCGTTTCTTGATATTGCTCAAAGCTGTCTTCATAGCTCATTAAAAACATTTTTTGTTTTATATGCTCAGGATATTGAACGAGTAAGCTGTCGAGTGTGGCGTGAACCGGATTAAACTCACTCAGTGTTACGTCATGAAAGCATATATCAAAATTTAACGTATTGATGGTATCTTTGATAGCGGTTGTATCGCTCGAGTAAAAAATCTTCTCGTCGATTAATAACCCGAATGTGGATTTATTTGGTGTGTGCTTAACTGGGATAAGCTGGTATTTAGTGTCAAATATCGTGAAGTTATCTTCCGTTAGGATATTTAGATCAAAATAATCACTAAATTTAGCTTCACCTTCACCAATTTTCCCTAACGAGCCTTTTAGCGTTTCATGCCAAAGTTCTTGGTAAATGCTTTCATGAAAAATCAAGGTAATACGCTTGTTATGAATGAACTTTGCTTCATAAGCAATGCGTTCTAAGCCAAAAACATGATCACCGTGAACATGAGTAATAAAAATAGCATCAATGTTAGCGATGGACATATTCTGCTTATGTAATGCATGTTTAATCGTGTGGCCAGAGTCAATTAGCATATTACCGTACGGGGTTAATATGGCAGCATTATTATTGAAATGTGTAATTGATTCTGAATGCCCGCAACCAAGAATAAGTAATTGTTTTGACACTGTTCTATCTTAAGGAAATTGTAATTTTGCTCATAGTAGACTATCTATTTACTGCTGTCAGCTTAGAGAATCAATTTAATCTACTAATAACTTATGTTCGCTAAAAGGGAAGTGAACTATTGTCAGATAACATCAAATATTATTAAAAATTAACACCACTTACTTTTAAGTCTGAATTGATGTAATTAGACCAAGTTATATCACTGGTGCTAATACCCAGTTCGGATATTGACACCATCAACTAATTTATCCTAATAAATTACACTTCAGTTTTAGTGAGCTATATAGCAACCCCAATACCCTAAGCAACGGACTAAACTCCCTTTACTCGGCCAAATTATCAAAGAATATTATTAACAATAGATAAATGAATCAAACTAAACTCACTTACCCTAGGTAAAATTAGTGCCCCTTTCTTTATTACGGAAGGGGGATTCAATATGGGGGATTTCGTGCCTATTAACTACTTAATATGACAGGGTTAAATAACGTATAGGCTGCAGAATAGGTGGTGTGTGTGGTTTTATTGGTGCTAGTGAAATCTACTATAGAATTCGATCAATCGATAGATACAAAATAGTCCTAACCGAAGTTAGGGCTGCTTGCTTCCTACGAAGAAATGGTGCCGACTGCCGGAGTCGAACTGGCGACCAACTGATTACAAGTCCCTACGTGGTTGAAATAAAATCACTGCGTATGTAACTTAATTCTATGAATCATAAGTTTAAATACAATAATAGCCCTATGAAATATCAACAAAGTTAGGCTAATTTAAATATAATGTATTTTAAGTGACTGGTGGTATTGCTTTTTAATAATGTTTCTGCTTTTGCGCCTAAATAAACATATATACCTAAACCAACTAATAAACCTACTGATGTGGCCATCATGGCTACGGCATTCACCAAATACTCTGATGATCCAAGTACGGATTTAAACATCAATAAAAGAGCTTCAATTGATACAGCAATTAAAATTGTCGCCATAAACAGTGTAATGGTTCTGCGTGTTGAGCTGTGCCGTAAAATATCTTTTTGCATCAGTACTTCTTCTTCAATAGTTGTTTTACCTAAATCAAATATCGCTAACGCTAAGGTAAGAAAAATGATAATGCCAAAAGGTTTTAGCTGCAGATCATCAGGGTTGGGATCTAGCAGTAGATTGATAATTTCATTGCCTGCTGAAAACAGTAAAATGCCGACAATAAAAAACAGACCGATCACTATAAAAGTGTATATACTGGTAAAAAAGGGGTGAAATTTCTTTCGCTTTCTATCTCCCATTAAAAACTCAATAGCGTTAGCTAGATCAATATCTATCACTAAAATGCCGACCACCTCTCCAGAGGTATTCTTATATTTTAATGCAGTAGAGATACAAAGGTTAAAGCTGGAGCTAGACAAGTAGGGTTCGGTAACGATAATACCCTCACTTTCATTTGCTTTAATAAAATAAGGACGGTACGAACGGTCTACATTTAAGCCATTATTCATACTTTTGCTATAGGCAATGTTATTGGAAATGTTTGGACTAGATTGAATACCATTGCTATCGAGTGTAAACATTAACTCGACAAATGGGTAGTGTCTGCTAACCCACTTTAATGAATGTTTTAGTAAAAACTCATCATTGAATATATCTTTATCGAAAACTCCGGCAAAAATAGACGCCAATAATTCATGGATAGCGTCTCTGTGCTCATGATATCTTTCGATTACGTTCATGTAGTTCATCGAGCTTCTCCAAAATGGACAAAAAACTAATAGGCTCAATGCTAAATATGTATAAGGTTTTTACTTTAAAGCAAAATTTAGGCAGTTTTGAAAAAGTATACTTAAGAGCAACTATTAAGAAGTAGCAACCTATTGATAAAGAATAAAAAATCATTTTAGCTGCTACTTGGGTTTATATAGATCATTTAGTTACCATTTGCTGTCGTGTTGTTTGGTAATAAAGTGGTAATTCTTTTTGTTCAACCTCCCACTGGCTAATTGATAAATGCTTCATCTCATTGATAAAAGAAAACAATGATTGAATGGGGTTACAAATTAGTTTATTCAAAGTGGCTCTCCTATTTCTCGTCAAATATATGTGTGCTAATCGGCAATGCTTGTTGGGTTACCTAGGTTATTGTCGTTAGATACAAAACTGTTAATTAATTTCAAATTACTTTGAGTTATTGCGTTGGCATCAATACGTATTGCAGTCATTAAGTCTGCTTTTGCACCAGATAAGTCATTATTTACGTAACGTGAAATTCCGCGGTTACTATAAGTGAGAGATTTAAGATACTTAGCTTTTCGGGAATCAGTTTTAACTACTTTTAAGCTTGCTATCGCGGCGGTACAGGCTATCTCAGATTCATCTGTATTTTGCGCTATTGTATGATCAGCACATGTTCTCATATGCTTATTAAAGGCAAGAACGTCACTGTCTTTAATACCATGCTCCTTTTTTACTATGGCAATCTTAAATTTAGTTTCATCAGCGATAGCGATTGTAGAGCTGCTGAGTGTTAATGCAGTGATAAGTACTTTTAAATAGATAGATTTAATCAACATGTCATTTCTCCGGTTTAGTTAGCGCATCTGTTTGATACGCTGTAACTATAAATAGCCATTGAGAAGGTGACAAACGATGAAATTGCACTTATGAGGTGAAAAAAATTCATCTCAACATCGCCAGTCAATGCTTAACTTGCGAAGGTATCTTTAACCCATTGTGCAAATAAAGTCAGCTCAGGTTTATTTTCCATGTTTTCGTGTTGAATTAAGTAGTACCTGTCATTGGTAATCAACTCTTGGTCAAATAACTTAATGAGCGACTCTTCGCTAAACCATGTTTTACTCATTGGTAATGGCACTAGTGCTATTCCCATGCCTTGCTGTGCAGCTCTAGCAACACCAAACATGCTGTCAAATTGTATAATTTGCTTAGGATCAAAATTATTTATATTTAAATTTTCGGCCCATTGATGCCATGACCATGGACGAGAGCTATGTAAAATTAATGGTGTGTTTTTTAAAGCGTTAAAGCCAATGTTTTTAAGCTTTTTATAGAGTTTTTTATTACACGCAGGGGCATAGCGAATAGGAAATAAGTCATGCACTATTTTTGCATTAGGTTTACCGTTAGCCAGCACTATGGATAATTCAGCGGTTTGTGATGACTCACTACTCGCCTTAATCGTATCTAATTGTAAATTAATATCAGGATTGTTTTTTGACCAATGACTTAAGCGTGGAATGAATAACTCACTGGCAAAAAATTCAGGCAGGCTAATCACAATTGTTCTGTTTTGTTGCTTGTTGGTAAACTCCGTTATTGTGGATTCTAATTGATGAATAATAGGTTGTATTGATTGATAAAATTGTTTACCTGCACTAGTGAGCTCTATTGATCTAGTTCCTCTTTTGAATAGGGTAATACCAAGTTGTGCTTCAAGTTGTTTTATTTGATGACTAATGGCTGAAGGTGTCAAAAATAATTGTGTAGCGGCATGTTTAAAGCTTAAGCATTTTGAGGCAACACAAAATGATCGTAAACCGCGTATAGGTGTTTGAATTGGCATGTTTTTTTCTAAATTATGACGACAAGATTAAATTAGCAATAGCTGCGCCAAAAAGGTTAAGTTTTTGATTGTTATTGTTTTTATAGTTTATTGTTAAGGCTGATGATGATGCTTTTGCACTTATTTAGTGATGCTGCACTAAATTGGTGTATTTTAATTTTGTAAAAATATCAGTAAATATCAGTAAATATCAGTAAATATCAGTAAATATCAGTAAATATCAGTAAATAACAGTTAGAAAAAAAGGACATCAAATGATGTCCTTAAATGTAACAAATTTAACAATATTAAATGTTGATTAAGAATCGGGGGAGATTCAAATAACAAGGTCATCATAAGTGCGACAACGCTAAGCCACAAATGATATAAATTTACGCTATGAGTGAGTTTTCTTCATGTATTAATAGTTATGTTTATTAAATGTGATACTAGCCAATCGATACTTTTATTTTCATATTTTAATGCTCGTATTTGTAATAAGCGCTTTAATTTACGTTTATTTTTATTCAACGGAATTGGTTAAGGTAAAGTTAAATTCTTAGTGTGAAAAATTAGCGAAAAAAATAAGTTTAGTTAATTGAAAATAAACAACTATAGCAAGAGATCCCGCTTTATCTATTTAGTTGTGCTAGCCTGTTTCTGAAGAGTATTGGAAAAAATTCGTTGTTATGTTAACGCACTATGGTCGTTGGTTATGGCTCACTGACGGGTGAAAATATTCTATATAACTATGGATACATATGGTTGGCCATGCCTCATTGTGAATATTGCCTAATTGATATGTGGTTGACATTTCGTTGACATTTCAATTGTTATCATCGCTGTAAACTTACTAATAGGTTTCAGTGATGAATCTAGTACTTTCCATATTGTTATTAATTATTTTTCCATTGTGTTCGGTGATTTACGTATATAAATATCGGGGGCAAGCCCGGTTTGCTAATGCCATTGAATACTTGAGAAAAGGCTGGCCAATTTTTGCGCCACTAAATGTGTTGCTCTATATGAGCACCCGAAAACATATGCGTAAGCCATTTGTAGGCACAGATAAATTTGAGCAACTTGAATTATTAACTGAAAATTGGACTGAAATAGCAACAGAAGCCGAAGCTTTATTTGAATGCGGTTACTTTTCGCAAACAACAAATAAAGCTAATAAAAGCTTTTACGATGTTGGTTTTCGTACTTTCTATAAATATGGTTGGAGTAAATTTTATTGCTCTTGGTACGGCACTGAACTAAATTCTGCGTTAGAGCATTGCCCTAAAACAATGGCTTTATTAAAAAGAATTCCTTGTGTTAATGGCGCTATGTTTACCCTGTTGCCGGCCGGTTCGCAATTAACTCGTCACTTAGACCCTGTAGCGTGTTCTTTGCGCTACCATTTGGGCTTGAATACACCAAATGATAATAATTGTTTTATTAATGTCGACGGTAAAAGCCAGTCTTGGCGCAATGGTGAGGCATTTATATTTGATGAAACATACTTACATTATGTGCAAAATAAGACTGAAAAAATGCGTTTAATATTGATGTGTGACATTGAACGGCCAACGGGCATTTTCGGCACACTATTTAATCGCTTATATAAGGTTTTAATCAGTCAAATGCTAGTGCCTAATTTACCTGGAGATCAGGCTGGAATCGTGAACAAACTATTTGCTAAAGTAACGCCGTTTTTACAGTGTGCAAAAACGTTTAAAAAATCAAACCCCAAAATGTACTACCCGATTAAGTGGTGCTTTAATTTATTGCTAGTTATTGTGCTTATTGGTTTTTTCTGGCTTGTAAGTTCATTTTTATTCGGCATTTTTTTATAGTTTAGTATTACTTGGTCAGCGTTAAATAGTGATTATTTTCCTTTCTTGAAGCATTATATTTTCAAATAGTAAATGCAAAATTTTACTAAAAGTAAGCAGGAGAGTTTTAATCAATTATGCCGATGGCCTTAGGTGAACGGTATATATTGCAGAATGAACAGCAGGAATAAATAATGTAATGTTCTTATTATGTTATTAAAAGGTATTACGTTAACGCCACATTAGCGCTAACGTAATACCTGTAGTAGAAAGAAGTGTTGTTAAAACTTTGTCACCAACCAATCTTCATTTTCACTAAAGTATAAGGTGCGAACGCTCCCTTTACCTTCGATATTTACCATATTAATTTGTGTTGGCCAAAGTTCGCGTAATGCGCCATTAAACATTTTTACTCCCACTAATGCACTTGGTATAACGGCTTCTTGATAAACCCAGAAGAATTTACCTTCAACTTCATAACCGACATCAATTAAAGGAAGGTTAGTTCCTGCTAATGTTTGTAGTAAAAACTGCTGTGCTACATAGTCAGCAAATTGTTGCTGCGTTTTCTTTGAGCTAATAATGTCAGCGTTTTTATCAAACAACGACTGAACAGCATGTTCAGTATCATGCATGTAAAATCGGTGTGACACTTCCATTTGCCCGGTACGCTTGTTGAATAACACTGTGGACTCAGCTGCTTTTTGTTGATGAGCAAACGCAGGAGTTGCTGCGATCAACAAAAGAGAAACTAGCAAAATATATAGGCTTTTAGGCATTATTTATCCTTTTTGTCTTTTTTATTTTGCTTAGGGTCTTTGTCAGCTTTAAGTTCCGTTTTGATATCTTTCATGATGTCACGGCTTACTTTGTCTGTGCGTTTTTTAGCTTTATAAGCTTCAACTCGCGACGGAATTATTTGACGAGGGTAGTGATTGTTTTCTACGTCAACGTCTGCTGTTTCCCAACCTGGATCGACTGCAACACTCGCTAGCTCTTTTTCTTTATCAGTAACGATAAGTTTGCGCACTTGCTTTGGAGTACGACGCCAAATTTCAGCTGGAATATACATACTGTCTTTTGAGCCGTCTTTGTAGGTGAGTTCTAAAAGAATCGGCATCACTAGGCCACCAACATTTGAAAACTCTAAAACGTAATAGTTTTTGTCTTCTTTAATTGCACGTTCAAGTGTTTTGCGCTCCCAAGGCTTTAAACCTTTTAAAAACTTGTTGTACTTATTGCGTTCTTTGTTTGTTACGGTAAAACGATCGTTTGTGTCGTAAAAGTCAGTCACATCTGAGTTACGATCAACCCAAAGTTCTTTGCCTTCTGTTTTGTTACGTTCAACAAATAATGAAGAAGGTTTGTCTGCTTCAATTTGACGTAAACGGCCGTAATCGATATCAGGGTTGTGCGTGTCTAAACGCATTTGGTAAACCTTATCAATCGCAATATCTACATGGTCTGTTGAATAGAACCAACCACGCCAGAACCAGTCTAAATCAACACCTGAGGCTTCTTCCATAGTACGGAAAAAATCTGAAGGTGTAGGGCGCTTAAATCTCCAGCGTTCTGAGTACTCTTTAAAAGCAAAATCAAACAATTCTCGGCCTAAAATAACTTCACGTAAAATGTTAAGTGCCGCAGCAGGTTTAGTGTACGCATTAGGCCCTAAACGCAGTACGCTGTCTGATTGGGTCATGATTGGTACTTGGTTTTGAGATTTCATATAACCGGTGATATCGCGAGGTTCAACACCCCAAGGAATAGTAGGATCCCACTCACGACCTGCAATTCCATCTAAAAAGCTATTTAAACCTTCATCCATCCATGTCCATTGACGTTCATCAGAGTTAACCACCATAGGGAAATAGATATGACCAACTTCGTGAATAACCACACCAATTAAGAAACGTTTTTCAGCTTGTGAATAAGTGCGAGAACCGTCTTTTTGTAGCTCTGTACGAGGGCCGTTGAATGTAATCATCGGATATTCCATTCCGCCAACAGGGCCATTAACTGACTGTGCTGTAGGATACGGGTAGTCAAACGAGTAACGTGAATAAACGTCCATTGTATGAATAACAGATTCAGTTGAGTATTTTTTCCAAAGGTCACCACCTTCTTTTGGGTAGAACGACATTGCCATAACAAATGGCATATCGTCGCCACCTTGTTTGTAACCTTTAGCATCCCACATGAACTTACGCGATGAAGCCCAGGCAAAGTCACGCACATTGTCGGCTTTAAACTTCCAAGTTTTACGCTTGTTTGTGCCTTCCTTTTCGTTTGCTAGTGCTTCTTCTTCGGTAACAACAAATACTGGACGCTTAGCTGTTTTTGCTTTTTCTAAACGTTGACGCTGCTTACTCGTTAAAACGCTTTTTGGGTTCGTTAATACACCTGTTGCACTAACAATATGGTCGGCAGGTACATTAATTTCAACTTCGTAGTCACCAAATTCTAATGTAAATTCGCCGCGACCTAAGAACTCTTTATTATTCCAACCTTCATAATCTGTATAGGCATGTAAACGTGGAAACCACTGCGCTAGTAAGAAAATATCATTTCCTCCTTCGCGTTCATCTTTTTCAAAGTGTTCGTAACCAGAACGTGCTGATACGGCATCTTCTTCAACAATGTTGAAAGCAAAATCAATAGAAAATACAACATCATCACCTGACTTTAATGGCTTAGGTAAGTCAATACGCATTTGAGTACCAACCACAGTAAAGTTTAACTTTTTACCTTTACTGTCTTTGATTGCACTTATCTCATAACCTAGCTCGTTATCAGCCATAAATTGCTGGCGACGTAATTCACCTAAACTAATTTTTGCTGGCGTTTTAGCGTCGCCTGCTTTGGTGTAAGGCCCACGACGACCAATGCCACCAAAATTATTAGCCGCGTTGGCAATAGAGTCATCTTTAAAAATGTTTTGATCTAATTGCACCCATAAATATTTTAATTTGTAAGGTGAATTATTTTGGTAAGTGATTTTTTCACTACCTGTAAGGCGACGCTTAGCTTCATCAAGTGACACTTTTATTTTATAGTCAACTTGTTGCTGCCAATAGTTTTCACCGGGTTCTCCCGCAGCATTTCTGTATACATTGGGTGTAGGAAGGACTTCTTCTAATTGACGAAATTTATCTTTAAAATCGCCTTTTGTTTGTTGAATAGCCGTTGCATTAGCTGATGACGTCAAAGAGAGCGACAAGAGTAATGCAGCAAACGTTGTTATAGTTCTCGTTTTCATTTGATCAATTCTTATGTTGTTATGTTGAGTTAAATTAATACTGTGCAAAGTACGCGTTTTTAAAGCTGATGAACAATTATTATCGGTAATTACTTATCGTGTTTTTTTGTGTTGAACAGAACTATACATGACTATTCCTTGCTCCTTTATATGCAGATAATGCCGATGGAATAGCGGCTATAACTGTGAATATGAAAAAATAAAACATCAATTCAATGTTAGTTTTTGAAATAATATTTGAGTCTATCAATATGCCATAATGGTTTAAAACGTACGTTTGGCTTATCGGTAATAAAAAACTTAATGCTACTAATGCAATAGTAGTGCTAAGCAGTACGATGACTATAGCTTCAAGTTCGATCAGTAAAAAGATAAAACCTGCGGAAGCACCTACCATTCTTAGCAATGTAATTTCATGTATGCGCTCTCTAATTGAGGCAAGCAATATGGCATTTAATCCGATCAAAGATGAAATGATCACCAGTATCGTAATAAAGTGCAGTGTGTTATCAAACACTGCCATGGTTTGCCATAATTCTGATAGTGCAACGCCGGGTAGTATGGCGCTAAGCGGCTCTTGCTTATCAGTATTTATTTCTCGTTGTAAAGTAAACACAGCCATTTTTGATTTGAGCATTAGCATGATAGCCGTAATAGATTTAGGCTTTAAATCATCAACTTGTGATAATGTTAGTTCTGCTGTTTGGGTTAAACGTTTAATGTCTGCAGGTTTTGTTAAATGAGCGGCCTCTAAGCCTTGTAAACTGGTATGTAATGTTTGATCAACCGGCGTTCCTGTTGCTGCTAAAATGCCTACTACGTTAAATCGAATGCTATCATGATTTTTAAAGCTAGTGCGACCAATGCCATGAGATAAAATAATGCTATCACCTAATTGATAGCCTAATGTTTTGGCAACTTTAGCACCAAGTACAAGATCAAAAATGTGTTCAAATTTATGCCCTTGAGCAAACGCCAATTGTTGTTTGTTACTGTAAGTGAAATATTCAAAATAATTGGCTGTGGTTCCCATAACTCGGTAGCCTTGATGCGAGTCGCCTAAAGAAATAGGAATAGCATGATTAATTGTTGGTTTCTGTGAAATACGTTCGTAAGATGTCCAGCTGATGTTATTAGTTGGCGTGCCCGTTCTAAACACAGAATAAAGTAATAAATTTAAACTGCCGGTGCGGGTTCCAACAATCAAATCTACCCCTGATACGCTGCTTGAAAAGCTTAGCTTGGCCTGTTGGCGTATATGGTCAACGGCTAACATCACAATGATACTAACACTGATGGTAATGATAGTGAGTATGATTGATCCCTTTCGATGCAACAGGCTTTTATAAGCTAAGTTAATTAACATCAATGCTTACCCGCAGCGTTATTAATGTCAGTAAACTTTTGCACCAAATTAAAATGATGTTTTAAGCGTGTATCGTGACTTACAAAAAGTAGTGTTGTTTGATTTTCTTCACATAACGTTGTTAACTGCGACATGAAATTATCTCTGCTAGGCTCATCTAAAGAAGAGGTTGGCTCGTCTGCAATTAATAGTTTTGGGTTGTTAATAAAAGCACGAGCAATTGCAATTCGTTGTTGCTGACCAATGCTTAACGTATTAACAGGCCTAGACCAATCTTCACTGTTAACCTTCAACGTTTCTAATAAACTCGTTATTTTATGATCAATGTTTATGGTTTTATTTGCTAATGAAAATTGACTTGCTAACGTTATGTTTTCTATCGCGCTCAAGTAATTAATTAAGTTGAATTGTTGAAAAATATAACCAATATTATTCGCTCGAAAACGATCCAATTCACGGTTACTCATTTTATTGAGTGATTGACCTAAAACAGATATTGAGCCCAGAGATGGGCGAATAATTCCACAAACTAGATTCAGTAATGTTGACTTACCACAGCCAGAAGGGCCGTAAATAAAGAGTTTTTCACCACTAGCTACCGACCAATCATCAACACTGATAACGTTTTTCTGAAGGGAGTTTGAGTATGAAAACTCTATGTTCTTAAGCTGGATAGTCATTAATAGCAGTTGATTGGTTGAATTAAATGTTATGTTATAACATAATTGTTGACGTTTAAAGTTAATATTTATTGAAGTAAATTTTATGCTTCTGTTGTAAGGCGTTGTAAATAATAAAAGGGGCATGTAAATGCGAATATTGGCATTGTGTAGTTGCCTATTGCTGTTATTAGGTTGCGAGCCAACCAAGCAAGATAATGAAAACCAAGAAGCTCATCAAATGGCGACAAACGATATTGATAAAACAAGTAGTGTTAAACATACAATTAAAAAAGAGCCACTCACCAGTACTTCTCACATTTCGGTAAAAAATAAACCGGTTACTTACCAAGAAATAGCGTGGGATGAGCTAATACCAAAAACTGATTTAGACGCGTTACTTGCGCCGCCTGAGTATATTACAGACATAGAAGATGGATCTATAGAAGATCAAATGCTCAACAATAACCAAAGTGCTATGCATGCTGAACAACGTGCAGAAAACAATTATGAAAGAGCGTTAGTTTCAACAAATATTATTGAAGCCATGGATGGAAAGCATATTGAAATTCCCGGGTTTATTGTGCCTGTAGAGTTTAATGGCGCGCAAATAGTGACTAGCTTCTTTTTAGTGCCGTATTTTGGCGCTTGTCTTCATATGCCACCGCCACCGCCAAACCAAATTATTTATATAGAAATAGAAGACGGTTTTCTTTTAGAAGAGTTGTATGACCCCGTTGTAGTGTCAGGTAAATTGTCTGTTGCGTTATTTGAAGACCAAATAGCAACGTCAGCTTACAGCATGACATTAGATAAAATACGAATGTATTACGAAAACGAATAACCTGTTATACAAGGCAGTATATTTACCATGCCACTTGCTGAGTTCTGCATCTTCAGGTGGCTGGGTATACACAGTAGCGAAAACCCTCCTAGCATGTTGCCTGCATGAGCGTATGTTCCCATGTTTCGTCAATGCTATCGCAAATAATTTCTATGGCAGTTTCATTACACTCTTCTAATTCAATCTCATGAATGCCATCGGAAGTATTGTTATAACCGTATAAACCTTCGTCGGTAATACATACAGCCTTCACACGAGTAGCAACTATGCTTTTTAGAAAGGTTAACAGTTTAGTTCTACTTAATATTTTTTCGCTGGCTATGCGCCAACCAATACAAAGGTAACCTTCTCCCTCATTTATTGTTCTAATAAAGTCAGGCTTTTGCAATGTAGGAGTAGTATTTATATCGTGCGAATGTGAACTGTGATTACAATGCGTTACTCCGTTCTTATAAGAGGTTTTGCCCGCTAACCATTCAAGTTTTACTTTTGCATGCTCAACAAAACTGAGTGGTTCAGAGGTATAGCCGTGGTCTTTTATATAATGTATTAACGCTTCCGTATCTTTCACATTATATAAGTCGGCTTTATTACCAACGATCACGTCTGCCGCTTCAAGCTGCTGGTTGAATGTGGTGTGCTCTGTGTAACGGCAATCATCTAAATGTCTCGCGTCAACAAGCGTTAATGTTTTTTCTAAACTTAATGACTCTTGATAGTATTCATTAGAAAGCAACTCCAGTACCTCAAATGGGTGACCTAAACCTGTTGGTTCGATTAATAACCGATGAGGTCTTGCTTCTTTGAGTAATTGATTAAGTGCGATTTTCATTGGTAAGTTTGAGGCACAACACATACATCCACCAGGTACTTCTTTAATAAATACCTTGCTATCTTTTTCTAATAAGCCACTAAATAAACTGCCATCAATGCCTATTTCTCCGAATTCATTCACTAAAACTGCCCAACGCTCGTCAGTCGGCTTTTGTTGTAATAAGTGCATGATGGCCGAGGTTTTTCCTGCTCCTAGAAAACCAGAAATTACGTTAGTAGGCACCGAAAGTATTTTTTCGTTCGATATTTTCACATTCTTTCCTTTGTACTATTTACCTAATAGCTAATTGGTAATAACAGCTGCAACTTTTGCTATAACTTGTGTTGATACCAGTGGTTAGCGATACCTAGTTGTTGTTACTAGGCTGGTGTTACCTATAATCAATAAAATATTTCTCATACAGAGAGTGAGAATAAACAGCAAGTCTGTTAATTGATTACGTCTCTACAGCTCAATGGTAACTTCACTGAAAATTTATTTTTGTATTTTTATCATCAAGTACAATTGAGCCTTGTTGAGATGAAGTTAGCCACATAGCATAAATTTTTTTGAGCTTATTGTAATGTTTGAATAGCTTCAATGTTGCTGAAGAAATCTCATTCGCCTTTGGGCAATGAAACTGATAATTTATAGAGATTTCAGCATGAGGATGCTCATGATGATCGTCATTAAACATGTCACTAGAGTTAATATTAACATGTTTGATCTGGCATTCACCGCTGTTAAAGTGAATAACATTTTTATGCTCTGACAAATGTTTTTTCATGGCAGAAACTTTCAAGGCTTCTTCAGGTGTTGTTACTTTATACTCGAAACCTAGCAGGCTTTCAGCGGGGGCGATTAAATTCAAATCAACATTGCCTTTATCAATTACAATGGTTAATTCTGCGTGGCCGTGAATATGGGCTGAGTGCTCATGTGCCGCTGAAGCGCTAACTGCGCTAAATATACAAATAGCCGCAGCTACTTTTAATAGAATAAACATAAATTTCAAATTATTTTAATCGAGAAAATCTAAAGTAAGTAATAGTCGCTGTTCATTACCGGCAACTGCTGGTGAACGGTGAACTAGTCCACCGTTTTCGTTGTTATACCAACCTTCACCTTTTAGCAATGCAACATCTCCTGCAGTTAAGTGTTGAATATTGCTCGAATGCTGCATAACCCCGGAAACGTCATCAGGCTGGTTTTGGCTGCCAGCGCCCAATTTACTGCGGTCAATACAATCATGAGGTAACCATTGTGTTGCGACACCACAGAATGTTGTCACTAAGCGGCAGGGGATATGATCTACATGAAACTTTGGGCACATCGCTTTGTCTAATTTAGCCAGTCGCAGGCCGACACTTTTTAACTCAAATAGTGTGCAAAACATTTCCACGAGTAGCTCAATGTATTTGCATAAAGCTTCTTGATTACCTAGCTGGGGCACATTAGCCAAAAGCTCTTCGGCGACACTTTCTGGAGTGGTTGAAATTTTTACGTTTAAGTGTGAATTCTCAGCCATTACCTTAGTTATATTACTCAATACATCGTCAGCGAGTTTATTGTGCCAAACAGCAATATTTATATCTTCTTGATAGATATCTGTTAGTGCTGACACGTTTTCGGCCATTGCAGCGCGTCGGCCATTTGATGTTGCTGATTCAATGTGAAGTACACCAGATGATTGTGACATGTTTATTCTTCCTTATTTTTATGGTGTGTTATAACATATCATTTGGTGGTGTGTAAATTGTTTACAATATTTACTTTTTTCATTAACAAGGTGGCGAACAGCTCTAAAGAGCTAGCGCGATAAAACAAATGCTAAATAGAAGATTATTTTTAAAGGGTGCGGGAACATTGGCGTTTTCAGGGCTACTATCAAGTACGCTTTTGCAGGCTATAGAACATGCTCAGCGTAACTTGACTATAGGCTACGGGCCTTTACAGCCAGACCCTAAAAAGTTATTAGATTTGCCAAAGGGTTTCAAATATCAAGTTATATCGAGTTTTCATGATGCCATGAGTGATGGTTTTCATGTACCTGATAGAGCTGATGGGATGGGGTGTATCGCATTGCCAGAAGGGAAGGTGGCATTGATTAGGAATCATGAGCTAAAACCCAACCATTTGTTAAGTCAGCCGGAGTCAATGCAAAAGTTAAAGTCTGAATTGGCTTATGACACTTCTGTTGATGGCATAGCATTGCCCGGTGGTACTTCAACTATAATTTATAATATGGCTACCCAGCAGGTAGAGCGGCAATATTTAAGTTTAATCGGTACTATTCGAAACTGCTCTGGCGGTATAACTCCTTGGGGAAGTTGGCTTTCATGTGAGGAATCAGTTGCAACTGCCGACGCTAACACTCAACAGGATCATGGCTATATATTTGAAGTTCCCGCTAATGGCAATGGCCTAACCCCAGCGATACCTTTAAAAGAAATGGGACGGTTTAATCATGAAGCCGCTTGCGTTGACCCTGAAACCGGTATTGTTTACTTGACTGAAGACCGAGGCGATAGCTTATTTTACCGCTTTATTCCAAATGTTTATGGCAAGCTTTCAAAAGGCGGAAAGCTGCAAGCGCTGTCGATAAAAGGCATGCCGAAGTTCGACTCTCGAAATTGGAATAAGTCTGATATGACGGTGAACCAATGGTTTGACGCTGAGTGGATAACACTTGATGAACCCGAAAGCCCTAAAGATGATTTACGAAAAAGAGGTCATGAATTAGGGGCAACAATTTTTGCTCGTGGAGAAGGGATATATTGGGCTGATAATGAGCTTTATTTTACTTGTACTAATGGTGGTGAAAAACAATTAGGGCAGATCATGCGATACCAGCCGAAAACAGCCAAGGCTTCTATTGAACATCAAGGTGGGCGAATACAATTGTTTCTAGAAAGTGTTGATGCTAACCAATATAATTTTGGTGATAACCTCACGGTTACCCCTCAAGGGCATTTACTTGTTTGTGAGGATCAGTATACCGAAGTCGTTGAAAATCACTTGCGAGGCGTTACGCCTCAAGGTGAAGTATATAGTTTTGCTAAATTAAACATTCAGACAGAATTAGCAGGAGCCTGCTTTTCTCCTTGCGGCAGTACACTTTTTGTTAATGTTTATTCACCTTCTAAAACATTAGCAATTACAGGCCCATGGAATATCGTATAAAAAGTAGGGTACCAAAGTATTGATGAGTATCTCGTGTTGGCAAAAGTAACTAGAACGGGCGAAGCTAAGCTGGATAAAACTAGATAAATGGGAGTAATAGCTAAGTTGTTTTATTGGTGCTAGTCACGTTGGCTATAAAGTTCGACCAAGTACTTTATTAGAAATAGATACAAAAAGCCCTAACCGAAGTTAGGGCTGCTTGCTTCATACAAGCAATGGTGATGACTACTGAAATCAAACGGCCAATCCATTTAGCTATTCGGGTAATCAGCTATAACTTTATTTTAGACAAATAAAAAGGCCTCAACATTGTTGCTGAGGCCTTGATATGAATGGTGCCGACTGCCGGAGTCGAACTGGCGACCTACTGATTACAAGTCAGTTGCTCTAGGGCCCAGAGTTGCTAGTGAACTAATATATTGTAATAAAACCAGCATAAAAAATTTTACCACTGAGTTTAATACAAAGGCTATATAGAATGAGAAAATTGATAAGTGCGAGTTTTATCTAATTATTCACTCAACTTTGGACAATTAATTATAAAACTTAGTCTATTCCAAGTCCATTATTCTAAGGGAACTTTATAAGGCGTTTATGTTACAAATTTATAAGTTCATTGAGCATAAGGCCAATGAACTTTAAACACTGTTCCAAGACCTTCATCGCTATTAACAATAACGTAGCCATTGTTTTTGTTAACAATTTTTAAAACATTTGTCAAACCGAATCCGGCACCAACATGAGACTTAGTTGTATATAAAGGGTAGAAAATTCTTTCTTTAATCTCCTGCGACATGCCAATGCCAGAGTCAATTATCGACAAGCAAACATATTTATTCGTATCAATTGCTAGCAATGATAAATCGATTTGAATCGTTGTTGTTTTAGTGCTGTCATTTATAGCATCCTTAGCATTTGATAGAAGGTTTAAAACAACTTCATCTATTTGTTTAACATCAGCCATAATCCAACATTTACCCATTTTATCTAAAGACATATTAATATCTACGCCAATTGTTGATGAATAATCTGTTAGATTTGTTCTTATATAATTAAAGAGTTCGAGCCTTTCTAATTGCGGTATGTAATCACGACTAAAGTGCAATAATTTTTCAGTAAGCATATTAATTTTATCTGTCGCCATTGATATGCGACTCAAATAATCAGTAAACTTTTCTTTATCGGTTGCTAACTGACTATTTCGAAGCAGTAACTGCGAGTAGCCTGATATTACAGCAAGGGCATTATTAAAGTCATGAGCAACGCTAGACGCTAGCGAAGTTACATAGTCTAGGTTAGTATTTTGTGGTGAGTACTCCGTTAATCCATGATCTTGCATAAATTTATGCTCTAGTTCACTGATTTTTTCATAGCAACATAAAATGCCACACAACTGCCCCTCACTATCGTTTATAATTTGAAATGTTTCTTTTATAAAAATTGTCCTTTGAGAGGAGGATATAATACATCGAGTCAACTGCATTCTTGGTATTTTTTTTTGAATAATTAGTTTTTCTACGTCCATATTGCAGTAGATATCATTAGCATGTTTTGGCAATTGAGCACTTGTTTTATTAATAAGTAGTTTTTGGTCTAATAAACCAATATCTGCCAAATAACGGGCGTTACAGCCTAAAAATCTCTGTGAAGTGTCCTTCCAATATATACTAAATGGTATTGCTTCAATTAAGTTATCTGTCATGAGAGTTATTGAAATAGCCCTCTTAAAAAACTAACCTTGTCATTTTTAAGGCTAATATTATGAATTTTATGCCAATCATTGAGCCAAGTTAAAAGTTCACTTTTTGCCATTGGCTTTGCAAAGACATATCCTTGAGCAATTGTGCATCCCATTCTGATTAGACTATCTATTGTGGTATTGTCTTCAACTCCTTCTGCAACTATTCTTAAATTCAATCGTGTCGCCATTTCAATAATAGATTCGACTATTACCCATGTTTGATTGCTATGACGCATGGAGCTAATAAATGCGCGGTCTATTTTTAATTCTGTAAATGGTCCATTTTGTAGCATATTGACTGAAGAGTAACCTGTGCCAAAATCATCAATGGATAGTTTAAAATCCATTAGCCTGAGGCGTGTCAAGATTTCCAACGAAAGAGTATTTTTTTCTAGCAATACGGTTTCTGTTATTTCAATAGTAATACGACTAGGGGCAATATTGTATTCGGCAGCTTTTTGCTTCAATAGATCAGGAACATCGCTTTGGCTTAATTCAAGGGCTGAGAGGTTAATAGATAAACACGATTGTTTTATCGAAGACACAAAAGTAGAAAACTGTTGTAAACTTTTATCAATAATGATGGCAGTGAGCTGACTTATCATCCCTCCTTTTTCAGCTATTGCTATAAAGCGCGTCGGAGGAATGAAGCTACCATTTAACTCCCATCTTGCTAATGCTTCAAAACCAATCACTCTGTTGGTATTTAATTCTATTTGTGGTTGGAAGAAAACATCTAAAGTTGAAGTTTCAATAGCGATCTTGAGGTGGAACATTAATTCTGTATTGTCGAACTCTACTTGGTTGATTACTTCCTTGGTTTTTTCTTCATCTGAGTTCTCCACGAAAGGCTCCAAACTAAATAATTCATCTAGGCCATCCAAACTAAAGGGTTTCTTTAATATAGAATGAAAGCGGAGCTGGTGCAGTTCACATAGCTCTTGTGCTGATTTCAGTAGTGAAATATCTTGTCCTGAAGTAAAAGAAATATGGCCTTGGTAGTCTCTTTCTTTGAGAAAACGTAATATTTGTAACCCATCATATTCAGGCATTAATAAATCAATAATAATATGTTCAAATGGCTTTAGGTCAAAAAGCATAATACTTTTAGATTCATTTATTACTTCGCAATTCATTCCCATACTTTTGGTAGTCGAAGCAAAAAAATGGGCGAACTGTTGATCATCATCTACAAGAAGCAAATTTTTCATATGAGTAACTTATGTTAAAGGGTAATTAACATTCCATTTGTTGAGTAAATTTCGTATATTCTTATCGAGGCAATATTTAGATAAGAAGCCTTCGGCACCGAGCTGAGATGCTTCCTTTACAAGGTGCTCCCTTGTATCACCGGAGAACATAACAACTTTAGAGCTAGGTTGTTTGGCTTTAATCCAACTAAGTAACGTTAACCCATCTGCTTTATCTAAATTGACGTCCAAAAAGAATAAATCAGCTATTGCTGAACGCATGTTTTCCGTAAATGAATCGATGGAGTTATAAATATTGATATTCTCAAACCCAATCTCAGTCAATATTTCAGCCGCAAGCTCTGCAATATTATGGTCATCGTCAAGAATGACTATTTTTGAATTCTTACCTAGCATGATTTAATCGCTTAATACTTCGAGTTACTGCAGTGAAAATTTTTTCAAAATGAGATATTGGGCTTGAAAAATATTTTTTTAAACTGGTCTCTCTAATCGTAGATATATCAGCTTTTGTTTGAAGAGTATTTGATGGACGAGCGAATAGGATTTTTGGTCCAGTAAATGTGTCGCCACTAGGGGGTTGTGTAACTTGCAATAAACAGGCTTTCATTTTTAGGCATTCCAATTGCTGTTAAGCTTCCGTTATAAAGTAGTCTAGTAGGTATTTGTAATATTTAGTATAAACAAACACGACTTATTTATTTAGTAAACCGACATCCAAGACTTAGAATCTCGATTATGAGTTATTCGCAATAAAGTACTTAGGCGATTTACCGAAGTTTGACTTAAAGCTGTGGCTAAAATAGCTCTGAGAGTTAAAACCAACGCTCTGATAAGTTGTTGCAATAGAGTGACCATTTGAAAGCATTTCTCTAGCTTTATCGAGCCGGTAGCTTTTTATGAATTTTGCAGGTGCTACTTGGAATAGTCTTTTGAAATGCCTTTGAAGCTGTCGTTCAGTAATGTGCAAACTATTTTTGAGTATGTCGACTGAGAAGCCACTATCTTGATAGTTTTCAGATACTATTT
>Ga0209707_1000017_pt1 | contig 106152 bp, 79 predicted proteins | sample EN4Hudsemesocosm_FD_184630 | JGI IMG/M metagenome (GOLD analysis project Ga0209707, IMG submission 184630) | Methane-oxidizing microbial communities from mesocosms in the Hudson Canyon - EN4B Hudson Canyon (SPAdes) (version 2) | ecosystem: Environmental > Aquatic > Marine > Cold seeps | place... | reverse complement strand
AGCTTGGTGAGTTTTCTTGCTTCACAGTAGATTCTTCATGCTATCGATCATGGTACCCAAGTTTCTAATGGCACGGCTGAGAGTTCACCTGATTGAATGATATTGTGAAAAATGAGCGGTTACCCATGAGAGTTGGTAATGGTCTTCACCTTACTGAGATTTGTACCAGCACTGTGGATTATTCAAACATAAAAAAACCAGCATGGTTAGCTGGTCTTTAACTTTGCTTATAGCTTTGGATTAAATCAGCCCAAATTCAGAAAATGAATAATATCCAGCCCCACCAATAATAAAATGATCCAGTGTTCTAATATCAACCAGATCAAGTGCCTGTTTTAATTTTTGAGTAATGCTTTTATCTGCTTCACTTGGTGTATGTACCCCACTTGGATGATTATGAGCAAATATAACGGCAGCGGCATTTAATTCTAATGCTTTTTTTACTACTTCTCTTGGATAAATGCTTGCACCATCAATAGTCCCTTTAAACATTTCAACCACTTTAATAATTCGATGCTGATTATCTAAAAAAATACATATAAATGCTTCGTATTCATAGTTCGCATATTGAGACCTTAAATAAGCTATCGTTGCATCAGGGCTTGTTATAGAGACTCCTTTAGTAAATTTCTTTTTTATAAGTGCTTTGGCTGCACTCATGATCTGTTTTTCAGTTAAAGCGCGTGTAGCTTTATATTTACCGTTATTATCGGCTATAAAATAAGGTATCTTTACCTCTAGGCTATTGGCACTCATAACATCACCTCTGCATTTGTCTTAATTAAATCACTTGATACTTTCCCAGTTTCGCTTAATATTTTTTTAGCTGATTCAATCCCACTCAATAGCTTGATAGTTTTGTTTTGATATTCAGGGATAGATTGAAGGATTTTAATAGAACGTTGATCCAATTCGCTTAATTCAACTAACGCCATTTTAATAACATGATCAGCAAGGAGGATTGCTTCTTGAAACTTATCATTTTGTGTAAGGGTATTCATCGCTCCCCCTCACCTGATAAATGCCGTTGTGATTCTTCAATCTGTTCTTTTGCATTTTTTAATTCAGTATTAAGATCGGCCAGTCCATTTAATAACCACCCTAAACTTTGTAAGTGACCACGGGCACCATCTTCACCAACAGCCAAAGCATAGCCAATCCCACCCATACCATTATTGATTGTCCATTCCGCTGAATCAATAATTTGTAATAACGCGTCATGCCTTTTTGCATCAATGGGTATTTGAATATAGCCTTTTTCATGATGTGTGGCTTTATCCAGTGCCGCCCCTATTTCTAAAATATTAGGCAAGCATGTTCCACTTGTGGCTTTACACTGTTTGGTTTCTTGAGAAGTATTCATCTTGCCACCTCCATACCAACAAATTTAATCAACAAGGTGTTGTTTAAATCATTATCTAATGCTGTAACAAGGCTTATTGCTTGTTCGCCTGTTAAAGCTTTACAAACAATTGTCTTATTGCCTTTTATTGATTTAACCAGGTTAAAAACTGATTGTAGCTTTTGTGTTTTTGGGGGGTGGTTTGGGGTTTCAGCTTTATTGATGCTTTGCTGATTTTGATAACATCCTGACTTTTCAGGGTGTTGGTTTGGTTTTTGGGTGTGGTTACGCATTGCGATTTCTCCTATATGGATAATTTAACCACCACCCTTTGGTCTCAATCGCTGGGTGGTGGACTATATCAGGTTGAGACTACCGCACATAGGAACGGCCACCCCGAAGGATGCCCAATATAGCCCACCATAACAAGGTATAAACGGACTAATGCCTTTTCAACAGGCATAAAAAAACCACTATTTTAAGTGGCGTTTTATCGCCTATGTATTAAACGGGGTCTCAATCCCGACACTAGATTTTGCTAGTGTTTTTTTTAAGATAGGCTTATTTGTAAATCATGTCAATACATTGTTAAAACTTTCGATACCCCGTGCCCAATACAAATACGCCAATAAGTAGCTGGGAATATTCACTCTCACTTATTAACCGTTCCTGCTTGCTGTCTACTCTGTTTTAAAGAATCTAATACCCTTATGCACAAACAATGCTTAATTGAGCTTAGGCGGCACTGTAATCAGCTCAGTGTATGCGAACAAATCAACCAAGCTTATTATCTTGGTTGATCCTGGGCATATTCTATGTGGGCTTTTTGTATTTAATACCCACCTCATAAAAATCTAGCTAGGGTGTCGGTCACGCTGGGAGAGGTCTTTGAAGAATTTGCCCCCCCTCCCTTTGTACTGTGGGCTGGTTGTTATGGCCTGTTATCTTGTGTGGATGTCTTTTTCTTGTGGCATTCGTTGCAAATACATTGCAAGTTGTCGGGGTTGTCCATCCCTCCTTTTGCCTTTGGTATGATGTGATCTACAGCACTGAATGCTGTTATCCTGTCATTCCTTAGGCATGGCTGACATAACCCGTTATCTCGTCTTATTATCACCTCTCTCGTTCTTCTCCATTTAGCTCCGTATCCTCGTTGGGTCGTGGTACCTTCCTTTCTTATCCATGTTTTCTTTTTGTGTTTATCACAATATCCTGCTTGATCTACCAAGGCTGGGCACATTGACTGCCTACATGGTTTCTTTGCTGATCTTGGCATTGAATTACTCCTTAAAATGTATCTGGTTTTATTGTTGTTTTATTTGCTACACCCCCCGTCCATAACTCCCGACGCTATACAGAGCAATAGGGTGTCGGTCTAGGTTATTGGAATGCTGAAAGAATTACCCCCCCCTACCTTTATTTTGCCATTACGAGGAAATGATTAGGGTGTCGGTCACTTGGCTTAATGCCTTAAAGAATTTAGCCCCCCTCCCTATATGTTTACCGCTCATAAAGTCACAAGCAAATAAGCATTAAAATAAAACTTATTGCCCCCCCTACCCTTCAGAATTGAGGGAATTGAGGGAGATAGACCTACAGACCACGGTACAACTAGGTTTATTGCTCCCTCAATCGTAAAAAAAGTGAGGGAATTGTGAGGGAGGTCTCCCTCAATCGGGGGGTGTTTTGAGGGAATAGCCAATATAAAAGAGAATTTAAAGGCAAACTTAACCTTATTTATCTTTTTTACTGCTCCCTCAATTTTGAGGGAATCTCCCTCAATCTTTTTACGATTGAGGGAGCAACAAACCCTTTAAATATAAGGTATACAGTCTAACTTCCCTCAATTCCCTCAAAATAAAACACTACCCCCCTATACTTTTCTCTTCTCCTGACTCGACCAAATCAGCAGACAGGATCATTACGCGCTTACTCACCCCTCCTATTTGGCGTTTAACTGCTAATTGTTTAGTTCCATTCGGGCGTTTTTCCGTAGCTAATACCATGCCTTTCTCTCCCATTCTTCGCCATAAACTAGGTGCTGATAATAAAAAGGCATCCCCTTGGGTCTTGGCGAATTGCTGAACCACTTTAAAGGCTGCATTTTGTTCAATTAATACTTCTCGTTTTTCTTCACATAGCCAACCAATACAATCCCCCATGGGCTTATAGACCTTTTCCCCTGACATATCCACCTCATTGGAACGCCAACCCCATGAATAAGGCCGTGAAAGTGGTGGGGCTTGTTTTAATCGACTGGCTATATGGGCGTTTCCACTGGCAAAAGCAGCACGTAACAACTCCAAAAACCTAACAGTTTCATCTTGTTCCACCTGGTAGGCGGCTTGCTCACTAAAAGCATTCTTCAAATACTCTTCAACATCAGATAAAACAATATTGCTTTGCTCTATTGTCAACAAATCAGCATCAATCATAAAATCCATGAATATTTCAACACCCGCTACCAGATTGGCGAATATTTCAGGGGCACGGGGATGGCTAGGTGCAATACGATCTTGAATAGCCGCATCACGTAAAACAGTAATCATCTTTGGAAATTCCTTTTTTAAATCATCCATACGCGGGGCTAACCATTTAAGATAAGCTGACATCAACAAAGATAATTCCCCAAGCTCTGAGGCGTGTTGAAGCTTGGTTAATATGCTAGTATCAACATCGGTTCTAGTTAATTCCAATATTAATAACCGTCCTAACAGGGATTGACCTTTCGGGAGGTCTTCCCCTGTAATTAGGGTCATTGATCTGTTATAAGGTGCGGCTCTGGCTTGCATATCAGCCCCACGTCTTCCTCTCCCTGCTTGGTTGCCTGTATTCCTTATAAAGCGTTCCGCCTTTGCATGTATTTTTGATGCTTCAGATAGGCTTACACTCGGCTTAAAGTCATCGATTACAAAAACACTATCCTTTGCTTGAAAGGCTTTGCTTTCCATATCGTTATCAGTATCACTGAAATTAGCAGGAAAACGCCTTGCATTAAAATCACCAAAAAAAGCCAGTGGGATAGCTGTAATAGCTGATTTCATTGAACCTGTAAGGCCATGAACAAATAATGCAAAGTCTGTGGGGCTACATTCCCCTAAAGGGGCACGGGCTACAGTTGCTAATAAAGCAGCCCCTACATGCTTTTTACTGGGACATATTTCTAATAAATCCAATACCAAACTTGTTATTGGTTTGAGCTTTTCCTTTTCGGGTGGAGCTGGAAGGCTATATCTAGCCATGTGCCCAATGCCTAAATCGACTTGTACCGATTCATCTAACCCAACGGAAGTAATCGCCCCTGATCCACTTAAATAATGCCAAGCATCATTTATCTTTTTCCAACCTGTATATTGGTAAACATGCTTTTTAGGAATATCACCATCTAGTTTTGAATAAAGATGTATGGCTGCTCGAAGGTTGTCACGTTTAGAATTGCCAGGATAAACAAAGGCAGAGGTTCCAAGGTGTTTATTTATCCAGCTTGCTTGGGTTGAATAAAACTCACTAGAAGGTACTTCAACTGTGGGAAACTTTAAACCATCATTTCTTACCCCTTCAACACGTAAAAATGCCTGATCTTCTAAGCCTGTATCATTTGTAACCTCTTCAATAATCTTACAAGTGAAGTCGCAGAGCTGTATTTCAACAAAACCATCATCATTACCACTTCTAGTATGCTTAATTTGATAAAAAGAACCATTGATAATCTTGTACTCTCCAAACTGCTTATTTTTACTTTTACCAGCCCCACCACCTGAACCATTACCAGACCCCGTTTTATTGGTTGAAGTTGGTTTTTTGGCACTATTAACCACGGCCAATACTGGCTTATCTGCTTTATTTGTCATGGTTTCCATCCTGCAAATAAATTGCATAATCGTTAAAATCAAAACCAACAATAGGTGGCATACAAACAAGGCCATTAACTGCTCGGGCAGCTTCCGTTGCTTTTTCTAATCCAACCCCCGATTTATCGTTATCTGCAGTAAAAATAATGGTGGCATTAGGTAAATGCTTTCTTATGGTTTGACCAACTGCAAGCAGGTTATTAGCTGTAAAGGCTATATAGACCCTAAAGCCTGTATCCTCATGCACTGTAAAAGCGGTTGCTACCCCTTCAGCAATACAGACGGTTTCCGTTTTGTCTCCAATCCAAGAAAATAAACCTGCTAATTCTGCACCGGCTAAAAAATCTTTATTTCTGGCTAATTCAGGGTGTTTTTCTGGGAATATGGCTTGTACATTACGGATTGTTCCAGCTTCATTATATAAAGGGACTAATAGACAATTTGCAATAGTGATTTTTTGCCATTTGTCTTCTAAATACAAGCTTTTAGTCCAATTGGCTTGGCGGGTAAAGTGAGGTTTTACACGCTTCTTAATTAAGTAAGGATGGCCTGATAATGAAGGCGTTGCACTAGCCCATAAACTCTGTGCTTTTAATGCGGCTTTGTTTTGTTTAGCTATCAGTTCAGTTTTTCGCCTTACCTTTTCAGCTTCTATTCTAACTTTTTCTTCTTTAGAGAGACTTACGCCAGTTTGGGTGTTGATGAAGAATGATTGACGCTCCCCAGTCTTCCAGTTATAGGCAATACCACCAAGATTGTCACTGAACAGCTTCAAGCGACCTGCTCCTTTGCCTTTATGGTCATCGATTATATTGGTTGTGTAAAATTCACTATCACTAGGTACGTGCTTAAATTCAATACCTACTGATAAGCAAGCTTCCATTGCAGCTTGCTCTAGGGATAATTGATTCATAACATCACCTCAGGCAATGAAATAAACAATAAACTTTCTCCTGTTTTATCATTTTTAACCCGACCACATACACCGCCTATTGCCCTCAATATGCTCCCTTGCTCCACCTCTGATTGATCGCTTATCAAGTTTGTTTTATGTGGCTTTCCATCAATAGGTACATCACGATATTGAACCCCAACTTTTTTACATGTAATTTTTATTGGGTTTGGAAGAAATGTTGAAATGTGCTGAAGGGGCATTATCTTACCCCTATTGAACGCGCTTCTATTTTTTCCTTTATCCAGTCCTGCACTTCTGATTTAACCCAAGCACTAGACCTTTCTGAGATTTTTACATTCTTTGGAAAACCACCCGAATTAACGGATTCGTATAAGGACGTTTTTGACAATCCAGTCATTTCCAAAACGACTGCTAAACGAATTAATTGATATGCTTCTGACATTTGATACTCTCGAATTAAATTAACCTATACAGTCCCTTGTGGGGTACTGCGTTCGAGAGAAATTAAATAATCCCTTAATTCCCTATACAAAAAGTGATTTAAAAAGGGATTTTCGGGGATTCTATGCAATTGATTGTATTGAAATATTTTTTACTGTTACTTGGTCATCAATGCCGTTTTTTATATATTTGATGAGTGTCCTTCTGAACCTTTTATAAAATATGCCTCGTCACTGTCCAGCAACCATTTATAAACAGTCTCATATATGGCATTCTTACCGCCACTGACACAAATATCATGAAACCTCTGTTCTAGGTCGCTTGCTTTGTTGTAACTATCCTTATTTTTAAAATACTTGCCAATATCAGTAGTTCTTTTTAAGGACGGGTGAACACTTTTAAGATAAGGAATAACCTCACTAATAACAAACTCTTTATTTTTTACTTTGCGTAATTTTTTTTCTTCGTTGATTGACATGGTTTTTATAGGTAACTTTTCATCTCTATTACCCTTTTGTTTTTTTTCTTTAAAATCTACATTCCACCAATTAATTAATAAACAATCTTCAGGTAAAACCTCCTTATTGCTTTCAAGCCAAAGTTTAAAATCTTTCTTATTAACTTTAATCTCCTGATAAATAGTATATGGGCTAATTATCACCATACCTCCATTATCTTTTTTACACTCCTGCCCCTTTAAATCTGTTTGTTTAAACCCGTTATACATTGCTTCCATATATATCCCTTTTTCTCTTTTGTCATCACTCCATAACTCAGCAATATCATAAATACTCAACACATCAGATAAAGAAATATTACGTTTTATTTTTTCTTTATCGGTTAAATAAATGTTATCAAAAATTCCCATTGAACACCTCATCTAAGTGCATCATCAAAATAAGAAACTGAGCAACAGAATGATGAATTCTGCTTTCGGGGATCAACCTAGCCCAGTTAAACTGTTAAGCCTGTTTTAAAATCGGTATGACATCAGCACCACGCTTTAACCCTTCAAGATAGTTGCTCCACGATTGCATCATTTTCTTTCTTTCTGGCAAATATTCAGCATGACAATAAGCGGCTTTAACGGCATTTCTTTCAGCATGGGCTAGTTGTCTTTCGATCATGTCAGAGTGAAAGCCTTGTTCATGTAATATGGTGCTGGCTGTGGTTCTAAAGCCATGAAAAGTGTGAACACCTGCATACCCCATACGCCGAAGAATAGCACCAGGTGTTTCTCTGCTTATATGACCTGTTTTGTTTTTGCCTTGGTTATTAGCAAAGACATATTGCTTATTACCCGTTAAAGGCTGAATATCTCTTAATAAAGCAATAGCTTGAGTTGATAAGGGGACAATATGCCTATCTCTTACTTTCATTTTTTCAGCAGGGATAACCCATTGTCCTGCTTCTAGGTCTAATTCATCCCATTCAATCATCACAAGGTTTGCGGGTCGTGCAAATAACATGGGTTGAATCTGCAAAGCCGTTTTAACCACTAAACTACCTTTATAGTCATCTATATCTCTTAACAGCTTAGCCAATGCTTTAGTTTCAATAATGGCGTTGTAATGGCCTTTTACGGGCGAAGGTAGCGCACCTCTTAAATCTTGGGTTACATCACGTTCTGCTCGACCTGTTACGATCCCATAACGGATAGCTTGCCCTATAAACTGTTTAGTTCTTGCAGCAACTTCCAACGATCCACGATCAACAATACGTCTAAGGGTGTCCAATACCTCAATGGCGGTTAAGTCTTTTAATACTCTTGAACCAATCCAAGGGAAAACATCACGCTCATAGCATTGTTTAATATGCAGTTGATGGGATGCGCTCCATTTATGAGCATTGCTAATCAAAAATTCTTCAGCAACGGCTTGAAAGGTGTTTTCTTTGCTCCCTGCTTTTTCTAATTTTCTGGTTAAGCCTGGATCAATATTTTTTGCAATTAGCTCTCTAGCTTCATCTCGCTTTATTCGAGCAAGTTTCAAGCTTATTTCAGGGTAAGTTCCCATGCTTATGGTTTTACGCTTACCGTCAAAACGGAAGTCAAAGCGCCACCACTTACCGCCATTTTTATTGATAAGTAAATATAAGCCTTTTTCATCAGTCAGCTTGTATGGCTTATCTGGCTTGGGCTTGGCGTTCTTGCATGAGGTATCAGATAGAGGCATTGACGGTAACTCCTTTTTCTCTTGATGAGTTACCGTCAAAGTTACCGTCATTTATTCAGGATGTCAACGGTTTTTATCGGACTTACTCGGTCTTAAGAATGGGGTTAATGCTTGTTTTTGCTGGTGTTAGTGGACTTTCTCGGACTTACTGGGCTATCAAAGTGGCGGAGAGCAAGGGATTCGAACCCTTGATACGTTGCCGTATACACACTTTCCAGGCGTGCGCCTTCGGCCGCTCGGCCAGCTCTCCTATATTTGACTATCCAGCGATCGCTGAACAGCCAGTGATAATAATGTAATTCACTATTTTTTGCAATGTTTTAATCTTGCATTGCTTCAAGCTCATCCCAGCGCTTATATGCTTGTTCTAAATTAGCTTCAATTTCTGTTAGTTGATCCAAGGTTTTTTGCGTAACATCTTTCGCTTTCTTGTAAAAGTCAGCCGAACTTATTTGCTTTGTTAATTTAGCTTGCGCCTCTTCTAATTGATCAATTTCATTAGGTAATTTTTCTAATTCATTTTTTTCTTTAAAACTAAGCTTTTTCTTTGGAGTAGTAGAAATATTAGCTTTAGGTGTTTCTTTTTTTTCTGCTTCAGCTTTCTTATTAGCAGATTCTTGCTGTTGTTTACGCTGTTCTGCTAGTTCAAACCATTCGGCATAACCACCTAGGTATTCATTAACTACACCTTCACCTTCAAAGACAAAAACGCTAGTCACAACATTATCTAAGAATGCTCTATCATGACTGACTATTAATAGTGTTCCTTGATAGTCGACTAGCTTTTCTTCTAACATTTCTAATGTTTCCAAATCTAAATCATTAGTGGGCTCATCCATAATGATTAAATTGGCTGACTTGGTAAAAAGCCGAGCTAATAGTAGGCGGTTTTTCTCTCCACCTGATAAGCTTTTAACGGGTGACCTTGCTCTTGCTGGGGCAAATAGAAAGTCAGCTAAATATGACATTACATGTCTTTGTACACCTGCCACTTCAACAAAGTCATTTCCATTGGCTACAGTATCAGCTACTGTGATTTCTGGGTCTAACTGTTCTCTTAATTGGTCAAAGTACGCAAGTTGAATCTTTGTACCCTGCTCCACTTCGCCTGCTGTGGGTTCAATTTGCTTTAAAAATAGCTTTAATAGCGTTGATTTCCCTGCGCCATTAGGCCCCAACAAACCAATCTTGTCGCCACGTTGAATAGACGCGGAAAAGTCTTTTACGATAGGCTTACCTTCGTAACCAAAACTTACATTAGTCGCTTCAATTACTTTTTTACCCGAAACATCCCCTTTATTTAAGTTTAATTTGGTTGTTCCTTGTACATTACGTCTTTCTGATCGCTCATCTCGCAGTCTTTTTAACGCTCTAACTCTACCTTCATTACGAGTTCGTCTCGCTTTTATACCTTGTCTTACCCACACTTCTTCTTTAGCTAACTTTTTATCAAATTCTGCATTTTGATTAGCTTCTTCTTCTAATGATGCTGCTTTTCGGCGCAAATAATCTTGATAATTACCAGGCCATGAAACTAAATTACCTCGGTCTAAATCTACAATTCTTGTCGCTAAGTTTTGTAAAAAAGCTCTATCATGCGTTACAAATAATACAGCGCCTTGGAAAGCTAAAACCTGTTCTTCTAACCAGGCAATACTTTCAAAGTCTAAATGGTTTGTAGGCTCATCTAATAACAATACTTCAGGCTCAATAACTAAAGCTTGAGCTAGGGCAACTCTTCTTTTCCATCCACCCGATAGACTTTTAATTTTTAAATCAGCTGGTAGATTTAATTTAGATAGCGTTGATTCAACACGTTGCTGAAAATGCCATCCATTATGGGTTTCTAGTTTATGTTGTAAATCTCCCAATTTCTTTAGAGATTCTTCACCACCATCCATCGTTTCTAATAAATGATGATATTGTGAAATCCATGTACCCAATTCACCTAATCCACTGGCAACGGCATCATAAATAGTGGCTTCATCATCTAAATCAGGTGATTGTTCTAACCATGCCAATTTTAATTGCGGTTCACGCCAAACCTCTCCATTATCAGCATGCACACTACCCGCTATAATTTTCATTAGGGTTGACTTACCTTCCCCATTTCGACCTAACAGCCCTACTCTTTCACCTGGGTCTAATTGGAATTCAGCATCTTTTAATAAGGCATGTGTACCATAGGCTATAGATACGTTCTTTAATCGGATTAATGGCATTTGTTTTGTAAAAACCTTCTTAGTAAATCCAGCGCTCTAATGGCTGCCTGGTTTTGTTTGCGTTTAATTGAACCTGCGAGGATATGACTATTATGGACAATCCCTTCAGGTGTTAACAATACATTATATATAATAATGCTTTGTTTTTTATCTAGAAATTGTGTTTTATCACCTTTATATATTTGTACAAGTACTAAATCAGTATTGTTTTGTTGTTTAATTGCATTAGCAATATTTGTAGCAACTTGTAAAAAGTCTGTATTCTCAGGATGATCAATCTGTTTAAAACTAGAATCTACCAACCAGTTATATCCTATACACTTTGCTGAAATTAAACCTTGAGTTGCTGTTTCTTGCACCGATAAAGTTAACTTTTTCTCAACCATCAATTGATTAATCACTTCAATAAAACTAGTAGATCGCTGTGTCGGTTTATCACAAATAAAAACCGCATCCCCAATTAAATTCATTAATTGATTAACACATTCTGTATTTACAGCACCAAAAGGAAAAAGTAATTTAGTTTGTACTTCATCTATTGTTGCCCTAAAACTAAGCTGTACTTTATCTGGCAAAGAAAAATCATTAATTAATTGTTGTAAATCTGATTCGCCAATACCTACAGATTTAATAATAAATAATTGATCTGAGCTTAATTGAAATCGTTGGCTTAATTGTTGTTTAATATGTTCTTTAAACATATTACGCATTTCTGTTGGTACACCAGGTAAAAATACAAACCAGCATCGGTCTTGAAGAACTGCAAACCCAGGTGCTGTTCCCCAAGCATTATCAATTTGTATTGCACCTTTCGGGAAAAAAGCCTGCTTACGATTGATATCTGCCATTGTTTTTTGTCTATTAGCAAAATACAGTTCTATTTGCGCTAATGCTGTAGGGTCTAACTCTAAAGGTCGATCAAATGCAATTGCAACTGCTTCTGCGGTTAAATCATCAATAGTTGGGCCTAAGCCTCCAGTACAAATACAAATATCAGCACGCTGTGAGATTTCTTTTAAAAGCTGGACTAAATCTTGTAACTTATCACCTACCGCAGTATGTCTTGCAATATTAAACCCCATATCAACCAGTTGCTCTGACAACCAAGCGGCATTTGTATCTGCAACTTGTCCAGTAATAACTTCTTCACCTTGGGAGAATATTTCTGCAATGGGGTTGCTCATAAATATTATTTATAGAATACGATAGGGAAATTAATAGTATTTTAACATTCGTTTATGATTAGTTCTGCTAAAATGAGCCGTTAAAAATTTTGTTTAAACTCTCTATTTGGAAAATAACTTTATGAGTGAATCATTTATTTCTAAAAAACCTATTCCTGTTCGTGAAAGATTGATTATGGCTTTGGATGTTCCTAGTATTGCTGAAGCCCAAGCATTGGTTGAAGAATTAGGCGACTCTGTGATTTTTTATAAAGTTGGCATGGAATTATTTATGTCTGGCGATTATTTTGGTTTTATTGAATGGCTAAAAGCGCGTAATAAAAAAGTATTCGTTGATTTAAAGTTCTTTGATATTTCAGCCACTGTTGGCCGTGCAATTAAGGCTTTAAGCAGCAAAGGAGTGGATTTAGCGACTATTCATGGTAATGATGCCATTATGGAAGCTGCAGCAGCAAATAAAGGTGATTTAAAAGTATTAGCTGTTACCGCATTAACTAGTCTAGATCGTGGTGATTTAGATGACTTAGGTTTTAAATGTGATGTGCGTGATTTAGTATTGTCACGTGCTAAACGTGCTTTAGAAATTGGCTGTGATGGTATTGTTTCTTCAGGGCTTGAAGTCGCAATGTTACGTAAAGAGCTAGATCATCGCTTATTAGTGATTACCCCCGGCATTCGCCCTGTTGATAATCGTGTTGATGATGATCAAAAACGTGTTGTTAGTGTTGAGCAAGCTTTTCAGAATGGAGCGGATTATATTGTAGTGGGTCGTCCTATTCGTGATGCTGAAAACCGTCAGAAAATGGCTGAGAAAATTCAGGGGCAAATTTTGTCTCAATTTTAAATCCTGCAAATAATTATCTCTGTATTGAAGGAGCCTCATAGCCAGATAATAATATGTGATAGCGGGTTAAATCTGTCTCTTTAATCAATATATTAAGCTGTCGGTAGGATTAACTTATCAAACAAAGCGCTGTAACGTAACCCAATATTTTCGCATTTTGTTGGGTTACGTTTTCTCACTACGTTCAAAAATCTAACCCAACCTACAATTTAGTCTCACAGTCCAATATGCGTTATCTTTTTTGCTCTTCTTGAAATTGTAAAACAAGACTATAAATCACTGGAAAGACTAATAAACTGAGTAATAAAACTGTTAACATCCCTCCTAATACAGGAGCTGCAATTCGTTGAGTTACATCTGCCCCTGTGCCATTACTGAGCATAATAGGGATAAGACCAATCATTGTTGAAAAAGCAGTAATGGCAACAGGACGTACTCTTAGTGAAGTGGCTGAAGCAACAGCATGACGAATTTCTACTGAGGATAATAACCTTTGTGTTTGCTTACGTAATTTAGCTATTTCTATATCAATGAAATTCAATACCATCACGCCTGTTTCTGCTGCGGTACCCGCAAGCGCAATAAATCCAACGTAGACAGCAACCGATAAATTAAAATCATAGGCATACACAATCCAAATCCCTCCTATCAATCCAAAGGGAACGGAGAGCATGACAATGATGGGCTCTGTAATATTTCCAAACGTTAGATATAGAAGAAAAAAGATCACTAAAAATGTGAGAGGAATAACGACTTGTAACTTTGCCACAGCCCGTTCCATGTATTCAAATTGTCCCGACCAAGCGACGGTGTATCCAGCAGGTATAGTGACTTTATCTGCAAGTACCTGCTTAGCTTTCGATACAAAGCCACCAATATCAGAACTGCTAATATCCACATATACCCAAGCATTTGGGCGCGCATTTTCACTTTTTATCATGGGAGGGCCGCGTCTCAGATTTAAATCAGCCACTAATGCTAATGGAATTTGAGTGCCAGTCGGTGTGGGAATTAATACACGATTTAAACTTTCCATGTTATCGCGTAGTTCACGTGGGTAGCGCAAATTAACAGGATAACGCTCTAATCCCTCGATTGTTTCAGTAATATTCATGCCACCAATGGCACTTTGAATCACATCTTGTACATCACCAACAGTCAACCCATAACGCGCGGCTGATTGCCGATTAATATCAAAATCCATATAGTAACCACCGACAGTACGATCACCAAAAGCAGATGTTGTTTCAGCTAAGGTTTTCATAGCCTGTTCAATATCACTGGTTATTTTTTGTAAAACATTTAGATCAGGTCCTGAGACTTTAATACCAACCGGTGTTTTTATACCTGTTGACAGCATATCAATACGGGTTTTAATAGGCATTGTCCATGCATTGGCAAGGCCAGGGAATTGAATGGCTCTATCCATTTCACTCATTAATTCTTGTGTAGATTTATCTGGATTAGGCCATTGTTGCTTGGGTTTTAAACGTACCGTGGTTTCCATCATTGAAAGAGGGGCTGCATCAGTGGCCGTCTCAGCACGCCCAACTTTACCAAAAACTTGTAGTACTTCTGGAAAAGTCTTTAATATCTTATCCGTTTGTTGCAGCAATTCTTTGGCTTTAGTAATGGAAATACCAGGGAACGTGGTTGGCATATATAAAATATCACCCTCATCCAGTGGTGGCATAAATTCACTGCCAATTTTAGACAGCGGGTAATAAGTTGACCCTAATAACAAAACAGCAATGACTAAAGTGACACCACGAAAACGCATGGCAAAATTTAAAACAGGGGTATGTAAAAAATGTAAACCACGATTTGCTGGGTTTTTATGTTCAGGGATAATATGCCCTCGAATAAAATACCCCATTAATACGGGAACAACAGTAACGGTTAAAATGGCTGCGGCTCCCATTGCGTAAGATTTAGTAAAAGCCAAGGGACTAAATAACCGCCCTTCTTGCGCTTCCATGGTAAAAATAGGAATAAAGGAAACGGTAATAATAAGGAGTGAGAAAAACAAGGCGGGACCCACTTCTTTAGAGGCGCCCCCTATCGTTTGCCAACGTTCTTCTTTAGTTAATTCTCGTTGCAATTTTTTGCTGGCATCCGCTAAATGTTTATGTGCATTTTCTACCATAACAATCGCCCCATCAACCATATCACCAATCGCAATAGCAATACCGCCCAGTGACATGATATTGGCATTCAAGCCTTGATAGCGCATAACAATAAAGGCTACCAAAATCCCTAAAGGTAAAGTGATAATAATGACCAGTGAGGAACGGAGGTGTAATAAAAACATCCCGACCAATACACTGACAATAATGAGTTCCTGAACTAACGCTGTGTTTAAGGTCTCAACAGCTCGCCCTATCAAATCACCACGATCATAGACTGAGACAATTTCTACGCCTTCTGGTAATCCTTGTTTTAACTCTTCTAATTTGTCTTTAACCGCTGTAATCGTCGCTTGTGCATTTTCACCAAAACGCATAATAACGACACCCCCTACAACCTCACCTTCCCCATTTAACTCAACTAGGCCACGGCGTAATTCTGGGCCAATATGTACATGTGCAACATCTTTTAATCGGATAGGCGTGCCATTGCTGTTTACGCCTAAAGGAATGGTATTTAAGTCATCAACTGAGGTGATATATCCCAAACCACGTACCATATATTCAGTTTCTGCCATTTCAATTAAGCGACCACCGACATCATTATTAGAACGAATGATGGCCTGTTTAACTTTTGATAAGGGAATGCCATAAGCTTGTAAAGCATTAGGATCAACTTCAACTTGATATTGTTTGACGAAACCACCAATGGAAGCAACTTCAGCAACCCCTTTAACGGTTTGCAAAGGATAACGTAAATACCAATCTTGCAATGACCGTAACTGTGCTAAATCATACTTACCTGTTTTATCCACTAAGGCATATTCATATATCCACCCAACGCCAGTAGCATCTGGGCCTAAAGTAGGTGTTACGCCTTTGGGTAACTTTCCACTGACATAATTTAAAGATTCGAGAACCCGTGATCTAGCCCAATAGAGATCTGTACCATCTTCAAAAATGACATAAACAAACGACAGTCCAAAAAAGGAATACCCACGAACCACCTTAGAATAAGGCACGGCTAACATCGCTGTGGTTAAAGGATAGGTAACTTGATCTTCAACGACTTGAGGTGATTGCCCTGAAAACTCGGTGAACACGATAACTTGTACATCTGATAAATCTGGGATGGCATCTAATGGCATATTTTTGTATGACCAATAGCCGCCTATTCCCAATAGTATTGCCATGATTAAGACTAATGAACGATTTTTAATACTGTGGTCAATAATTGCACTAATCATGCCCCATCTCCTTATGATTCATAGATGACATGTTGCTATGACTGGGAGCATTGTCAGAATTCATATCGTGATATTTCATCATAGAATGATCTTCTGCCTGGAATGATTTATGTTTCATATCCATACGCTGACTACCTGATTTGTCTACAGCTTGAATAAACTTTATTTGTTCATTATTCTTTGCAGAAAAATCGTTTATTTTAACTGGGTTGACATCAACATCATTAAGCATTTTGGCCGTTGCTTCACGTAGCTTTGATTCAGAATCAATCAAAAATTGTGCAGAAGTAACTACTTCTTCACCACTTTCAACACCTTTCAATATTGTTACTTTTCCATTGGAAGACAAACCAAGTGTAACCAATCGAGGTTCAAATTTACCCTGTGCCCGAACAATAAAGACTTGATTACGCGCACCCGAACGGATCACCGCCTCGGAAGGGATAACGACAGCATTTTCTTGTTTATCTGCATAAATAGTCACTTCAGCAAACATTTCTGGTTTCAACAGTAAATCGGGGTTATCAAAGACAAGTCTAACTTTAATAGTGCGCGTTTTAGCTTCCGCGTAGGGATATATATAAGCCAAATGTCCTTTAAAAATTTCACCAGGAATACCTGCGAGTTGCATTTCTACTCGATCACCTTCTTTAATCCAAGGTAACTCATATTCATATATATCAACATAAACCCAGACTTTTCTTAAATCAGCGATCATATAGATTTCTGTCTCTGGCGTTACAAACTGTCCTTCACGGGCACCAATTTTCATGACTATGCCGTCAGCAGGTGAATGAATATGTAAGCTTTTTTTTATTTTGTAACTTTTCTCTAAGGCATGCAATTGATGCGCTGGAACATCCAGTAATTTCAAACGTTGACGAGAACTTTTAACTAATTCTTCAGCGCCATGACGAATATCTTTAATAGGACTATTTTTTAACGCTTTTAGGTTATTTAGTGCAAGAATATATTCCTGTTGACTGGCCACTAATTGTGGTGAATAAATACTCAATAAATCAGTATTTTTTTTTACTTTCTGACCCGTTTTATCTATATTTAGCTTTTCAATCCAACCTTCAGTTTTTGGGTGTAAATGCACCATACGTTCTTCATCATAGGCAATCCTACCTAAAGCACGTACTGTATGGGAAAGTGAACTATAAATAGCTTTAGTAGTACGCACATTAATATTTTGTGATGTTATGCCATCAATTTTGACAGTTCCAGGGGGGGAATTTGTCGTTTTATCATCATCCGCATAAACGGGTACATAATCCATACCCATTGCATCTTTCACTGGCACAGCTGAGGTAACTGATGGATTCATAGGGTTACGATAAAGTAGAACTTTTTTATCCGTCGAAGTGAGGACTTGCTCACTCAGTTGTTTTGAATTGGCCAACCAGTATCCGCCGACTATACCTGCTGATAACCCCGCAATTAACATGATTGATGCAACCACTAATATAGGCTTATTCATAGATTTCTTCCTTACCGACTACGGCAGTCAATTGTGCTAATGCTTGATTGGCCTCAGTTAAAGCCTTCCAATATTGGGTTTCATAGTTATATAAAGTGATCTGACTTCGCACCAGATTTAAAAAATCAACTTTATTAACTTGGTAACCCGCCAACATGGAAGCAACTGTTTGTCTTGCCTGTGGAATTATTCCACTTTTAAATAACACCACCTGATTTTTAGTTTGATGAAATTTGCTATAGGCTATTGATATTTCAGCACGAACCTTATTCCATTGATCTTGCAAGGCGTAACGTTGTTGCATCAATTCACTGCTTCGTTGTTCAACCGCTTTGCGTTGTTTAGTTGCAGCAAAAATAGGTACATTAAAACTGAGTTTTAAACTCAGAAAATCAGCGCGTTCTTGACCCGAAAGTGTGTCATCACGTCCACCATAAAAGGCACCCACTTTAAAATCAGGGAAATAATTTTTCTTAGCTAGATCAAGTCGAGATTGTGCAGCATTTATGGATTGTCGTCTGGAAGACAATAAAGCACGGTAGTTTTCGGCCTGTACAAATAAAACTGACTCTGTTTGTAAAATAGGTAAGTCTTCTTTAATTTGTTCGGGAATTTTGAATGCCAGGTTTGCAGGTTGGTCAAGTAAGGCATTCATCTGTGCTTTGGCTTTATCTATCGCACCCGTGAGTCTGATTTCAGTATCTAATAATTTTGATAATTCCAACTGTGCCAATAATACATCCTGCTGTAAACCTTCACCCACTTCATATTTTGTTTGGGCAATTTTAACGAATTGACGCAATAGATCTTGATTTACAAGGATAATTTCCATTGCCCTATTCAGATAAAAGTGTGCCCACCACGTCTTTTTAACATCTCGTAAAAGACGGAACCGCGCTTCAATGACATCTAATGTTGCCGCTTCAGCTTGATAAGTTGCGGCTTGTTCACGTAAGGCTAGTTTTCCAAAAAAAGGAATTGCCTGAGAAATACCCCCCTGCATTTGGGTCATATTTTCCTGAGTCATATCAAAGGTGTCGACTGGCAGGTTTAATGCATTAAAGCTAATCACAGGGTCAGGCAAGCTGCCTACTTGTGAAGGTATCGCAGCTAAAGCTTCAGAACGCGCTTGCATCTGCGCTAAGCTTGGATTATTTTGTACCGCATTATTGACGGCAGATTTCAATGTTAATACGTTGGGAGTATCTGCTTTCAGCAAGCTGGATATTACTAATAATATAAAAAAAGCTGTCGCGTTGTTTGGTAAATTCATAAAGTCCTCTTACACCAGGAGGTTAACAACAAAGTAATTAAGAGATGTGTATAGAGGAGAGAATACTTATATAAGGAGTATTTTATAGTATACGAATACTGAACCAAAAATGATATTTAACACTTACATACGCTATATATCAAAAACAGGACAACCCTCTATTATAGACTTGCTATAGGGGGTCTTAAGAGAGAGGAGGAAATATTGCTATAGGGTGAGATATACTCAAAATCTAAATAATACAAAGAAGAATTTGTATTTATTGTTGATCTCGATGAAATGATGCCGTATCCACCACATGCATGAAAGGTACAGCTATTATTGCTATGACAATCACTATCGAATTTATTGCTTGGGTTCCCTTTTACTATCTCTTTACCTGTTAAAGAGCTTTTATGCATCGTTGACATGGAAAAACTTTGATTTTCTAATAAATGATTTGACATATCCATACCTGAACAATGATCAAACGCCGAAACAATTGGCGTTACCAGCATCATTAATATCAGTAAAATTGGAGTTATTTGTTTTTTCATTTATTTTTCTATAAAAATATATAACTTCTAGAAAGTATAACAGAGACTCTAGGAGGCTGTCCGAGAATAGAAACCGACAGGTTTTTCGTTCATTTGAAGCGAATAATGGGTTATTTAACGAAAAATCTGGCCAAAATGGCTTTTCTGCACTAGTGCATGGATGCACGTAGGTAGAGCTAAGCAGGAGCTGTTGCCGAGGTGCTAAAATGGGCGCAGAGCAAGCTACGCAACCATTTTAAACGCAGTCTAACAGCAAAAACCGACAAATAGAAAACCGCAGTCATGACCAAAATATAAACCTCTCTAAAACTCAATTCACTTTCAGAGAGGCAAGGAGTCAACCGCAATTTTCACATCTTAAATGTAAATCTATTACCAATTATAACTTAATGTGGCATAGATATTACGACCAGGCATTGCAACTCGACCATTAGCTCTATTATGGTTTTCATATCCACCTAAGTGATCATAATGTTTAGTTCCTATTACATTTTCGATACCTGTTCCTATAACGACGCCTTGATAAGGCTCATATTTGCCCCGTAAGTTAAGTAGCATATAGCCTTTAGTTTTTTGTTCTTCGTTATAGCCTGCAACATCACCTTGGTCTGCGTAAAAAACACCTTCAATAGCTCCCATCCATCCAGCTTGCTCATAAGTAAGCTGAGCCCGCCCATTTAAAGGTGCAATACGGTATAAGTCAGTATCATCAGTTGGTGCGTTAACCCGTTCTCCACGTACATAATTTAAGCCAGCATCAACTCGCCAATTATCTGTAAGGGTATACCCCATTTCCAAATCAACACCATAAAATTGTGCTGCAATATTAGTCCATTGCAAAACACCAGCTCCTGCTGCTTGTGCTTTAGCTGTAACAGATCCTTGAATGTAATCATCTACATAATGGTAAAAGAATCTTGGTGCTATATAGGCATTAGTTGTATGCCAATCAAAACCTAAATCGAATTGATAAGCTGTTTCATGATCTAGATTAAGATCACCGATATAAGTACTGCCATCGGCAAACCCACCCGTCGCTTTATTTTTAGTCCACAGATAAAGCTCCTGATAAGTCGGTGCTCTGTTTTTTCTTGCTACACCAATATCAACATCAAGCTGAGAGGACAATGTGTGACGTAATACAGCGGCTAAATCTACTTCGTTAAAGTTACGACTACGGTCAGACGCATTAAAAGCCGCAGCATCTGCTTTCTGTGTTCCGACCTGTGTCGTTACATTACCTGCATCAGACCGAGTGTGAGCATATCTAGCTCCTAATTCTAATACAGTCTTTTCTGTAATATCCCCTACCCATTCAGTAAATACACTGTAACGATCTCTTTCTACACGATTAAAAAACTCTGTTTCCATCATACCCATCATGCTATCAGCATCATGGTTAGATTGATCACCATTAACCCCGAAGGTAAAAACACCATCAAATAACGGCATATCAATCGCTAAATCGATCCCGCCTGCTTCGACTTTTGTTCGATTGGACATGTTCATTCCAGCTGGGGTGCGAAAAAGATAATTACTCATCAAATGGCGCATTTTTTGGTAGAAAATATTGCTTTTAAATGTGTAGCCATCTCCCAAGTCCACACTATAATTAGCATCGTATAAGCCGCCTCGAACATAAACTATATCCATAGGTAATGCAGGTGTCCCAGTATGGCCTGTATTGTTATTACTGTAATTTATACCGAACTCTTGTCCATCGCGCTGATAACCATATCCAGCTGTAAATGCTTCACGATCATATTGGGTGTTGTTTTGTTTATCATCATCACTACCCTCAAGCTTATAAGAGCGTCCTTGTTCTTTACTACCACTTAAGTACAATTTGTGATTTTTATCTGCAACAGAGCCTAACAAAACACCAAAATGACCATCATCAACAGTACCATAGCCCATTGATGCTGTGCCATGTGTTTCAATACCATCACCTTCAGCAAAACGGCCTTTTTTAGACTCCGCATGCATTGATCCACCAAATGTCTCAATACCACTACTCACAGGTGCAATACCTCTATGAACAGTTAATTTACCAGTGAGTGGGGCAGGAATATGGCTAAGAGGAGGATCCATACTATTGGGGCCGACTTCTTTCATATTGGCACCATCAATAGTAATATTAATTCGATTCCCAAACATACCTCGATATGATGCGATTCCCGTTAAAGGACCATTTCTATTAACGTTTGCGCCTGGTACTCGTTTTAATAGTGAGGCAGTATCTTTTAATCCTGAAGAATCTGGCGCAGTACCAAAAGTACCCGATCGCATTGCGCTACCTTCAACAACAATCGTTGGCAACTGTTCTTGTTCGGCATTGACTTGAAATGGGATGACCAAAATGGATGTAATGGCTAAACTTAATTTTGTTTTCAAATTAACTCTCTAAAATATAGATTAAAATAAATAACATCAGTAAAAATAACTATAGCTTCGTTTTATTGAAAAACAACAGAACCCCTATATTTACAACAAAAATGTGACTTTCTTCTCTCATTTTATTTTTTATTGAATACAAGCTTACATTCAACTTAAAACTTAAAACTTAAAACTTAAAACTTAAAACTTAAAACTTAAAACTTAAAACTTAAAAGCTCAACTTATCAAGATTCTAAAACTTTCCCACCCTAAATTTTTCCAGCTCTTCTTTGCTAGGTAAGCCTTGTCTTGCTCCCATTTTTGTACAGCACAAAGTCCCCGCCGCACTTGAATACTTTAAATTTTCTAACCAATTCATATTTTTTGCAACCGCTGCTGCAAATGCCCCATGGAATGCATCCCCTGCTCCTGTGGTGTCACATACATTTGCTGAACAAGCGGCTAAGTTACCCACTTGTTCACCACGTTGCCAAATTAAACCTTTATCCCCCAATGTAATCACAACAGCAGGCGACTGTTTTGCCAAAAGAGTGAGTGCTTTTTTTACATCACCCGCAATCTGACAAGCAAATTTCTCTGAAGCAACTAGATAATCCACTTTATTGGCTAACTTTTCGGTGCCTTCATGCAAGGAGCCTGCATCTAAAATAGTAGGTATATTAAGCTTACCTGCAATTTCAGTTAGTTTTAATGATAAGTGTGGCTCGTGCCCATCTAATAGAATAGCTTTTACTTTAATCGATGAAAAATCTATTGACTCTCCCGCTAAAGCCTTGGTCAAGCCTTTATAATTAACTAAAGCTCGCTTACCATCAGGTTTAACAAGTACAGTAGATAAAGGAGTTGGTGCTGGACCTCGCAGCAGTAATTGCGTATTGACATGATGCTGGGTAAACTCTTGCAGATGCATTTCACCATAAAGATCATCGCCTAAATATCCAGAAAAAGCAGAACTTAAACCTAACTTTGATATTGCTATAGCTGCATTTGCAGCCGGCCCTCCACCACTAGAAACTAGATCGTCAGCAAAAATTTTCTCATCACTCTCTGGATGTTTTTTAACAGAAAAAACTAAATCGTAGCAAGCATGACCAACGCAAAGAACATCAACATCAATTGATTTTTCCAACATAGATTATTCCCATGGATGTTTAAATTAAAGACGTAGAATTGGAGCTTTATGGTTTTCTAGGGTTTTAAAGCAATTAGAAGCGTCATTTTTATTTAGGAACGTGCATGGAATAACTTCCCGAAATTATAACGTAGGATTTTTGTTTCAGGTGGAATGATCTCATGAGGCGCATAGCAGGCTACGCAACGAATGAGATCATTCTATCTGGAGCAAAAAGACAAGTTTGAAATCGGTACGTTGTTTCATGCACGTTCCTTAACACGACTCTATACAAATCACAGGTTTATAAAAACTCAGTAAATTATTTTTTTGTGAAGAAGTAAGCTGTCATTAAGTTACGTTTTTGTAGCCTTGATGAAACAAAGTGGAATCAAGGTTTATCTTAACTTTCCTTTGATTTCGTTTCACTACATCAAGGCTACATGATTTTGTATTCTCTTTAACCTATGGTTAATTAATAGTGCGGACTTTTTCTAACTACCTATTACTCCGCCCTTGTTTTAAAGCTGGTTTTAACGGTTTTTCTGCTTGCATCCCAACAAACTCCATTAAAATACCTAATTCTTTGGTATTTAGCTCATAGCTATCTTTAGCTCTTACGTTAGTTGGTAAAACTGATGGGCCATAACGTACTCGCATTAATCGACTAACCGTAACACCTTGAGATTCCCACAACCGTCTAACCAAACGATTTCGACCTTCTTTTACGACGACATGAAACCACTTATTTGCACCTTCACCTGAGAAAAATTGAATATCATTAAAATGCGCTTTACCATCTTCTAACTCAATCCCTTCTTTTAATCGCTTGATCATGTCTTCTGGCACATCACCTAAAATACGCACGGCATATTCTCTATCTAATTCTTGTGACGGATGCATTAATCGATTAGCTAATTCACCATTGTTAGTGAGTAATAGTAAGCCTGATGTATTAATATCTAATCTACCAACAGAAATCCAACGCCCTACTTCCAATTTAGGTAACCTTGAAAAAACGACAGGGCGACCTTGAGGGTCTCTTCTGGTAACAACTTCACCTGTTGGTTTGTTATAAACCAACACCCGAGTTGTTTGTTCGGTATATTTTTCCCAATTAACATTACGCCCATTGACCTGAACCTTATCACCCGATACAAGATGCAAACCTGGTGTGACTTTTACACCATTAACACTAACTCGGCCTTCAGTAATCCAGCGTTCAATTTCTCTTCTTGAACCTAATCCTCCACGCGCCAGTACTTTTTGAATACGTTCGCCACCAGAAGCTAAGGTGTCTTCCGAAACATGCTCGACTTTAATGTCGGGTTTCTGAGATGGGCTCGATGATTTTTTGTTTTTCACTTGTTTGTTCTTCACTTAATTGCTCTTTATTCTCTTGTTCTTCAATACCAGCCTTTAAAACATTATGTTGAGGCTGATCTGTATCCATTGTCATTTTCTTGTTATCAGAAAAATCTAAATCTTTAATTTCTTCTAGTGTAGGTAAATGTTCCAACGATGACAAATTAAAATAATCTAAAAAATCTTTTGTTGTTCCATATAAAGCAGGACGGCCAGGTACTTCTTTATGACCAAGAACTCGTATCCATTCTCTATCTAACAGTGTTCTGATAATATTTGAGCTTACACTAACCCCTCTAATATCTTCAATATCCCCTCGAGTCACCGGTTGTCTATAAGCAATGATAGCAATAGTTTCTAATAAGGCTCTTGAATATTTAGGTGGTTTTTCTTCAAACAATCGTGCAATCCAATATGAATATCCATCTTTAACCTGAAATCGATAGCCACTTGCTAACTTTTTTAAACCGATGGGTCTAGCTTGATAATCTTCAATAATTGAATCTACAGCCGCTTGAATCTTTTTCAATTCAGGCCTTTCCAATTCTGGATAAACTTTCTGCACTTGTTTAATAGACATTGGTTTATCTGCAGCAAATAAGATTGCCTCTACAATTTGTTTTGTATCCATATCAGCTGTTATTAATTCGGTTAACTCTAATCCTTGTATTAATACTGAGTCCTGTTGTTGGTTATCATCCAGTTGAGCCGCTAACTGTGCCTTTAACTTAGCATTTATAGAGGCTTCCATTTCGGGTTTAAGCAACTCAAATAAATCATGTTTTACCTGATCAGTTAACTCCTCCCGTAAAGTAGCTTCAACCTCGAATCTCATACTCTTCATCAATTTTAATCTAATTTCTCCCTGCAAATTCGCAGTAACTTCAGGTTCTAATTGTTTTTGTAGAGCAATCGTTAAATCATTTCTTATTTCAGGCTCTAATGCAGTTTCTAGCGCATCCGTTACTTCTAATTCTAAACTTTGTGTTAACTCTGCTCTTATCTCTGGATCAATCTCTAAAAATAATTGTTCCTCTACTTTTTCCTTTAACTCTTGTTTTAATTGAAATTCAATCTCTGGTTTAAGGTTTTTGATAAGCTCGGATTGTACTTGCTGCCTAATTTCAGGTTCGAGTTTATCATTTAATTCAGTTTTTAGATCAAGCTCTAGTTTAGGTGTTAAATCGGTAATAATCTCAGCTCTTAATTTTGGAGCGAGCTCGTTTAACAATGTTTCTTCTACTTTTGCTTTTAACTCATGTTTTAAAACAAGCTCTACATCTGGTTTAAGGCTATGACTAAGCTCTAAATGTAGATTTTCTCTAATTTCAGGTTCAATCTTTTCAGTTAACTCTGCTCTTAAAGATTCATTTATTTCAAGTTCAAGTTGCTTCGTTAATTCATAGGTTAGTTGCTTTCTAATTTCTGGCTCTAATGCTGTCTCAAGCTCATCCGTTATTTCCAACTCTAAACTTTGTTTTAATTCAGCTCTTATTTCTGGGTCAATTTCAAGAAATAGCTCCTCTTCGACTTTTCCTTTCAATTCCTGTTTAAGCTCTGCCTCTACCTCTTCTTTAAGACTTTTTGTAAGCTCAGTTTGAATTTCAGCTTTAATGACAGGCTCAAGTTCTAATAATAACTTTTCTTCAATTTTAAAACTAAGCTCATTTTTAAGCTCGGTCTCTACATTTTGTTTAAGGCTTTTTGTAAGATGGGCTTGTACTTCGGCTCTAATTTCAGGCTCAAGTTTTTCATTTAATTCAGTTTTAAGGTCAGCCTCTAACTTAGGTGTTAAATCAGCTCTTAATTTAGAATCAAGTTCAAGTAATAGTGCTTGTTCTACTTTGTCTTTTAACTCATCTTTTAAACCAAGTTCAACACCCGCCTTAAGATGCTGACTCAATTCAGAATGTACTTCTGCCCTAATCTCTGGTTCAAGTTTCGCATTCAATTCAGCTTTGAGCATTTGTTTTATTTCAGGCTCAAGTTGCTGTTTTAATTCTGCATTTAATTGTTTTCGAATAACAGGTTCTAGTGCTGTTTCCAGCTCCTCCGTTATTTCTTGTTCCAGGCTTTGTTTTAACTCAGTCCTTACTTCAGGATCAATCGAAAGAAATAACTCTTGTTCAATTTGCCCTTTTAATTCTTGTTTAAGTTCTGATTCTACATTAGCTTTTAAAGATTTAGTCAACTCTACTTGAACCGCGGCTCTAATTTCTGGTTCAAGTTTTTTGTTTAACTCAGCCTTAATATCAACTTCTAATTTAGGTTTTAAATCAGCAGTCAACACGGACTGTACTTCAGCTCTAATCTCAGGCTCTAATCGTTCATTTAGCTCAGTTTTAAGTGTTCGGGTAATTTCAGGCTCAAGCTGTTTTTTTAGCTCATCACTTAACTGGTTTCTAATAACGGGCTCTAAAGCAGTTTCGAGTTCATCTGATATTTCTAACTCTAGACTTTGTGTTAACTCAGCTCTTATTTCTGGAGCAATCTCAAGAAACAACGCCTCTTCAACTTTAGCTTTTAATTCATCTTTTAGTTTAGCTTCAACATCTACTTTAAGGCTTTTAGTGAGTTCAGCTTGTACTTTATCCTTAATTAAAGGCTCAAGTTTTTTATTTAACTCCGTTTTAAGGTCAGCCTCTATTTTTGGCGCTAAATCAGCTCTTAATTTAGGATCAAGTTCAAGTAATAATGCTTCTTCGACTTTTGGCTTTAAAGCGTGTTTAAGTTCTTCTTCAATATTTGGCTTAAGACTTTTTGTAAGCTCAGTCTGAACCTCAGCTCTAATTTCTGGTTCAAGCTTATCATGCAATTCTACTGTCAGTGTTTCTGTAATTTCAAGCTCAAGTTGTTTTTTTAACTCAGTATTTAATTGCTTTCTGATAACAGGTTCTAAAGCTGTTTCTAACCCATCCGTAATTTCTATCTCTAAACTTTGTGTTAACTCAGCCCTAATTTCTGGATCCAGTTCAAGAAATAACTCTTCTTCAACTTTTCCTTGTAACTCTTGTTTAAGTTCAGCTTCTACGTCTGCTTTTAAACTTTTAGTTAGTTTAGCTTCTACTTCAGCTCTAATTTTAGGCTCAATCTTTTTGTTTAACTCCGTTTTAAGATCGGCTGCTACCTTTGGTGTTAAGACTTGTTTAAGCTCAACTTCAATATTGGGTTTAAGACTTTTAGTAAGTTCAGATCTTAGCTGTGCTTCTAAATCAGATTTTATAGTGGGTCTAATTTCCGCAATTAAACTTTCTTTAACTTCGCTTGTTAATTCGGGTTCTAATTCAGCCTTAAGCTCAAGCCTCACCTTATCAGTCAGTGAGTTTTTAAGGTTTAACTCTGAAGGATTAGGCTTTGTTGTTTTAGCTTTCTTTAAATCAAGCGGCGGGCTCGTAATTGATTTTTGATCTAATTCGGATTTCTGCGAAGGATTCAGGCTGGATGATTTCGAGGTATCCTTCTTTACTGAGCTCAAGGATGGCAAGAAAGGAGACAACCACCCCTCCTTTTCCTTCTGCTCTAGTAAATAGCGCTGAGAAAGGGAGGCTATCTGGCCTGTTAAGTTTTTCCAAAATGGCTGCCATTCTTTCACGGACGGATAGGGGTTCTTTAGTTATTATATGGTGGCTAAGTTGCTCAGCGCGGCTGAGCACATCTTGAAATGCTAAAAGCATTTCTTTTAATTCAATATCTGGATATTGTTGTTCTACATCAACCTCTGTAACATCAACCAGTGTATCAAAAACATCACGCTCATATCTAGGTAACAATGCAATATCTTCAGCGGCTTTTTTAATACATTCATACTCTTGTAACTTTCTAATCAGAAATGCACGAGGATCATCCTCTTCATCTTCTGCGTCTGGTTGCCGAGGCAGTAGCATTCTTGATTTAATTTCCGCCAGTAATGCAGCCATTAATAAATATTCAGCCGCTAATTCTAACTGTAAAACATTCATTACTTCGATATACCTGACATACTGCATCGTGATACGAGCAATGGGAATATTTAAAATGTCTATATTTTGCCGCCTAATTAAATACAGCAATAAATCTAACGGCCCTTCAAATGTATCTAAAAAAACCTTAAGAGCATCAGGTGGTATATATAAATCTTCAGGCAGTTCGGTATATGGCGTTCCTTCAACTAATGCAATTTGTTGAATGGTTTCAATAGAACTTTCAATCGGCGATTCACTCACTAATTACAAACCTGCAAAACTGGCAAACACGGTAAACATAAAATTCATGGGAGCGCCTAAAATATAACTTAAGCCCCCCGTCCATAACAAAGCAATTAATATAAAAAAGCCATAACGCTCTAATTTATTATATTTCCAAGCTAAATTATTGGATAAAAACCCCGTCACAATCCTACTACCATCTAAAGGGGGAATAGGAATTAAATTAATCAAAGCTAAAACTAGATTAATTTGTATACCTGCTTTACCTGCTAGAATCAAAGGTAAAGAAACACCGTCCATTGAAAGTACAATACCCAGCTTAACAATCATTGCCCAAGCAAAGGCCATTAATAAATTAGATACAGGGCCTGCCACGGCGACAACAGCCATATCGCGCCTTGGATTTTTAAAATATCTAGGATCTACTGGAACAGGTTTTGCCCAGCCAAAAATAAACCCCGCCGAAGAAATTAACAATAATCCTGGAATAATAATCGTACCCACAAAATCAACATGTTTTATAGGATTTAAAGTCAACCGTCCTTGTTGCGAGGCTGTGTTGTCCCCATACTTTTTAGCGACCCAGCCATGAGCAACTTCATGCCCTGTAATAGCAAAAATAACAGGTAAAATCCATATAACAATACGTTGAACTACACTTAACTCATCCATCAATTGACCTTAACTTTCTAGCATAGATGCATGACCTATGCCTTGTCGAGTAATTTCCATTTCATTATCAGTACAATCAATAACCGTCGTTTCTTGCGACTCAATAATGCCAAAATCTATAATTAATTCCACTTCTTTTTCAAGCCGGTCCCTTATTTCATAAGGATCTGTTTCTGCATCTGAATTGTTGGGTAGAATAAGTGTTGAGCAGCAAATAGGCTCATCCAGTTCTTCAACAATCATCTGACTAACCACATTATTGGGAATGCGGATACCAATGGTTTTTTTCTTGGCATGCTGAAGTCGCTTTGGCACTTCTTTTGTAGCATCTAAAATAAAGGTAAAAGGCCCTGGCGTTAGAGCTTTAATCAATCGATAAGTATCATTATTTATTTTGGTAAAGTTAGATACCTGCGTTAAATCCTTACAAATCAAGGTAAACTGATGTTTATCACTCAATTGCCTAATTTGCCGAACCTTATCTAATGCTTTTTTATCACCAATATGACAAGCAAATGCATAAGCAGAGTCCGTTGGTAAAGTAATGACCCCCCCTTTGTTTAAAATATCTACAGTATGAGCAATTAAACGTCTTTGTGGATTATCAGGGTGTATTTCAAAATATTGAGCCATTAGAAAACATCTATAACGTAAGAACTAAAAACGCTATTGTACCCTATGGTGTAAAGATTCAATAATAAGCTTACCTTTCTGATTCTTTTTTAGCGACTTTATCCCTTAAGTAAACAGGCATTGCTTTTTCAACCGGAACAGCTTGATTATTATGGAAACCAGCCACTCCTAAATCGACAATTGCTGAAGCTCTAGGTAAATGATCAACCTCTATTGCTTGAAGTAACCCACCTAAACACTTTGATAATTGGTCTGAATACTCCCTCCAACCAGAACCAATACCTACGCCTTGCTGTTCAGGAAAAATAATATTTTCTGCAGGAGTAACGGCTTCTTCTCCTAGCAACTCAGTCTGTCCTTGCTGATTTTTTTGGTAGACCCCCCAAAAAATCTCTCCCATTCGCGCATCCATTGCTGTAAACGCACAATTAGCAGTTGAGGCTTTAAAATAATTATGAGCAATTGCGGCTAAAGTGGAAATAGGAACAACGGGCAAATCTGCACCTAATGCAATACCCTGAATAATACCAGTAGAAATTCTCACGCCTGTAAATGACCCTGGGCCTCGACTAAAAGCCAAACCATCAAGTTGTTGCGGCTTAAGTTCTGCTTCAGCCATGAGAGAATCAATCATGGGTAAAATCAATTTAGTGTGTTCTCTAGGGGCAATTTCAAAACGCTCTTGTATATTGCCATCAATATACAAAGCGGCAGAACAAGCTTCTGTTGATGTTTCCACTGCTAGCATTTTCAATTTTCTTGCTCCATTTGTTCTGTTATTTCTTTGTTATTTGAGTCGAGTAAGCGAAAAAACTCATTTACATCTTCTATTTCACGAGACCGTTTCATAGCTGGCACACTATTTAAAAACATATGTCCATAAGCACGTTTTAATAAACGTGGGTCACATACCATTAGTACACCCTTATCATTTACATCACGAATTAATCGCCCTACGCCTTGCCTTAAAGCGATAACAGCAGTGGGAAGTTGGTGTTCAAAAAAAGGATTTCTACCTTGTTTTTCCATGGCACTCAATCGAGCTTTTAAAACAGGATCACCTGGCGATGCAAAAGGTAATTTATCAATAATAACGCAAGATAATGCATCTCCTCTCACATCAACACCCTCCCAAAAACTGGATGTAGCTAATAGAATGGCATTGCCTTGTTCTTTAAATTGATCTAACAATACGGCCTTTGCTCGAGTACCCTGAACCAACAAAGGATAGTCAATTTTATCTTGCAATATTTCTGCTGCAATTTTTAAAGCGCGATGACTGGTAAATAGAAAAAAAGCGCGCCCTTTACTCGCATTTAAAACAGGCAAAGCAAATTCAACTATTTTTTCAGTAAAATCTGATTCTGTAGGTTTGGGCAAGCCTTTGGGGTGATAAAATAAGGATTGGGATTCAAAATCAAATGGGCTTTCCCAGCTTTTACTTTCAGTTTCATAAAGCCCAAGACCTTTGGAAAAATGGGTAAAATTATTATTCACACTTAAAGTAGCTGAGGTAAAAATCCAACTGGCTTTGTGTTGCTTCATAAAAGATTTGAATTCAGCAGCAATATCAACAGGTGTTTTACTTAAAGTAAATGATTTACTGTGCGTCTCATACCATCTAATCCATTTGCCACTGTTATCATTAATTAAACTATCTAATAATGATTCGATAGCCTCAACACGATCAAAACATGACTCCAAGCCTTTCGTTTTTACGGAAGCCAATTCTAATTGTTCTGCCAAACGTTCTAATTGTTTATGCACTGAAACTAAAGCGGCTGAAATTTTAGGGTTATCCTCTAAATCTTTCCAATCACCTCGTCTTAACTCTACTCCAAACGCTAACCTAAGATCTTTAACTTCAAACTGTAAGTCTTCACATGCTGTGCGTAAATCAGGCATGTCTTTAGCATCTTTAAAATATTCAACTAAGGTGTCTGTCGCTAATTCATTTAACTGCTTAGCACTTAGTGAAAGCCCCAAAAAATTAGAGGCTATTTCTGATAATTGATGTGCTTCATCTATTATCACCACTTCGGCATCAGGTAATAACTCGCCAAAACCTGTTTCCCTTAACGACCAATCCGCACAAAGCAAATAATGATTCACGACTATAATGTCTGCTTCTTGTGCTTTTTTACGAGCCTTTACTAAAAAACAATCAGCATAGTCTTTACAATCTTTTCCAATGCAATTATCTACATTTGACGTGGCTTGTGACCAAATAGGGTCACCTTCTGCAACATCTGATATCTCAGAAATATCACCAATATTAGTTCGCTTAGACCAAGCTTTTATACGTGCCAAAGCGCCAGCATCTTCTTTGCTAAAACCAAAACTGGTGTTTAAAGCATTCTCTAAACGATAAGTACATAAATAATTTGCACGCCCTTTAAGTAAAGCTGATTTAAAAGGTGTTTTAATGGCCTTTCGAATAACAGGCAAGTCTTTATTAAATAACTGATCTTGTAAATTTTTTGTACCAGTCGAGATAATAACTTTCTTTTTAGAAAAAATAGCAGGGACTAAATAAGCAAAAGTTTTTCCTGTCCCAGTCCCTGCTTCGGCAATTAAATTAACATTCGTTTCAATTGCTTCGGCTATCGAATCTGCCATTTCAAACTGGGCAATACGGGGTAAATAACCAGGGATTACTTTTGATAGAGAACCATCACCACTAAAAAAAGATTCTAGTTCAGTCATTGATCAATTAATTTAATAAAGTAGGGTCAGGTAGACTAACATGCAATGGATTTTCGTCAAGTAGAGTGCAACGTGGTTTTATAAGTTCTCTGCTTTTAACTTAGCTTTTTTAGCGCCATCATATTTTTTCTGCTGCCGTCTAGCTTCACTAATTAACAACCAGCTTCGCTTTTTTAATTCACGATCATTAACAGCTAATAAAGCTGCTTTCTTGGCTAAATCTTCAGCTAATCTAGGCTTTGATTGTTTAAGACGTAAACTTGCAAGTTTGTATGTTAATTCTGGGTTTCGTGAATCGATTCTTAAGGCTCGCTCTATTGTTACAACAGCTGAATCGAAATCACCAGACTGACTACTTCTATTAGCTTCAGTGACTAAAGCTAGGATTGCTGGTGGAGCAACTCGCTTAGTGGACACGTTTTTTTGTGGGGCAATACTATTTTCAATAACGATTGGATCCTTAATTATCTTAGACTCAACTACCTCCTCTTTTACTTTCTCAATAGGCTTAGAAGGAATCACTCTAAAATAAGGGTTAGTTATTTCTCCTTCACCATAGATAGGTGCAGGTGGTTGATAGCCATAAAACTCACTACAACTATTTAAAAAAATTGCAGCAAAACCTATAAATATAAACTTTTTCTTCATACCTTATTTTATTCCCTTAATACCACTCAAAAGAGTTCTATTTCATCATCATCTGTTCCAGACAACTCAGCCAGTACCATTGCTTCATCAATCGTCTTTCCTTGCAAAATAGCATCAAACATAGCCTTTTCAGATTCCATGGTATATCTTCCGCGAATTTCACTTTGAAACTTTTTCCATTCCACTGGGTTATATAAGCGTTCAGGACTTGCAACAATTGAGGTGAGCCCTTTAAGACTACCTACAACATGACTTAGCGCTTGCTGTAAGCGATCATAAAATTGAAATTCAATAATTGATGCCTGAACTTCAGCATTCGTTTTCTGGCAATGCTGTAAAGCAGCTGTTTTGGTATCACTCGGCTCCAAATCATTTATTAGTTTATTAATAGCTTCCATATTAGTCACTATTGAAGTAAATGATTCTGTCAATTTAGTAACAGAGTCATCACCTAAATTCATATTTGCTTCAACCTGAGAAATAGAAACGTTTAATAATTTAACTGTTTCTCGTACTTGGCTCCAGTCTAAGTCTGGTTGATAAGAATCTGATTGCGCCATAATCTTCCTGTATACAATGACATTTAAAATTTTATAACTATTAGAGAAATAGCAAATAGTCAGGATTAGATAATTATTATTTTGTATTTTACATACATCTTCAACACAATATCTAAATCCAGTATAGCAAAGAATAATGATAAAGCTTGGTGGATCAAAATTTATGAAACGAGGTCGTATAAATTATTTTTGTAACATATCTCAGTTATCTATAAATGATAGCATGAGGATTTATATATTAGCATGTTATAATGTATAAAAAACAGGGGGGAATATGAATAACACATTAGGTAAAATAACTTTATTAATGTTTTTCAGCTTGATATTAAATGGCTGTAACAATGAACCTAACAATAAGCAGGGCTTAATATCACAACAAGCGGTTCAAAAGTATTCTAAAGATACTACGCTGACTGGCAGAGTCAGTAATAAAAAAGGAAATATTCGCATTGGTGAAATAAAAGCAAGTGATAGCAATAATAATTTTATTGCAAGCACTCAAGTCGAAAAGAATAGCCATTATGCCTTAACCATACCCGCTAATACCAAGCTACCCATTACATTAACTTATACCTCTCCTGAAAAGGATCAAGACCCAATGGTTTCTGTTGTTATTTACGCGGCACTCAAAAAATATGATATTAATGATTTAACCACTCTTATTGCTAAAAAAGCAAAATCATTAGGTGGCTATACTCATTCAAATATGACTATTGCAGCAGATGCAACAGTCGGCGTTCCAGATTCCAATAAAACATCAACGGGGTTCCGTGGAGACCCGACCAAGCAATATGGTGGATGGCATTAACGACACAATCATTCCACTTACTTGAAATAATTCGACACATAACTAATACCAACCATGATGTGATTTTTTGTCGAATTATTTCAGCTATTTTTTATAACAACCCTCAGTTACGGATTTCTATTGGTTGAACCACTTTTCTTTCTCAGGATACATTTTAATGCGTCTTTATAGACTCTTCTCCTTAATTACACTAATCACTTTACCTTCTGTTTCTATGGCAGAATTCCCAACTGCAGCTGCAACAGCAGATACTTTTCTTGGTCTTGTTGAGCCTTTTTGTTCCAAGGAAATCAATCCAGATTGGCGTAAACCTCAGCAAATAGAAAATATTTCAATTGCGGCATCACCCGTGTGTTCCCCCGATAACCCCTATGATATAGCTGCATTTGTTAAAGGGACGAATAATGTTTCCATGGCCACCATGATGCAAACACAATTATCACCCGACACACTGATTAAAACCAATGATATTGATGGTGACGGTGATCCCGATGAAATCCATATTCGTCTTGAAGTAATAGAACTTAATGGCTTTTCACCCGATCAACAAGACCCTATTACCACTTTTAATATTGCTCCTGGTATTCAACCTGGTTTTTGGGCTTTTGCTCCAAAAAGCCGAGGCATGTCAAATGAGAGTTTTGCTAGCACTAAAGCTAACACTTTATTACGCCTACCCTCCCCTTCTATCAGGGTTGAACAAGGCGATAAAATAATTGTGACCCTTGAAAACTCGCATTATTTTCCACATAGCATCCATTTTCATGGTGTTGACCATCCTTTTCAAAAGGCTAATGGAGAAGGAAATGATGGTGTTCCTCAAACCAGCAATAAATTAACCATGCCGGGCAAGGTATTTTCATACGAGTTATCACCTAGACAAACAGGCACCATGGTTTATCACTGCCATGTACAAGCCCATACCCATATTCTAATGGGGTTAATCGGTATGTTTATTGTTGAAGAAAACCAGCCTAACAACTGGGTTCAAACATTTAATGTTGGAGCAGGATTTGTCAGGCATTCTTCTGTAGCTGTCAGCAAAGACTATAGCCAAGAGTATGATTTACAATATCAAGATATTGATAGAGAATTACATAATCTAATTCAACAAGGTAACGACTCAAGATTATTAGCTAAAGCTTATAACCGTGAATATAACATCACGGAAAGAACCCCTGACTATTTTATTTTAAACGGTCGTTCTTTTCCTTATACCCTAAGAGAGTCTCTTGTTGTTGTTAAACCCGATGAGAAAGTTAAACTCCGTGTTTTTAATGCCGGGGATGAACATGTATCACTACACATGCATGGTTTTAAACCTACAGCTACACATTTTGATGGTATCAAACTAAAACCTGACGCACGCATTCAACGCGATGTATTTACTTTAGGCCCAGCCCAGCGTGTTGATTTAGAACTTTATGCTAAAAATGATGGCTTAAATAATATGGGTGAAGGAATTTGGACGTTTCATGACCATAATGAATTAGGTGTAACGACTGATGGGATCTACCCTGGTGGTCATATTAGTAGTGTAGTTTTTGAATCTTTTCTGGGGCCTAACGGCATGCCCAAACTGCAAGGGGTTGACGTCAGTCCATTTTTCACTAAAGAGTTTTATCAAAGAAAATACCCTATCTGGAATTTATCTGATGAACATAGACATTATGGTGAAGTTGCAAAAACAGCTAAAGATGAAGCCGATAAAAATAGTGACGAAACTATGGACTCAACACAATTGGCCATATTAGCTTTTCAAATATTACTTTTACTTGCCACTCTATTTCTTATTAGAAAAAATACCCAGAATAAAAATGCATAATAAATTAAGAAAATCATTTTCAACGGGATCATTAGTTGCTCTAGGATTAAGTGTCAGTAGTTTGTACAGTAATATTCAAGCTGCTGAAACAGTATTTGAAACTACAGAAGCCAGTAATGAAAAAAAGCATCAACATCATAACCACAAATCAATGGAAGGCATGTGCGGTGGAAATATGCGTATGGATGCTTCTGGTATGGTGATGTATGAAAACAAAGACAAACTACCAAAAGATTGTCAGGCTATTTCTGAAGATGTCATGATAGAAGTAAAAGCGGGGATAAAATACAGTACCCCCTACCCTGGCACTGTTTTTGGCCTTGATGAACATCAATGGCAAGTTAAACCTTGTAGCCGTATTACCGTTAAATTCACCAATGAAGACGATATTCGCCACCAATGGATGATTCATGGCTTACCCAAATACCTTTACCCTGAAGGTATGTTTCATATTGAAGTTAATGGTCAAGGTAAAAAAACAGGGACTTTTATTGTGCCCAATAGTCATTTCACCTATTTAGTCCATTGCGATATCGCCCAACATATGGAAAAAGGTATGAAAGCACAACTTAAAGTGGGAAATGGACGGGGTGATTTACCCAGTATTCCAGGCATATCCGCGCCTAAATTTGCTGATTTATTTTCCAAATAACTAGTTATGGGTACAAGCTTAAACTTGTACCCAAATAAATTTAGTTTTTAATGTGAATGAGTATGCTCTTGAAAATAATCCATACTTGTCACTTTTACTGCTTCAACGGCTACACCATGCTTATAAACCATCACTCCACCTAAATCAGCACCTAGCATCATCAATACATTAAGCACTACAGCAAATAAAATAAAAACTAAATTCACTACGCCTTTGATATAGCTACCCAAAGCAAGCCGCCATAGAGAAAGCAAAGCAGAGAAACCTAAAACACTAAAGCCTAAAAGCTTATGGCGCTCTAGAATCAAATGTACATTTTCACCATGCTCAACCGTACTTGCAGCTTCCAAACCAACTAAAACAGCCACACCCGCCGTTAAAGTACCTAAATACAATAAACCTGATGCCAATTCACGCCAGTTTTGTTTATTAAAAACTGAGCCAAGTATATCCATTACTAAAAATGCAACTAGAAAAGCAATAGGAAAATGAACAACTAAAGGATGCAAGTTGGCCATTGCTGAAATTCCAGGCATGATTGCTGAAAACATTTCAGTGGGAGACAGGCCTATCAAACTTTCTATAAACGTTAATAACTGCTCAACACTACCCGCAATACCATCATGTGCTTTGTGACCTGGACCTGCTGATCCGTGAACTTGAAAAGATAAAAAATTATTGATATCAAACATATTTATAGGTGCCTATTAATAAACCACAAGTTAAAATTTTTTTGTCGATAAAAGTAGGAGGGGTCTATGGCCGCGACCGCTCTTGATCTTGTTCCGGTCGCGGCCATAGGCCCCTCCTACCGATAAGGTTGCTCTATTTTTATAAAAATAACTTATCTGCTTTGTACCTTATTTAATATTCAAATCGGGCTGCATCGGCAGGTAACAAATCAAACACAGGGTTTTTATTAATGCCATATTTCTCTGGATAATACACCCCACCCAAGTACAAACCATAAGGGGGCGCTGTTACGCCAGCCTGCTTTCTATCTTTTATTTCAAGTAACTCTTCTGTCCAGCTTATTGGTTTATCACCCGAACCAATTGCCATTAATACACCCGCAATATTTCTCACCATATGGTGCAAAAAAGCATTGGCAGAAATATCCATTATTACATTTTCTCCTTCTCGATAAACATTTATAAAATGCATTAATCGATTTGGACTCACTGACTGACAACCTTTTGCTCTATATGAAGAAAAGTCATGCATACCCAATAAACTTTGTGCTGCTTGATGCATTTTAGCCTCATCTAAAGGTTTAAAATACCAAGTCACCTGATTTCTGGATAGTGCTGATGACATTTGCCTATTTAAAATGATATAGCGATAAAACCTTGCAATAGCACTATAACGTGCATGAAAGTCATCAATTGCTGGCTTTGCCCAAATCACCCTTACATCACTGGGAAGATTAATATTACTTCCCATAACCCAACTTTTTAGATCCCTCTTTACTTCGGTATCGAAATGAATAACTTGTTCTAAAGCATGTACGCCAGAGTCTGTTCGTCCTGTACAGCGAACAGATATCTCCTGATCAGCCACTTTTGATAAGGCTTTTTCAACTTCAAGCTGAACGGTTCGCCTTTGCTTTTGACGTTGCCATCCAGAAAAGAGACTGCCATCATATTCTATGCCTAATACTATCCTAGACATGGTGATATATACCTCTCATTATTCTATTAATACTTTTAGCCCACTTTTTACATGATTAAATAAATCAATAATATCTAAATTTTTCATCCGAATACAACCATGAGACTCAGGTTTACCTTGCATTAATTCATCTGGACAGCCGTGGATATAGATATACCGCCAAGTTGAATCAACATTTCCATAGCGATTTTTTCCAGCTTCCAATCCACCTAGCCACAAAATACGAGAAAGTATCCAATCTCGTTTAGGGTATGTATGACTCAATTCAATATCATAAACTTCACCAGTTGGCCTACGCCCAATAAATACAGCATTTAAAGCTTGTTTATCACCAATTTTTGCCCTAATCTTATGCCAGCCAGTTGGCGTACACTCACTTCCCATTTTTTCCCCAGCTCCATTTTTAGCCGTGGAAACAGAATATACTTTCTCTACCTTTCCATATTTAAGCAAAGAAAGCTGCTGATTATCTATAGAAATAAGTAAATATGATTCAGGGATAGTCATGATTAATGTAGTAAAAAGGCAATTAGCATAATTAAAAACAAGCCTTAGCACTTAAGTCCTCTCCTGTTGGAGAGGGCTTTAGAGCAAAGGCTATTACAATTTAAAATACCAATGAATTTATTTTACCCTTTTTTAAAAAGTGCAATCGACTCTACATGCCCCGTTTGAGGGAACATATCCATCACACCCGCTTTAACTAATTTATAGCCCATTTCATTAACCAAAATACCTGCATCTCTCGCTAATGTAGAGGGATTACATGATACATACATGATTAAACCAGGGTTCCAGTGCTTTAAATTATGTAAAACTTCTGATGCACCCGTGCGTGAAGGGTCGAGCATGACTTTGTTAAATTTCTGTCTTGCCCAAGCTTGACCACTAACATCTTTACTTAAATCAGCCACATGAAATTCAACATTCTCTAAATTATTTAATTTTGCATTTTCTTTAGCATGGTTAACTAAAGGTTGATCACCTTCAACACCCACTACATGCCCTGCTTTTGTCGCCATTGATAATGTAAAATTACCTAAACCACAGAATAAATCCAGCACATTATCATTTTCGTTTAATTCTAATGCCTCAATGACACGGGTAATCATTTTCTTGTTTATCTCATAATTGACTTGAGTAAACATGGCAGGTTTAAAATTAAATTTTATATTTTGATCAGGTAAAGCATAAGACGGAATTACTTCTGGTTCCCCGTCTAATGGCACAATGGTATCTGGCCCTTTTGATTGCAAACACATGCTAATATTATGCTTGTGACCAAATTCCCGCATACGCTCTTTATCTTCATCTGTTGGCGGCTCTAAAACACGGAAAGCTAAAACACAATCCTCGTCACCTATCGCAACTTCAATTTGAGGGATTTTATCTTTAATGGTTAAACCACCAATCATTTCAGATAAATCCATTAGCTTCTCACCCACTATTGGATGCATCACTTTACAACTTTCGATTTCTGCCAAAAATGGGTTTCTACGTTCTCTAAAACCAACTAAAACACGCCCTTTTTTAGCAACATGTTTAACACCCATTCTAGCTTTTCTTCGATAGCCCCAATGCGGCCCTGTTAATGGCTCCCAAATTTCAGGAATCTCAACTTTTCCAATTCTATTAAACTGCTCAACCAATAAGCCTTGTTTAATTTTTATCTGCTCTTCATCTTTTACATGCTGAAAACTACAACCTCCACAGCTACCAAAATGTTCACATTTAGGTTCAGTTCGATGTTCAGATCGTGTTAATAATTTATCAACTTTACCTTCAGCATAATCTCTTCGACTATCAGTATAAATAAATTCAACTTGCTCACCTGGTAGCGCTTCATCAATAAATACTACTTTGCCATCCACATGAGTAACCCCTCGACCATCATGTGCTAAAGATTCAATCGTGGCTGCTACAGCCTCCTCAGGTAATTTTTTCTTTCTACTTCTTCTACGTGCCATGTTTATTCTTGCTTCCGACTAGCATTTAAAATTTATGACCTATTATAACTGATCACTTCAAACAAATTTTCATTCATTATCTAAGCAACAAGCTAAAGCATATCTCATCACCAACAAGGAAATCGTAAGGGGAAATAGCATAAAATGTTGGGGCAGGCATAAACTCACTCCAACACAAAACATGATGATAAGGGGATTAAACCGCCCAGAATCAGATAACCATTCTAGCCAGACCAAAGCATCAGAGTCTATATGCTCTCGTTTGTGAATGAACAACAAAGAAAATAAAGCAGTCATCAAAGCAAAATATAAAGGGTATAGATAAAATAAAGGAGAACCTTCTCTAAAAAAATCGGGCCAATATGCAAACCATACAAGCAATGCACCAACTGCGAATAAGTCATACCTTAAGTTATATTTCATTTTTTTGAACTTAACACAGGAAAGGATGAAGTTTAAAATTAACAAAGCCCCACCGAAATAAAAAACGTAATCTGATAAAAAAGCATAGCGCAGAATACTTTCCTCGATTAGCACAAATGCCATCAATAAATTTAAAATAATAAATAGATACATAGAAAAATCACAACTCTAATTTATAAATCATCAACTTAAACAAAGTTTTTATACACAATACAATACTAAACACACAGGCAACTTATTCTAAGCTACTGATTCTTCTATGCCCCCACAAAAACACATATAAGCCCTTGTTTTTACTTAAAAACAAAAACTGTCTAAAAAAAATACAATTTAACTTAAAGCTAGATATTATCGTTATTAAGCGGAGTTATCAGACAGTTAGTCACAGAGTTATCCACAGATTTTGTGGACAAAGCACGTAGGTCATTGATTCTATTTTCAGAAAACAAAGTCAAGCTAAATTTAACCTTATTCCTCTAAAAAATGACCACAAAATTTACAATACTCTGCATCTGTATCATGACCGATTTTCCCACAATCTGAGCACGCCTTATTACTGATTTTTTCAGGTCGATAAGTTTTAATCAATTCAGCACTATAGATACCCGTTGGTACAGCTATAATTCCATACCCCATAATCATAATAAAAGCGGCTATACCTTGTCCTAATGGTGTTTGTGGTGCTATATCACCATATCCAACCGTTGTTAAGGTAACCATAGCCCAGTACATAGATTTAGGGATGCTAGAAAACCCCGATTCACCTCCCTCAACAACATACATAAATGAGCCAAAGACTACAACCAAAGTCAAAATTGTATAGAGAAAAACAAAGATTTTACGTGAACTTTTTCTTAAAGCTCCCATCAATACTTGTGCTTCTCCCATATAAGCGGTCAATTTTAGCACCCTAAAAATACGTAACAAACGCAAAATACGAATAACCAACATATATTTAACAGTGGGAATAAATAAACTGAGATAAGTCGGGATAATGGATAAGAAATCAACGATACCAAAGAAACTACGTACATAAAGTAAAGGCTTATGTACTGAAATTAATCGCAGAATATATTCCAAAGTAAACAGTATGGTAAAAAACCATTCTAAATAAAAGAACAACTCACTGTACTTTATCTGTAATTTATCAACACTCCCAAGCATTACGACAAGAACACTACAGAGAATGCTGATAATTAACACAATATCAAAAGCTTTCCCCATTTTCGTTTCTGACCCGAAAATAATTTCTTTAATTGCCTCTCGCCAAGGACTCATAACCAAGTCACTATTAAGAATATGTTGATCTTGTTTAATGTTCATTTAACAACCCTAAGTCACTGTCTTATAGAAAATAATATGTCCAATCTCAGTATCAAAATCATCTACTTTCAAATCATTGTAATTAAATATTTTGCTTTGTCATTCAAAACTTAAGATAATAGTGACATTCTGTAACTACTTGCTTTAGATTACAGCCCTTTTTTTAATTGAAAATTTCAATTAAAAACCCTAGCAAGTCTCTTTATCTTGACCTACAACTTATGTCTATCAAAGAATATAAATTTAAACCCGGTCGCTCAAACCTATTAGGTGCAAAACCTGATGCTAAAGGCGTAAATTTCTCAATTTTTACTCGTCATGCAACAACTGTAGAGTTATTTTTATTTGAATCTTCAGAGAGTAAAACTCCCTTTCAAGTCATTCAATTAGAAAAAGACATAAATAGAACATTCTATTCATGGCATGTCTACGTTATAGGATTACCGAAAGGCACTTGGTATACATGGAGGATTGATGGATCAGAAGAGCCTAAAGAAGCAGGATTACATTTTGATAAAGAAAAACATTTAATTGACCCTTGGGCTCGTGTTGTTTCAGACGTAAACTGGGACCGTCAAGCAGCCTGTGAAGCTGGCAACAACATGTTGACCTCTATGCGTTGCATGGTTGTAGATGATGATGATTATGATTGGGAGGGTGATACGCCATTACGTGTTAGCAGTGAAAAATCAATCATCTACGAGTTACATGTTGGAGGTTTTACTCGACATAAATCAGCAAATGTTAAAAACCCTGGTACTTTTGCAGGTTTAATTGAAAAAATACCTTACTTAAAAAGTTTAGGTATTACCCATGTAGAACTACTACCTATCATGGCTTTCGATGAACAAGATGCACCTCAAGGCACTATGGACCTTGGGCTCAAAAACTACTGGGGCTATAGTACCCACAGTTTTTTTAGTCCACACTCTGGTTACTGTGTTACGCCAGAACAAGGCACACATGTTACCGAGTTTAGAGATCTAGTAAAAGCCCTTCATAAAGCAGGACTTGGTGTTATTTTAGATGTTGTATATAACCATACCTCAGAAGCAGGCACTGGCGGCCCAGTTATTCACTTTAGAGGAATGGGTGAAAACATTTTTTATCACCATGCTTCTGATGACAAAAGTGTACTGCATGACTATACAGGTTGTGGCAATACTGTTAATGCTAACCACCCTCTCATCTCCTCTTTTATTACCAGCAGTCTTGAATACTGGGTCAGAGAAATGCATGTTGATGGTTTTCGCTTTGATTTAGCCAGTGCTTTAGCACGTGGCGAAGGCGGAAAAGTACTTGAAGACCCTCCTGTACTCTGGAGTATTGAACTTTCAGAACAGCTATCACAAACCAAATTGATTGCTGAGGCGTGGGATGCAGCAGGACTCTATCAGGTAGGTAGCTTTCCAGGGCATCGTTGGGCCGAATGGAATGGGAAATATAGAGATGTACTGCGTGAGTTTTTACGTGGCGATAAAGGAAAAATACAAGAATTAGCCACCCGTATTTCAGGCAGCAGTGATCTCTATCAACACAAAGATGGCTTACCCATCAACAGTGTTAACTTTATTACCTGTCATGATGGTTTTACCTTAAATGATTTATTCAGCTATAACGAAAAACATAACCATGCTAATGGTGAAGAAAGTAGAGATGGCTGTAATAATAATCTCAGTTCTAATTGTGGTGCTGAAGGACCAACTGACAACTTAGATATTCTTGAGTTTAGAAGAAAACAGGCAAAAAATGCATTCGCCTTACTTCTTTTAAGTGAGGGCGTCCCCATGATGCTAGCAGGAGATGAAGTCCTCAATAGCCAAAATGGTAATAATAACGGCTACTGCCAAGACAATGAAATAACCTGGATTGACTGGGATATGGCAAACCAAAATGCAGATATGCTGCGTTTTGTTCAAAATATGATTATCTTACGAAAACGTCATAAATCTATTATGCGCCGACGTTTTTTAACGGGTAATATTATTGAAGAAAGAGGGATTAGAGATATTTCATGGCATGGTGCTGAAGTAGATAAACCTTTATGGGATGACCCTGATAATCAATTACTTGCCTTCACCTTAGCAGGTATTGATGAGCCAGATATTCATGTCATTATCAATATGTCTGATCAACAGACTCGTTGTGAGTTACCAAAAATAGAGGGCAAATTATGGTGTTTATCTGTGGATACATCACAAAACTCACCCGATGATATTATTCGTAGACCTAATCAGACAGCGATGATAGAAAAATCTTTTCTTGTTAATGAAAAGACAATTGTTGTGTTTGAAAATAATAACGCTTAAAAAAAACCTTTTATAAAACCAGAAATGGCACTTTCTGGTTTTATAAATTCCATTTATTGTAATAAATACTCTTCAAATTGATTGATTGGCATGGGTTTAGCGTAAAGATAACCTTGTGAATACTGACAGCCTTGTTCAAGCAAAAAAGTCTGCTGAGTTTCTTCCTCAACACCTTCTGCAATCACCTCTAAATTCATACTTTTTGCAATTAAAATAACTGCCTTTACGATAGCTTCATCATCTCTATCACCAGGAATATCACGTACAAATGATTGATCTATTTTTAATTTTTTAACGGGCAACCGCTTAAGATAAGCCAAAGAAGAATATCCCGTCCCAAAATCATCCATTGAAATTTTACAGCCTAAATCTCTAATTTTTTCCAATAAGACAATGGCTTGCTCAGGATCTGTCATGGCATAGCCTTCAGTAATTTCAAACTCAACCCATTCAGGATGACATTTAGTTTGTTCAAGTGCGTGTTTAATTGTAGAAATAAGTTTTTTATCATTAAGTTGCTTGACTGATAAATTAATTGAAATAGTGTCTATAGCAATTCCCTTTTCGCGCCAGCTTCCCATATCCTGCATCGCTTGATAAATAACCCAACGACCTATTTCTACAATTAAACCAGAATCTTCAGCGACAGAAATAAACTTGTATGGAGAGATAAGCCCTAAATATGGATCATCCCACCGAATCAAAGCTTCTGCCCCAATAAGTTTTTTACTAATTGCATCAATTTGGGGTTGGTAATAAAGTACAAATTCACTATTATTTAGAGCTCTATGTAAATCATTTTCTAATAAAACTCTTTCAACCGCTTTATTAGAAAGTTCTTTGGTATAAAACTCAAAGCCATCCCGACCATTTTCTTTAGCTTTATACATTGCCGTATCTGCAAACTGTAATAAGCTTTCGGGATCATGACCATTGTCAGGGTAAATAGCAATACCAATACTGGAACTCAAATGGAATTGGTGATGTTCAATAAGTAAGGGTTCCCTTAAAACCTCTAATATAGCAACAGCAACACTACTTGCATCACTAACTGAGGTTATTTGCCCTAGTAATACAGTAAATTCATCACCTCCAAACCTAGCAAGTGTATCGCCCTTACGAAGAATACTCTTTATTCTTTGTGCCACACTAACCAGCACTTGATCGCCCACAGAATGCCCTTTAGTATCATTAACTTCTTTAAAATTATCCAAGTCAATAAAAAGGACTGCACTCTTTAAATTTCGTTGTTCACGTTGTTTGGTTAATTGAGTTAACCGCTCCATAAACAAAGTACGGTTAGCTAGGCCTGTTAAAGTGTCGAAATGAGCAAATGTTTGTAACTGTAGCTCCCTCTCTTTATGTTCGGTAATGTCCCGAGAAATACCTAAAATACCCGTAATATTTCCAGATCCATCTGTCATGGGCTTTTTTATTGTTTCAAACAAGCCACTGTGACTGTTATCAGCAAAAACTAGGCTATGAGTTACTCTTGATTCATTCAAATTAGTCCGAAATTCTCTTTCCTGAAAAAGAGTTGCTATATTACTATTCGTTATATCAAAAGAAGTTTGACCAATCAGTTCAGCCTCTTTGGCTCCAATAAATTGCTCAAATATGCTATTACAAGCTAAATACTTACCCTCAACATCTTGTATCCAAATTAAATCTGGAATGACATCAAAAATAGTGCGTAGAAAATTTCGCTGTGTTAAAAGCTCTTGTTGAAGCTGTTTAACTTCTTTCAAATCAATATCCACACAATACATTTCGTAATGTTTGGTATCGACTTTGATCATATTATGTTGAGAATAAACATGAACATCGACTCCATCTTTATCTTCAAGAGTCAGTTCTGAGGCAGGAACTACAATACCTTTATGCATCCAGTCTTCAATCGATTTATGAACATGGTCACGCATAAAATCAGGAATAATAAGGTTTTCTATTTTTTTCCCATCAGCCTCTTCTGCACTATAACCATAAATCCTTTCACTTGCTTTATTCCAATAAATAACTTCATGATTTTCATTGTATCCCTGCACTGAAATAGCTTCAGAGTTCTCCATAATATGCTGAAACATCTTTTTCTGATGTTCTAGTAATTTCTCGGCTTCATTAAGTTCTTGCTCAAGTTGGTAATCTCGGTTTTGTAATCGGCTATCTAAACAGCAGTTTTTATTTAATACAGCAACAACGCCCTCTTCAAGCTTAACAACTTCATTATTCTGCCAGTTTTTATTGCTACCTAAATAAACAGCTATATTAATATTTTCAGAGTTACCCGTTGATTCAACTCTTTGCATCGCCTCAAAAAGGCCTGATTGTTTAGCATTTGGAAAAATATCGGTGATATAGCAACCTAACAAACATTGTTGACTATATAATTTTGTTTTTTGTGCTTCTTTATTAGACGATAACAAAACAAAATTATCATTTTCCCTTTTATAAACAGCAACATTGATCGGTAGTAAATCAATATCTAGCTTAAAAGATGACATAAAGAGTCCTTAATTTAGCCCTATTAGTTTAAATTATAGTCATGTTTAAATATTGCTAATAAGGACTCACTCACAAAACCAAATTAATAGTAAACCCTAAACGCACATTGTATTTCGTCAAACTCATGTAAGTAGGGTTTAGCCACTTCATGATTAGCTGCAACTACGATTAAATCATGTGAAAAAACTGAGGTGTTATACCAATTAAAACTACCATCAATCACGATATGGTCATCAATAATGCAGTATTTTGAGTGGATAGGTGAATACGGTACATCATGATCATCTTGACCATACACTAAGCCTACTGCAACACCTGCAAAACGCAATTGATCAACGGCCGGCAATAAAGGCTGGCTCAATTCTTCTTCCATTGAGCGTTCTACACCAACTTTGCCTAATCTGGCAATATGTCCATTTAAAAGAACATGGACGTAAACACCTCTATTTTTGGCATTAATCAAAGCCTCTATTACGCTATCATCATGACCGCCCAATAACTCACCAATCATAAACAAGGTTACTTTGATTGAGTGTTGTGCTCGATTAATTTCACCTAAAATGGCATGATGCGGCAGATAGTTTTCACCATTTTCCATGGTGTGATGGCCATAGGTATACAGCATATTAAACTGACTATGAGGATCAATCCCATAAGATTGAATAACACCTCCACGTTGACTTTGAAAGATATTATCTAATAATCGACACATGCCTTTTGAGTGAAAGGTCATACCTGATTCCCAATTAGCCCACCAGCGGTCAAAGGTGATATTAAAGGAACCCATAATGCAGTCTTCATCATTAAAAATAATGAATTTAGTATGCATATCGGGTTCAACTTCAATCAAGTGATGATCAGGGCTACAAACCACACCAATTAACTCAATACCTGCTCGTTTTAATCGTGCATAACTATGGCTATTGGTTAGCGTCATTTTGCGCCAATCAACAATACATTGAACCCATACTCCTTGTTCACTGGCATGAATCAAATGAGTGACAAAGTCAGCATCATCAATACAATCAACACTCACTTTAATAGTACATAAACGATCATGATCGTTTCGCTTAGTTTGCATCACTTTATCTATTAAATGATGAATATAATTTTTAGGGTGATACGGGTGGTTTAATTGGCCTTTGGTAAATTTGGGCACCAATTCTAATGATTCAAAATGATGGTTCATCCAATCTACATCACTTTGTAACTCGCCCGCATTTAATTCATAAGTTTGATAATCATTATCCGTAGTGTGATCATAGCTAATATCTCTAAATTGATGATCATCGGGATTACCTTGCAATTGCGGCCAATCCATATAAATATAATCTTTTTCTGATGCTATAGAATTCCCATCTTTATGCACAATAAAAGAAAATTTAACGCAATTTACTTGCCCATAACTACTCGAAAAAGGGTGGATATAAAAATCTCGAGTACGACGTTTATGCTGATTCCATTCAATATCATAAGCTTCTGTGTCTACAATATAGGTTTCACAAATTCCATCATTACTAAAAACCTTTAAAATAACTTTTAGGTTTACCTGTACACCATGATACATTTCAAAGTCCATTCGCCCCCAGCGGACAAAGAACTCATGGTTAAAATCATTTACTCTGGCAAATGAGCCGCCTAGTTCACCGCGAACAGGCTTTGCATAATGTTCTGCTATTTCCATGACAGCCTCTTATTTTTTTTATTATTTTGGTTCAAACGTCATAAAGTATCCACAGTGATCAGACACCTGCCCATAATCATCATCTGTAAATAAAACCTTTGCTGATACTACTTGTAATTGGCTTTCCCTATTCATAAAAATATAGTCGATTCTATAGTCTTCTGCTAATAAATCTTGCCAATGCGCATCATTAACTCTAAATACCTTTTCAAAAACACCTTGTTCATTTGCCGCTAAATACTGATCATCATATTGATTTGAATTAACCACATACTCATAGCCACTAGTCCCTGCTGTAATATTAAAATCACCACATAAAAGAGTAGCCTTCACATCATCAGTCTGCGCACCATCGGCCCATTCATGTAAGTTTTGGAATTGCCCTTGAAAACCATCCTCCATCCAGCTTAAATGTGCAGAAAACACATTAATCGCACCAATATAGGGGACATGCGCTCTGGCCATCACCACTTTTCTAGAATGGATACTGTATATATCATGACTATCTGATACATACTTTGCTTCATGATGAGATAAAGGGAATCGACTTAAAATAGCCACACCTTCTCTATATTTATCAAAGCCCAAATGTGACCAATCAGTATGTAAGTGAAAAGGTGATTCTAATCGATCATTTATTAGCTTGGCAGAATTAGATTCCCAGTCACCTTCTCCATCGCGCCAATATTCAGCCACTTCTTGCAAGCAAATAATATCTGCTTCTATTTCATTAATTGCCTTAGCAATTTGGGTAAACTTTTCATCTTGATTTTCTTCTTGATAACAGTGTAAATTAAGGATTAGAACCTTTAACTGCTCTCTTTGGAAAGAATAATTGTTGCCCGCATTGTTTTCCCATAGAGCTTTGCCATCACGTTCACAACAAATAACATACTGTAATCGAAAAGCATCATCATGATCGATTTGCCCTTCCCATAATTGCACCGCATATTGATTGGGGTTTCTAGCATTACTTTTAAACTGTTTATTCCAGTATTGTGGGCCTAAACTGCAAGGCGTTATTTCTGTTGTTGCCCAATTATTAATCGTCCAGTGAACAGTGACCTTTTCAGCGTTAAAAGATTGTCCAATCGCGATAAGGATAGGCATATGTGTTTGTTGATCTTGAAAACAACTGGAAACACTTATATTTTGCACTAAAGTTTTATGTGCCAACTGAATACCAGAATCAGCCTCACTAATATAATTTTGGCCTTGGTTATTATCCCAATGTTCATTACCAAATAGACGATAACGGATACCAAACTGAATATTACCAGCAAGTGACTCTGTCTCTGTTGCTGTTAATTCAATATGAGCTTGCCAATATTCCTTATCATTGCCTTGCATACTATGATAATTAGCAGCTAAGGTATGCCAGACACCATCCTCTCCTGACCAAATAACATCTAGCTCTTTATCATAATTCACATTCTCAACTAACATAAAAAATGTTAACTGTTGTTGAGGCTTTTTTCTCACCCTAGAAATTACATTTTCCACGTAGAGAAATTTAATTTTATCGATCATGTTTCCCGCCACAACTTAAAATAATTACCTTACCCCCTTTCAAAATATATAACAACCGTATCTATTGCTATAAATACAAAATAAGCACTTAAATTTTAACTTCACTTTATTTGTTTTTTAATATAGTATCGAAATATCAGTCATTTATAGGATGGAGTTTTCTAATGTCAAAAATAGTACTTAAAAAAACATCTACAATCATATGTCTCTTTACTCTTTTCTTTAATCACAATATTCATGCAGCTGGCGGTGCCGTTAGAGGGCCAATTGACGCTTCTGAAAATAAAGAAGTGGCTTCAGTAGACTTTGGAGTAATTGACTTAAACCCAAATAAAAACATTGTTTCTACGAATGCAGGGTACGATTCAATTACAAGTATTAAAGTTGATACAACGAAGGGTAGTATTCATGGATATACATCATATAGTCTAAATACTGATACAACGTATACAAATATTTCCGAAGCTGGCTCAAGTACAATGCTAGGCACGGTATCTTTACAAAGTTATTTAGTTGCACCAAACCCGAATGTAGCTAACACTGTTGATGTTACCGTAGAAATGGAACTTGATGGTTCATTCATAATTAATAATGGTTCTCCAACTCTATTACTGGGCGCTGATATTGCTGCTACAACAGCTTCGTCCTTACTTCCAATAAATGGGACTATTTACCAATCAGATTTATTATTCCTATCCTCAATTGATAATCCAATCAACAACCCTATTAAATCAAGTTTTATGAGCTCAGAAACAAGCCTTATAACAGGAAATAGTTCTAGCTACAATGGTGGGTCTTTCTCTATACAAAGCGAAACACTAGCAAATATTGATGCAATTCTTCGATTGACTTTCCCATTATCCATAGGCGATTCACTGTCTTTAAATGGGTTAATAACAGCTAGCGCAGCTCCAAGCCCTGATCCATCAAATACAAATCCATTCGGTCCAATAGATATATTAGCTTCTGATGGAGCGGTTGATTTTTCAAACACAGCAAAAATGTTTATCTATCTGCCTGAAGGTTATTCCTTGGGTGGGAACGACCCCTTATTAGACAACATAGTTCGTACCACAGTGGTACCTATAGCGCCTTCTATCTGGTTTCTTGCAAGTGCTTTCCTTGCTTTATTTGGTTTTAGATTCAGACAAGCTGAATAGCTTGTAAAATTTTTGACAGCTCAATCCCTTCTCCCTCGAGGGAGAAGGTTAGGAGAGGGAAGTTAAATAATTCTCTTCTTCAAATTTTCTTTTCTGCTTAGAGGGATTAGATAATAAGGAATAAAGAGCCCTATTTTTATTCCCCTCGGCAATTGCTCCTGCATTGCTCTACTTACCTACGTCCTTGTAGGCATCACCCAAACCCTCTCCCCATCTGGGGCGAGTGCTTTAGAGCACAGCTCTTGATTGTTATTTTTTGTATAAGACTTGTGTAGGTAGCTATGCCCAATAAGAGAGCAAGTAAATTCCACACTTAACGGTGACATAGCCAAATAGAATGCCAGAACTTATGGAATGATTAATAATCCAGTAAATAACAACAGGACCACTTTTATTACCTGTATTGACTCAGGTATGATTATGGTAAGTTGCTCAATCCTCCTCAATCAAGGTAATACTTTCTTTGCTAATTGAAATAACCTTCTTTCTATACAATCCACCAATCGATTGTTTAAATACCTTTTTACTGACTCCGAATGCTTTATAAATAACATCTGGTGGACTTTTATCTGTAATTAACATCGACCCACCTTGTGATTTTAATTTAGCCAGAATTTTCTCTGTGACTGAGTCAACTTTATCTATATATTTTTCTACTTGCAGGACTAAATCAATTTTATTATCTTTTCTAATTTTTTTGATATAGCCTTTAACTTTTTGACCAATTCTTAACTTTTGAAAAATTTCATTTTTATATAAAACCCCCCAATACTCATTATTAATAACCGCTTTCATTCCTAAGTCGGTTTCATGTGCGATAACTAAATCAACTTGCTCACCTTCTTTTAAGTAAAAGGCCTCATCTTCTAAAAAGTCTTCCAATAACATTGAAGCCGCAATCAAGTTATCTTCATCTAAAAATATTTTAACTAGGAAATATCGTCCTTCAACAACCTTTAACGTTTGTTCACTAAAAGGTAAAAGTAAATCTTTTGCTAAGCCCCAATCTAAAAAAGCCCCCGCATGACTTTCTGAAACACATTTTAAATAAGCCACATCATCCACTTGTGCAAATGGAATACGCGTTGTTCCTTGTAATTTTCCTTTCCCAGCAAAATAAACAAAAACATTCAACTCATCACCGACTTTACATTCCTTGGGTGCATCAGCAGGTAACAATTGGATTTCACCAAACTCCCCGCCATCAAAACTAACAATACGCCCTTCTGCTTTCACAACCTTTAGCTTATTAAACTTGCCAAGTGCAATCATAAATATTTTAAAACTTTTAAGATAAAATGAAAAACATTCTATCCTTTTCTGATAGATTTACAAGGTCATTAAACCCATCTCCTTACACACAAGTTTAGGCTAAGGCTGTAGGATACGATTATTTGAGTGGTTCAGAGCTAATAGGTAATCATTTAAGGAGAGGATCTTGACCATAAGGATATCCATTTTTAGGGTAAAAAATGGATAAATCTCAAAAACTTCTTCGACAATTGCAAGTCTTTTTTATCTCGTATTCATCTGTTTTGACCCTCAACTCCTTTATCGTTGGCAGCATATTTTGAAAAATATAAAGGAAGGCGTCTTGATGCACTTGTTTTCTGAATACGAGCTTTAGAGTGCTAGTTTATAGGATACTTCCTTTCTAGCTTATGTTTCAATGGGAACACTTATGAAATACTTATAAAAAGAAGGTTTTTTGTTACCTAGGGCTGAGGATTCAATAATCCTTAGCCCTCACTTGCAGCGACAAGAAAGTCCTCCTCCCCATTAACACCCAATGGGTTTTACAATTTTTCACCAACATTGTGCAACGGTAGAGCTTGATACGCCTTTTCCCCCAGTATGCTGAATAGTTAAAGTCCCACAACTATCACTCGCTTGCCCCCCCGCAGGTACCGCTGAAAGTGTATAACTCATATCTGTTACAGCACTTATTGTTAAATTATAGTAAGTCGCACTTCCGCTAACAGGGCTCTTTGTCGCAAAAATAGTTGAAGGTCCTGTATCCAGTGTTCCTGCTACGCCACAACTATTTGCCCCCGTAGACCCTGCATCACAATAACTATTTGACTCGGTAAAATGTCTTTCCATGGCATTAGAAAAACCCAATAAAGCCCCCTCTGCATCTTTACGTCTCGACTTTAAGACACTATCTTGATAGCTAGGATAAGCAATACTTGCCAATATGCCAATAATCGCAACAACAACCAAAAGCTCAACAAGCGTAAATCCATTCTGTTTTTTTATCATAACTGTTTGTATTTTCATTTAAATAGTTTACTTATAAACATAATAAGTACTTGTGCTTTATTAAATTAACATTTTCAAAAATTAGTTAGTCTTTTAATTATTCTAAAGATTGATAATGGTTTGTAGGAGCGTCCGCCCTCGGCGCGAATAAAACAATGCTCTTTTCTCTAATAAATCGCGCCGAGGGCGGACGCTCCTACAATATTCTGTTAAATTAAATATGCATAGGTACTTATATTTTGAATATATAATTTCTTATTGTAATTGTCTCCATGACCTACGAGTGCCACTACCACCACCCGCTCCAGCATCAGTTACTGTACCCATCTGACCAGTAGACCCACTGCTATATTTAAAATCTACCACCGAGCCCTCTATCACTGCAGGGTTTTTTGTAATCCCTATCCCTTGATCCAAGCCAGAAGCAAAAACTTTAACATCAACGCCATTTACATCAATGATGACATAATCATCACTATCGACTACCCCATCATTATTAACATCAAATGGTGCACCTAAAGAAACGCTACCCGCTAATGCATCTAGTTCCATCAACCATGATATACCACCCGCTTTACAAACGTCTGATCCAGGAATTGCCGTTGAAAAAACAACTAAACCTCGACGAACAAGAGGGAAACTAATTGAGCGCTCACCTTCAGCACCATTATTGGGACTTAGCAAATTCATTACCCAGCCCTTTTTTAAAGGACTACTGGCTGTACAACCAACACTTGTTACAGCGTAACAAACAGGATTTTTGGAGACGACACGTACCTCTTTAGTTGTTTTAGTAACACCATCACTAGTAAAAGGAAAACCTTCAAAGTCTATCGTTTGTGGTTGTAAATCAGCTCTATCGACAATATTAGAGCCTTGATCCCATAAACCATAAAAACTTTGTATTTGAGGGCTTACACCAACGATATTATCACCAGTATCCTGATATTTACCTGTACCAAAATACACCATGGTACCTACTCCATTCTGGTCTGAACCTGATCCCCCTACTTTACCAACATTTGGTTTAGCCGTAATCGGCTGACGATCTGTAGAACTACATGAAAGACCTGAAGCAGCACATGCAGCAAATAAAGGTGAGACAGGAACAGGCCAACTACCTGCCGCACCAGATATATCAAAACGCCATAGATTACCGTATAAATCTCCCGCATACACGGTATCGACAGAACGGTCATTATCAGTATCCACAGCAATAGGCGAAGACAATCCATTTTTATCAGCAACGGTACCCACACCTGTATCAATTTTTTGTAGCACTGCTCCTGTAAAAGCATCAAGAACAAACAACACCGCATGTCCATTGTCACTGTCATAACCATTAGCAACAATAACCACCCAATGCCCATCATCAGTTCTTGCTATAACAGGTTGCACAAGTGTATAACCAAGATCAACATCATTATCACTTGTAAATTCCCACATTGCACTGCTAGCAGAAAATGAAGTAGGGTTGGTCACGTCCAATGCAAAAACAGCACGAGCACCTGCCCCTGTAGTACCTGCTAAAAGTGTATACCAATCAGTTCCCTTATAAGCATCACTTACGCCTAATGGACCATCAACATAATACTGGTGTGCATAACTAACTTCAGTCAACTTACTAAGCTCTGAATATAAAACATTAGGCACATAAGCCAATAATTCCGCCCCTCCAAGATTAGCTCGCGCATCAAAACCATGGAGCATGCCATCATTAGCCCCTAAATATAGCATGGGCGTTCTCAATGCTGTCGCTGACAAAAAAGCGGTATAACTAGATCCTTCAGCGCCAGCTAATGAAGCATAGCCATAGTCAGTATCACCCACATATAATGGATCAGAATTAATAATATCGCCTAAAGGTGTCGCTCTATTTCTAAAAATACCTCCCGAGTTAGAGATCTCTTTTGATTGATCTCCCCTTAACCAATTTAGTCGTGACTCTCCCTGTCCATCATTAATTCCATTTAATGTATTTAAATAATCCTGCTGTGATGATCCTGCAGGTGTAGTCGTTAAATTAGTCCATAAGAAAGGCACACCTCTAGAGCCAGCAGTAGCTGTAGGATCGTAAGTATATATATTGCGGCTACCATGTACGGGCAATAAAGCAGCTGTCTCCCATGAAGGAACTAATGTCCCCGAACTCACGTCAACATTAAAGGCTTGTACATTACCACTCCAATCAGCACTATTAAATTTAGCTTGGTAAACCTGAGTGTTAGTATTCAATTGAGTTGAGTTAGCTGCAACAGCAGAAGCAGAAGAAATTTGTTTATTAATATCAGTAAACGCTTTATTTAGAGCTGTTACCAATTTATCAGGATTGGAAGCCAGAACATAGTTATCAGGTTCCCCATCAGCATTCTCATCCCATTCAGAAACGTGAGTCTGAATGCCATTAGCAAACACACTATTATCGGGCTCTGCATCACCATCTATGTCATTAAAACCACCATATTTACCCGCTAGCCATAGCATATTCATTTGGCCTACTAAGGGGTTGGTGCCATATTCCTGAGTATCAACCATAAATGTATTAATGGTTTGCTTATTAGGAAAGTCTACTGTTCCCTGTGAACCTGTTCTTATATCTTGAGTATTAGCATAGTATGCAAGCCCAGCAATATAATAAGAGTTTTCTTTTGGAGCATAAGGACATGTTCCAAACACCTCACCGAGTCCAGTAATTGTTTTAAAAGTGGCATTCCCATTACAATTGGCTGCCGTACACCCTATACATTGACTCGTCCCCGTTAAGCCTTCTAAATCACCGACTTTATTTGTAAGTGCAGTGACATTAATATCCGTATCAGGGTTACTGGGTTGGCCAAAGTCATCAGAAATACCATTTCCATGGAAGCTAGATGTTGTAAAAAAGGTACCTGGTAACTTTTTATCTTTCCATGGATTGGCATCATTAATACCAATAATAAAGTTTTTTTGACACCATTGCGTGATGGGATCCTGCCAACGAGAACCATCAAGTATTGGAAAGCCGCCATTAGCTCCACCTAAGTATTCTGGCGTAGGCCCTAGGTTTTTAAAGTAACGTATAGATTCATAAAATAACTCACTCGCTGGATCATTCCCTTTATAAGATACATCACTAAATTTATTAAGATATGGAATAACACCCGATTTAGACACCGATGATGCTGATGCATCCGCAGGGTTAGGGTTTACCTCTATAGTACCATCTGTTTTAATTTCTTTATTTGGGTTGGCAATATCATTTCCAGAACTATCTGGCATAAGACTACCAATATATTTCATATTAGAACGTAAAACACCACCATCAATACCATTACCATTAGTATTAGTAAAACTGGTGACAGCAAAACGCATATGATCTGAGTTTTTTTGAATCAAGCCTTCAGGTTTATAATAAGTGCCATTATCATAAGCCACACAATTATTTTCTAGTGTTTTGTTTTGATTACAGAGACGAACATTTACATTGTAAGTTGCTTTTTGACTCCCTCCTCGACTTGTCCCAAATTTAACACCAAAATCAGTATTTTCAATATATATTTTAGTGTCACTCCAAGGCGTTACAGTCGAAGGCCTAACATTGTGTCCATTCTTTAAAAGTTTATGAGGAAACCAATTATCATTATTTTGTTTACGAGTTCGTCTAATAATAGTTTTATCATCGGCATTATCAACAATTCTATTACCCCCTGTCATAGTCCAGACAAACATATCCATTGCTGTCATAGTGGCCCAATTCATAAAGTTCCCACTAAACAAACCAGAACATTCATGATCAGTATTTAACACATCACTATCTGGTTCAAAATATCCATTACTTGTATCATAGCTATAACATTTATTCGGATCAAAATACCCTAAGTAAGTCTTCCCTTTAGAATAACAAATACCTACAGTGCCCCCGTCATTAACACGGCCTCCACAACTCGCCCCAGCAGGCTGGTCATTATAAGCCGCCCCTCCCATCGGTGTTTCAATAGACATATTAAATAAAATATTAGGGTCAACTGAAATGGTCAAGAAAAGTGGTGATTGAGACAAGGTTGCATGGCTGCTATTGGCTGAAATCCCCAATAAAAGACCTAATAACAAACCTGGCCAATATACTTTTTTTGTAAAAGATTTTTTAAAATTAAAAATATTCATGGTAAATCTCCACGTATTGCTCTTAAACAATATGATTAGGGTGTATTTAAACTAAAGAAGGACTGTAAAACAACAACAGAGCTTGTAGTTCCCCCTGTTGCTCGTACTGTAATTTTAAAAGTGGGTAACACTGGCTTGGGTGGGCAACCTATTGTGGGGTTAGAACAGACTGATGGCATTTCTTGAATAATATATTGAGGTGCAGCGATACCATTACCTAATGCAATAGCTCCTGAAGTTGCTACAGGATTATTACGCCAAAAAGCAGCTGATTTTAACGCTTCATCACTCAGGTCAACCCCTGTGGCATTAGAATAGAACCCCCCGGTACCTGCATTAACAAAAGCAGGTAATACATTAGGAGGCACAAGACTATTTTCTGCCAATGTTAACGCTGTTTCAGCCGCCTGAAAGGCTAAATTCTTATCTCTAGAATTACCCGCCATTTTTTCTTCTAAGCTTGTTACCTGAGTACCCGTTACGCCAATAAGCGTTAATATCAACAACATAACTAAACTGATAACTAACACAACACCTGATTGGCTTTTTTTAGAACATGGTGAATATAACATGTTATCTCCTATGCTAAGGCAATCTGTTGCGTACAGCAATGGTTGAAGTAAAAACTCTGCGAAGTCGGTTGTCAGCAGGCGTTGTTGTTACCCCGTTATATATATAGTCTCTTGATGTCAATGTTAAATTGTCTTCTATGGAACGTATCAACAAGCTTATTCTTAGACTAATCACATTCCCCATATTGGTGACATTATTCGCGGGTACATAATAGTCTGCAGAATTGTCAGCATTGGTATCTTCCCCGTATAGAATTTGCATATTTTCAACACCTTCAATTAATTCAACAGGATTAGTCCCTGGGGAAGCAGGAATATTAGTATTTAAGCGATATAAAGATGGCTCACCACTTGCACCCGTTCTTATAAAAAAAGTATAGGAGTTAAATTTAAAAATCTCTGCATCAGACTGATATGCCTTACTTAAATTATTACTTGTATTTTGAGTAGTAGAATGAGCAATAGTTTGAATCCCCCCGCCTGACGAGGCACTTACTGCCACAAAAACATCAACCGATTCACAATCTGTAAGCATTAAAACATCATACGGGTTGATAAAACATGTATTCACTGCATTAATTTGAATATTGGCATTTACTGTACCCATATTACCTACAAGATTACCGCCACATGATCCACCACTATGTATATTAATAGCATCTGTATTCGCAATACATAAATTTCCAACACCACAGGCACTGGCATTCCAATTAGCGGCAACATTATTACTACCTGTAACTGGTTGACTAACGCCTAATGTTAAGGATGGAGGAATTGGGTTGGGATTAGGGTTTTTAATATCAATAATAACACTTGGCGTAATATCATTAACACTAGCACAGCCTTGAAACCCAGCCATACGGACACCTTGAGTTAAAATATCCATAGCAAACCGCCCACTTTCCTGTATTCTAGAAAGGTTTTCTTGGACTCTATAAGTTTGATGGGTATTGGTAAATATTTTTATCACACCTCCAATTAAGAAAGCGCCTATCAGTAAGCTGACCATAATCTCAATCAGCGTCATACCTTTTTGATTATGTTTCATAGCTCAAAACTCATTGTAAAATTTGGGTCGTCAGTATCAATAACACCATCACGATTTTCATCCCAATTAATAGTGATGGTATAGAGGTTTGTGGCAACCGTAATGCTTGCAATCCCTCGCGGTAAAGCCGTCTTTAATGCTGTTTGTAGCTCAAATAAATCATTTTTTGCCATATCAGCGGCTGAGCAACTTGCAGTCAACAAACAATTAGCAACCTTCGTTGCGGCAGCAACCGTCATAAAAGTAGACACATAATTTGCTCCGACTGATTTGTTTACCCGCATTCTATCGCTCATATCATAAGCCATCTGTGTCGCCTGACTTCGATTATAAGCACTTTGATTATTTCTCAGACTATTTGCTTGTAATGCTGCCATTCCAAGCAATCCTATAGCTAGTATTACCATGGATATCAATGCTTCTATTAAAGTAAAACCCGACTGCTTATTAATTTTTATCATCTAAATCTCCAAATCAAGAGCAATTTACAGCTGGTGATTTAACATAGGCTCGACCTACACTATTAATCTTAATTTCGCGGGACTTGGCTGTAGTATTATCTTGGCATAAATGAAATGTATCACCTACCACTACAGTACTCATTCCCGAAGGTGAGTAGGCGGCATAGTCTTTATAAGTACTTCCTCCTGTTATAAGAGTAAGCCCTGTGGGTAATGCATCAAATGTTTTTAATAAACAATCTTCTGCAGGCGAGCCATCCGCATTAGTTTCGCAAAGTGTGGTATCACCATCATCATTAAAAGCCTCGTTTGAATTTATATCTACAAAAATATCCCACCCTGAATGCCACTCTCTTTCAGTAGCACCTTTACGCCTAATAGTAATTTGATAGCCTCTTTTTATTGCTTCACTTTTAGCAATATTTAAAGATGTCATTAATTTATTAGCGACTGTTGTTAGCCGACTATTAACGATTGCATCATTAAAACTAGGAATGGCAATACCTAACATAATACCTGCAATAGCCATGGTGACCATAAGTTCTATTAGCGTAAAACCTAAATATTTTGTATTCATATTGTTAAAATTTCTAATAGATTTAAGTAAAGTTTAATAAAAAAAGGCTTAATCTTTAAAGTAAAGATTCTATTAAATAGTTAAATGTAGTTTAAGCATACTCTATATATACTAGACAGTCTGTGAATTAAAGCTCAAAAAAACAGCTTTTTTTGACAATTAAAATGAGAACTTAAGTTTATAAATAATCAGTAAATCCCTGCATTTTTCTTATTGGTAGGAGGGATCTATTGGCCGCGACCGGAACAAGAACAAACGCGGCCAATAGGCCTCTCCTACCTTTACAAACAAACATTTCACCCCAAATATTTTTCAACCTGTATTTTCCCCTCTTTAGCAAAGAGGGCTTAGGAGCTAGCTTTGTAACCTTGATGCAACGAAGTGAAATCAAGGTTTTACAGAGAGATTTTAACTAGGAAAAACACCTGTAGATAAATAGCGATCTCCCCTGTCACAAATAATTGCCACGATGACAGCATTTTCCAGTGTTTTAGATAATTTTAAAGCGGCTGATACAGCCCCACCCGAAGAGATACCAGAGAAAATACCTTCCTTTGCTGCAAGTTCACGTGTTGTCTGTTCTGCTGACAATTGATCTACATCCATAATCTGATCAATTGTTTCAGGATTATAGATTTGGGGTAAATATTCTTCTGGCCAACGCCTAATACCTGGTATTTTTGATTGCCCTTCTGGTTGCACACCTACAATTTGTATGTCTGAGTTTTGTTCTTTTAAAAAACGAGAAGTCCCCATGATCGTCCCTGTCGTTCCCATTGCACTAACGAAGTGTGTAATTTTACCGTCTGTATCACGCCATATCTCTGGGCCTGTCCCTTCATAATGGGCTCTTGGATTGTCTGGGTTTGAAAACTGATCTAAAATTCGCCCTTTGCCTTCATCCTGCATTTTTCTAGCTAAATCGATCGCACCTTCCATACTTCCTGCGGCTGGTGTTAATATAATATCTGCACCATAGGCTTTCATTGATGCTATACGTTCAGCACTCATATTATCAGGCATAATTAAAGTCATTTTATAGCCTTTAATCGCTGACGCCATGGCTAATGCAATACCTGTATTGCCACTGGTTGCTTCAATTAAACAGTCACCTGGTTTAATCTCCCCTCTTAATTCAGCATGTTTTATCATACTTAAAGCGGGACGATCTTTAACTGATCCAGCAGGGTTATTACCTTCTAGTTTAACTAGGATGGTATTGCTGGTTTTACCTGGTAGTCTCTGTAACCTAACTAATGGCGTATTGCCTACGAAGGATTCTATTGTTTTGTAATTCATAACGCTTTAAGTGGGAATTTAAGAGGGTTTTCAATTATTTCTTCAGTTAAATCAATATCAATATCTGGCCAATAATAATGTCCCAAACGCTCTTCCTCCACATTAATAATTGATGCTATTGTCTGGTTTTTGAACCAAGGAAAGTCCTCATAAGACATAAACAGCTCTTTATCATGAGTTAAAAGCCAAATTCCATGTGCAGAAATGTTTGTTACTTCAACTACAAAAGTGTTTTTTCCATGCGCTAATAATTTCGCCATGATGAACCTCCACTAATAATTTTATTTCTTTCAGTTGTTTACTTGAATATGAATAATTTTTTGCCAACATTATTTCAGGTTCAAGCCAAAATTTTGCTTCTCCATTTCCAGATACAACATGAACATGCATTCTTTCTTCTTCCCTCGAAAAAAAGAAAAACCTATATCCTTTTTCCTTAAAGACTGTTGGACTCATAACATTACTTTCAAAATAGCTTTAAAGGTGGGCACTGATCAGCCTAGTTATATTATCCAACCCAAACCCTAGCATTTCTAAACATTCTCATCCATGCACCCTCTTCATTCCACTGTTCTGGATACCATGAGTTTTGAATGGTTCTAAAACAGCGTTCTGGATGCGGCATCATAATAGTAAAACGCCCGTCAGTTGTTGTTAACCCTGTTATTCCTTCAGGTGATCCATTTGGGTTAGCAGGAAAATTAGTTGTTATCTCACCATAATTATCAACATAACTTAAGGCAACTAAAGCATCTTTAGCATTTGAATCATTAAATTCTGCACGCCCTTCACCATGCGCGATAACAACAGGTAAAGTCGATCCTTCCATCCCTGACATTAAAATAGAGGGTGATGGTTGTACTTTAACCATAGACACTCTAGCTTCAAATTGTTCAGAATCATTACGCTTAAATTCTGGCCAATGTTCAGCACCTGGAATAATTTCTTTTAAGCCAGACATCATTTGACAGCCATTACAAACACCCAGACCAAAAGTATCTTCACGTTTAAAGAAAGCTGAAAACTCATCTCTGGCTGTCGCATTAAACAAGATTGATTTAGCCCAGCCGCCACCAGCACCTAATACATCACCATAAGAGAACCCACCACAAGCCACTAAACCAACAAAGTCTTTTAATGTGACTCTGCTGTGAATAATGTCACTCATATGTACATCAATCGCTGTAAAACCTGCACGATCAAATGCTGCTGCCATTTCTACATGGCCATTTACACCCTGCTCTCTTAAAATAGCAACTTTAGGTCTATCTGTTGTTGCGAAATTAGCGATAATATTTTCATCAACATTAAAACTTAATGCTGCCGATAAACCAGGGTCACTATCATCAGCTATACGTTCAAACTGTTGTTTAGCACACTCTGGATCATCACGTAGTGATTGCATTTTGTAACTGACTTCTGACCATGTTTGTTGAAGATCAGCACGACTTGCAGTGAAGATTTCTTCACCTTGGTAAGTGACATTTAGTTGTTGCTGTTTATCTAATACCCAGCCGATTAAGTGAGTGCATTGCTCTAAACCTGCATCACTTAAAAAGTCCATCACATCATCAACATCACTTTGCTTAACCTGAATGACTGCACCTAATTCTTCATTAAATAAAGCAGCTAACAGATCTTCATTTTCAGCAACTAAGCTATCAAGTTCAATTTCAGCCCCTTTACGGCCTGCAAAAACCATTTCAGCAACCGTAGCCAATAAGCCACCATCAGAACGGTCATGATATGCCAATATTTTATCTTGACTGTTTAAGCTTTGAATTGAATCAAAAAATATTTTAAATAAAGCAGTATCATCTAAATCAGGCACTTCATTACCGATTTGATTATAGGTTTGAGCTAAAACAGAACCACCTAATCGATTCTTACCAGCACCTAAGTCTAATAAAATCAATACAGTATCTTCACCCTGTAATTGTGGTGTTAGCGTTTTACTAACATCTAAAACAGGCGCAAAAGAAGTGATAATCAACGATAACGGAGAAGTCATAGTTTTATCTGTACCGTCTTCATTCCATACCGTTTTCATAGATAAAGAATCTTTCCCCACAGGTATCGCAATACCTAAATCAGGACACACATCCATACCGACTGTTTTAACGGTATCAAATAAAGCTGCATCTTCACCTTCGCTGCCACACGCAGCCATCCAGTTAGCAGAAATTTTAACTTTATTTAATGATTCAATTCTTGAAGCCGCTAAATTGGTTAATGATTCAGCAATCGCCATACGGCCAGATGCAGGTGCATCAATTATAGCAAGCGGAGTTCTTTCACCCATTGCCATTGCTTCACCTGTAAGCGCATGAAAACCCGATGCGGTGACAGCTACATCAGCAACAGGTACTTGCCAAGGCCCAACCATTTGATCACGCGCCACCAAACCTGTAACAGAGCGATCACCAATATGAATTAAGAAGCTTTTATCAGCAACCGCTGGAAATGATAATACACGCTTCACAGCCTCTGCCAATTCAACTTTAGACGTATCTAAGGCTTTTAAATCTTTAGTGATATGCTCAACATCTTTATGTATTTTTGGTGATTTACCAAATAATACTGACATAGGAATATCAACAGGCGAGCCACCTAACCATTCATCGCTTAAAGTTAAATATTCTTCATCAGTTGCTTTACCTATCACAGCAAATAAACAATGTTCACGTTCACAAAAAGAAGTAAATAATTCTAAAGATTCAGGTGCAATAGCCACGACATAACGTTCTTGCGCTTCATTACACCAAATTTGCATAGGTGACATGCCTTTATCAGCATTATTTACATCACGTAGTTCAAACGACCCACCTTTATCACAATCATGAATAATTTCTGGTACGGCATTAGATAACCCACCCGCTCCAATATCATGAATTGAAATAACGGGGGTATCATGCCCCATCGCATTACAATGATTAATCACTTCCTGACAACGGCGTTCCATTTCTGGGTTTTCACGCTGTACCGAAGCAAAATCTAATTCTGCCGCACTTTCGCCCGATGTTTGAGATGAAGCGGCACTGCCACCCAACCCAATTAACATCGCTGGACCACCTAAAATGATAATCAGCGAGCCTGCTGGAATCTTATGTTTGTCGACTAACATAGGGCGAATATTCCCCATACCACCCGCTATCATAATAGGTTTATGATAACCTCTGTATTGGTTTTCTTTACCTGTTTCTTCAGCTTGCTCAAAACTGCGGAAGTAACCTGCGATATTTGGACGACCAAATTCATTATTAAATGCCGCACCACCAATAGGCCCTTCCAGCATAATATCTAAGGCTGAAGAAATACGCTCAGGTTTACCATTATCTGTTTCCCAAGGTTGTTCAAAACCAGGGATTTTTAAATGTGATACAGAAAAACCAGTTAATCCTGCTTTTGTTGCTGAACCACGTCCTGTTGCACCTTCATCACGAATTTCACCACCAGAACCTGTTGCCGCGCCTGGATGTGGAGAAATTGCGGTTGGGTGATTATGTGTTTCCACTTTCATCAATAAATGCGCATCTTCTTCCACATAGGCATATTCACCTGTTTGCGGATTACGAATAAACACATCTGCTTTTGAGCCTTCAGCTACAGATGCATTATCACTGTAGGCTGATAAAATACCTTCTGGGTTTTTATCAGCAGTATTCCTAATCATGCCAAATAATGATTTAGCCTGTTCTTCACCATCAATTGTCCAGCTCGCATTAAATATTTTATGGCGGCAATGCTCTGAGTTTGCTTGTGCAAACATCATTAATTCAACATCTGAAGGGTTTCTACCTAAATCAGTAAAACTTTCAGTTAAATAATCTATTTCATCATTTGATAAAGCTAGACCTAATTCTTTATTCGCTGATACCAATGCGTCACGCCCTTGTTCAATGATAGAAACAGTCAGTAATGGTTTAGGATCATGATGAACAAATAAATCTAAGCCCTCTTCATTTTCAAAGATTGATTGAGTCATTCTGTCATGAATTAAATGCTCAACCGCATTTTTAGATTCAGGACTTAAATTATCACTAGCTACAATATATTCAATAGCTCTTTCTAGTCGTAATACTGAAGTTAATCCACAACGTTCTGCAATTTCAGTCGCTTTACTTGACCAAGGAGAAATTGTTCCAGGTCTTGGAACTACAAGAAAATGTTGCCCTTGTACTTTATTTGACGGCTCTGCATAACCATAAGACAGTAAGCGCTCAAGCATTGCTGTTTCTTCAGTTTCTAATGCTTTGTCAATTTCAACAAAGTGAACAAATCGAGCAGAAACAGCTGTGATGCTAGTATCAGTTTGTTTAAGTTGATTCAGTAACTGGTTTAAACGGTGATCAGAAAGAGCCGATGTTCCAAGAATTTTTAACATGTAATAATGAGATAAATGTAGATTTATGATTTTTTTAAAGCCGACTTAACTTTAGCATTAAATAAAACGATTAAAGTGGCCGCACCGTATTTATTGACCCTTTATAGAAAAGGATGAAGGGACAGGTTAATGGGTAGTGTCCAAATCATCCTTGATTGTTTTGTAAACCAAATTTAATAACTTTAAAGAGACCCCGTCAGGTAAAGGTTGATCTTTATTTTCTAGAACAAAAACTTCAATTAACCTTTCCTTTTTAATTAACTTAATTTTATATTCTTGCTCAACTGCAGGATCAGAAGTAAAAATGAACACTATTTCATTCCATAATCCCCCATCTTCTATTGGCTCAAAATCAGGATCATATTGCAAAGAGTAAATGTGTTCTTGCTCATTTCTTTCGGTAACTTCGAAAGCATTTCGACTTAATGCTTTCCCCACTAGACGCCAACTTCTTTCCAACGTATCTCCAATATGGATAACAGGTGCCATATCAGGGTTATTAATAAGTTCAATAAAAAACTCAATGGGTTCTTCAGTGACGTCTGAATCATTATTTTCAACTACTTCTACTTGAGTAGGACTAACGACTACAGGTATAACTGGTACAGTTTTAGACGAATAGTGACCAATATCTGCAGGGACTTTCAATTCAGCTATTTCACTGGTTAATTGATAGTCATATTCCTTATCAGGAAAAAAATCTACCATAAAACCACATGCAGATAAATTAAGTGTTATCAATAAACTGACAAATACATTTATTTTTTTCACTTAACTCACTTCAGCCTGTTTCATTGCTTTACGAACAGTGTCATAACAATCTTCTGTCAACCAAGTTAAGGGTAAACGAATACCTTCGCCCATTAATCCCATTTCAGCAACAACCCATTTAACAGGGATAGGGTTTGATTGAATAAAAAGATGTTGATGCAGTGCTGTTAATTTAACATCAATTGACTCAGCTAAAGCTCTATCACCTTGTATTGCCGCAGTTATCATATTGTGAACTAATTTAGGGGCAACATTTCCAGTGACTGTAATAGTGCCATTCCCCCCTAGCAAACAAAATTCACAACTCGTCGCATCATCTCCAGTATAAATAGCAAAACTGTCACCACATAATTCGCGTATCGTTTTGACTCTATCTAATTCACCCGTTGCTTCTTTAACACCCACAACATTTACGATAGAAGCTAAACGCCCTATTGTCTCTGGCAACATATCACAAGCAGTACGCCCAGGAACATTATATAAAATCTGTGGAATATCAACAGCCTCAGCTATCGCTTTATAATGTAAATAAAGCCCTTCCTGAGTTGGTTTATTGTAATAAGGTGTGACTAAAAGGCAGGCATCTGCCCCCGCCTTTTTAGCTGCCTGAGTTAAAGAAATTGCTTCAGTTGTAGAATTAGCACCTGTTCCTGCAATAACAGGAATACGTCCCGCAACGTATTCAACAATACATTTTATAACGTCACAATGCTCAACTTCATCCAGTGTTGCCGATTCTCCAGTCGTGCCCATAGCCACGATAGAGTCCGTTCCCTGTTCAATATGAAATTCTACCAACTGTTTTAGGCTTTCCTTGTCTATCGTGCCATTACTATCCATTGGTGTTACTAAAGCAACGATACTACCTTGAATCATGCAGTTCTCTCATCCAAAATTAATAAAATTTAATCGCTTATTATAACAACTTAATTGAATGAGGAAACCCAGTTTAAATATCCAGAAAGAATTGTTAAATTTAGAAAAAAATTTAAAACCAAGACAAGGTCATTAGGGTGTAATTAAAAGTGAAGTAAATAATGATTAGTCATGTTGTAGGGCGGACTTTAGTCCGCAATTTACACCGATACATGGCGGACTGAAGTCCGCCCTACATTATTTCACACTCCCTTTACTTCACTTTTAATCACACCCAGGTCATTATGTTGGAAACTTGGTTATTTAGGCTAACTCAACCCTATTCCTTCCATTTTTTTTTGCTTGATACAAAGCTTTATCAGCACAATCAATCATTTTCTGACAATCTAATGCTTCCATAGGCGGATCAAATACAGCTAAACCAATACTAATTGTAGCTTCCAGAGAAACACCTTCATAAGTATAAACAGAGCTATAAATGGTATGCCTAATTCTTTCCAATAAGGAAATACCGTTTTCTTTATCTGAATTAAACACCAGCAAAAACTCTTCCCCACCATAACGACCCACTAAATCATAAGGCCTAACTGTTGCTGCAATACGCTGAGCGACTTCTCGAATAACTTCATCACCCATTAAATGCCCATAACCATCATTTATTTTTTTAAAAAAATCAATATCACACATTGCAATGCATAATGGCTCTTGTTGTCTATTAGTGCGAGAAATCTCTTTAGCTAAACCGTCCATAATAGCGCGTCTATTCAACAAACCCGACAAAACATCATGTGTTGCTTGAAAAGCCAGCAGTTCTTTAGCTTCATTAACATCATGCTGCAATTTAAGCATTCGTTCTCCTACATGAACTCTTGCCTGCAATTCAATATTATTAAAGGGTTTAGTCACATAATCATTGGCGCCTACTTCTAACCCTGTAACAATATCAACAGTTTGGTTTCGTGAAGTCAAAAGAATGATATAACAAGGATTTGAACCTGTTTCTTGCCTTCGAACACGCTGGCAAAGAGCCAGCCCAGTTAATCGCGGCATTTCCCAGTCAATTAATAATAGTTGTGGAGGGTCTTTCTGTTGAAGAACATCCCAAGCTTGCCCACCATCTTCAGCTATAATAGGTTCAAAACCCCATTTTAAGCTTAATTTTTCCAACATAAGACGTGAAATCAAATCATCTTCTGCAATCAAGATTTTCATTATTAATAATCCATGCAACTTATATTAGAAACCATACTTATAAATTTAACAGCTTAATTCCATAAGCGTAATATCATCAAACTGCTTTTCTTTTCCTCTATATTGATTAATGGTATCTGTTAAAAACTGAATATCAGCTTTAGTACTTAACAACTCTTCAAGCAGTTGCTCAAACCTCTGTTGCCCAAATTCTTCTTCATTCGCATTAATCACTTCAGTAATACCATCAGAATAAGCATAAACACGATCACCTGATTCCACGTCAAAGCTAACAGACTCTTCAAAACCTTGATTAATAATGCCCAAAGCTAATAAACTGGAAGGGATTTTTTGCCATAATTTGTTATTTCTATAAATCAAAGCATCTGACATACCACAATTTAATATAGACACAGACCGTCCACAGGGACTTAATTCAATAAAAATAGCACCAAGAAACAATCCTGTGGGCATTTTTTCTAACAATTGCCGATTAATTTCAACCGCAATTTCTTTTAATGCAATTCCCTTAGCTGTCATGGTATAAAAAACATCATAGACAATCGGCCCTCCAACAGCAGCTACTAATCCATGTCCAGTAAAATCCCCCATCAATACATGACGTGTTTTATTGGGGGTTGCTGCGGCCAACATAATATCACCCGAGGTTTTTTCCACGGGACAATCAAGCGTTCTAAGCTGAGTTGAATCAAAAGGCTTGGCGGCTCGCATCTTTAAAATAATATTTTCTATGATTTCTTTTTCAAAAGTCATTTGATCTTGAGTCTGTTTTAACTTATTTTGTAAGCCTAAAACACGTTGACCCGCTTGCACTCTAGCCTGTAACTCTTCATTTACAAAGGGTTTCACAATATAATCATTAGCTCCAGCACCCAATGCAGCGACAACATCTTTAGTTTCTGAGCGGCCTGTTAACAAAATAATAAAGGGAGGATTGTCTGTATTTAACGCCCTTATACGCTGGCATAAATCCAATCCATTCAATTTAGGCATTTCCCAATCAATCAATAATAAATTAACCTCATTTTCCTGGTACAACTGCCAAGCTTGCTCTCCATCCTCTGCAACAATAGGCTCATACCCCCATTTACGAACAACATACTCAAGCACTGTCCTAGCGGTCAAACTATCCTCTGCAATCAATACTTTCATTCGATTGTTTCCTTCATAACTGTTTTAATTTGTGTAAAGTTTTGATCAAGTAATTTTGACGTCTGTCGAACAACATCCATATCTCCTTTTTTACCTGCTTGTTCTATTGTTAAAGCAATAGCACTAAAAGCCATAGCCCCCACATTTAATGCGGCTCCTTTAATTTTATGTGCTTGTGCAGCTACACTTTCTATTTCGTCCTGTTCAACAAAAGTTTTAAGCTGTTCAATTTGGATAGGCATATCGTCTAAAAAAGTATTTGCAATAATAGTGATAAGCTCATCATCATTCATTAAACGCTCCCGCATTGCTGCATAATCAAAGATGGGTATTTCATCTGCATCTTCAACTACAATTGCCTCTCCTTTTTTATCTGCGGTGTTATCAGTCTCGCTCAACAACCATTTTTCTAAAATTCTCCCTAATTTTATTGGGTCAACAGGCTTGGCTATAAAATCATCCATCCCTACATCCAAACACTTTTCTTTATCACCCTGCATAGCGTTTGCTGTCATGGCAACTACCACTGTTTTATGATTCAGAACCACTGATTCAGAATCACGAATCACTTGAGTCGCTGTATAACCATCCATTACCGGCATTTGACAATCCATAAAGACTAAATCAAAATCCACTTTCTCCAATAAATCAATAGCTTCTTGACCATTATCCGCAAGTTCAGCAACTAAACCAAATTTTTCTAGCATACCCTTTGCTACCATTTGGTTAATATTGTTATCATCTACCACCAAAACTTTTGCTTGGAAATGTGGATGATGTTCGCGCACTGTATATCGCGTAATTAAGGGTTCGTCAGTTTGTAAATTAGCAAGCTGTAACAGAGCATTGTATAGTTCAGATTGATGGATAGGTTTAGTTAGATAGGCAGAAAAACCTACGTCATACATCTTCTGTGCATCGCCTCGCTGCCCTTGTGAAGTGAGCAAAGCCAAACTGAGCTCTAAGAATTGCTCGTCACTCCGAATCATATCTGCTAATTTAGCCCCACTCATACCCGGCATTTGCATATCAACTAAAGCGATACTGTAAGGTTTCTTTAGTTCAACAGCATCATATAAAGCTTGTAATGCTGCAGGCCCACTTTCTACGAGAGTGTGCGGAACATTCCATACCGTTAAAAACTGTCCAAAAACTTGCCTATTTGTTTCATTATCGTCTACTACCAATATATACTCGCCCTTCAAGTCATGTGCAGTAATAGCCGTAGATTCTTTTTCCTCAATTGTTTCTAAATCAAGAGTAAACCAAAAGGTTGAACCTTGGCCTATTTCGCTTTCAATCCCAATTTCACCCTCCATCATTTCAACTAATTGCTTTGAAATTGCCAGACCCAGTCCAGTTCCCCCAAATTTACGTGTTGTCGATCCATCAGCCTGACTAAACTTCTGAAACAACTTAGTTTGCTGTTCTTGACTCAAACCAATCCCAGTATCTTTAACAGCAAAGCGTAATAATTGACGCCCTTCTTTATTCGACACCCATTGATAACTGACCGAAACCTCTCCCTGTTCAGTAAATTTAATCGCATTTCCGATTAAATTAGTCAAAATTTGCCTAATACGTCCAGGGTCTCCTTTAAACCACTGAGACATTGTTGGATTAACTGAACAAATAAATTCCAGATTTCTTTCATTTGCCCGTACCGCCAAAGAATCTGCAATATCTTCTAATAAAATACCTAAATCAAAATCTAATATTTCTAAATCTAATTTACCTGCTTCAATCTTAGAAAAATCAAGAATATCATTAATAATAATCAATAATGATTCAGCACTTCGTTTAATAGTTAATGCCCTATTTTGCTGATCAGGCGCTAATTCATGATCAAGTAATAATTCAGTCATTCCAATAACGCCATTCATAGGGGTACGAATTTCATGACTCATATTGGCTAAAAACTCACCTTTGGTTTTATTTGCAATTTCAGCACTTTCTTTCGCTTCAATTAAATCCAGCTCAGCCTGTTTAATCTCAGTAAGATCTCGCCAAATACAGTGAACCACCGTTCGCCCCCCTATCAACATAGGGGCAAGCGCTAAAGAGACATCAACAGGAAACACAGTGCCATCACTTTTCTTATGTAGCCACTCAAACTGGTTAACACCTGTTTCAAGTGCTATTTGAATCATTTTTTCTGCTTTATCTCTCGAACTTTGCCCATCAGCTTGAATTGACGGAGAAAATTCAGCGGGTGAGTGTTGCATAAGTTGCTCACTATCGCTATAACCTAGCATCTGTGCCGCCGCCTGATTACATTCAATAAACTTATCCTTATCTATCAACAACATAGCATCATCAGAAACTCTAAACAAATCAAGAAACCGCTGTTCCGTTTTTTGCTGTAATTGTTCTGCTTTTTTTCTCACAGAAATATCCAGCAAAGTGCCAATCATTCTGATTGGAAAACCATTTTCATCTCGCTCAACCAATTGCCCCGAGTCTAAAACCCAAACCCAAGACTCATCTTTATGTCTAATTCTTAATTCACATTCATACTGTTCAGTTTTATTATCAAAATGTTGCTCCAATAATCTGCTCGCTTTGGATAAATCTTCTGGATGAACAATGTTTGTCCATGCTTCCTTCGTCAGGGGTTTCATTTCCTCTAAAGTATGCCCAGAAATAGCTGCCCATCTTTCATTAAAGATCATTTCTCCCGTCTTGATATGCCAATCCCAAATACCGACCCCCGTACTTGCCATGATTAACTCGAGTCGTTCTTTATTTTCTTTAATCTCTAGGTCATATTTTTTTCGGTTAGTTATATCAGTCCTAATGGCAATATAGCTGACAGGTTTACCCTTTTCATTTATAAAAGGCACAATAGTGCTTTCTACCCAATACAAACAACCATTCTTGGCTTTGTTACAAATTTCACCATGCCACACTTTGCCATTTGCGATAGTGCGGTAAATTTCAGTAAAGAACTCAGTAGGATGGTATTGAGAATTTACTAACCTATGATCATTTCCCATCAATTCTTCACGACTATAGCCACTGATTTTACAGAACTTATCATTAATTAAAGTGATTTTTCCCTGTATATCAGTTACGCTCACAATAGCGTGTTGATCTAATGCAAACTTTTGTTCTGATAATTCCAATAAAGTTTGATGTGCTTCGCGTTTACTTTCTTCTAAAGAATTCCACTGTTTTTGTCTCGTTTCAAGCATTTGGTTGAATGACTCAGCGAGTAAACCAATCTCATTATTTTCAGTCACATCCACACGCGTACTGATATCACCTATTTCAACATCTCGCATTGTATTGACAAGTTTTTTAATTGGACTGCTCAATCGTCTAGCCTGAAAAAAAGCTAAACCAGCCGCTATAAAACTGGTAAAGATCACCATAAACACAATAACTTGTTGTAACCAAACGGTGATATGCAAGGCTTCATCACGATCAATTTCACTAATAAGCACCCAGTTTACACCTGGTATATCAACATTATTATGAATGCCAATCACTGCCTGCCCATTAGGACCTGAATATTCAATAATTTCCTCATGCATGTTCACACTATTATTGCCTAATATTCCATGCTCTTCTTTCCAAAGATTAAATTGTTGCGTCTTAATTTCTCTAGTCAAAATTTCACTTATATTTTGATTAATCTGGGTTCGTAACAACCCATCATTTCCAACTATATAATGCACGAGTGAAGTCTCTGTTTTATCAACAATCTGATCTTCTGGGTTTCGATCAAATATCGTCCATAACTCCCCTGTTTTGTCTAATACATAACGAAGCATAGATTGCTGAGTTTTATTATTGCCATTAATAACGGAAAAAACAGCCTCCATTTTTAACTGGACGGCCAAAATACCTTCCGTCTCACCTAATTTATTATCAATAGGCGTAACAATAAAACCCGCAAAAATATTATTACTGGGTTGATAAAACTCCATATCACTAAACAGAGCAACATCTTGTTTTAAACTCGCTTTAACAGTTTTTGCAAATCGCGTATTGTTTAAGCGCCCCGAAAATAGGTTTTCCCCTATATCTGATTCTCGCTCTACCGAATAAAGTATATTGCCATTATGGTCAATTAAGAACAGGTCATAAATATAATCATAATGCTTTATCATAGAAACTAAATCATCCTCCCCCTCTGAAACAATTTTTTTCCAATTTTCACTTTTTACATACTCAGGCAAAGGTTGGCCGCTTTGCTTTAAACCTTCTCGTAATTGATGCAGTAATCTATATGAATGGGGATCAGCAGCTTGTTGGGCTGCATCAACAAATCGAAATTCAAACCAATTATGAACAAAATCACTATCAGCATTTGCAATACCCGTCAGATGTTCAACCGCAGCCTTATACAAACCATCATAGGCTTGTTGATAGCTAATATAAGCAACTAAACTCATGGGAATCATCGCTAAAAGCAAAAACCATATAAGTAGCGTTCTGCTAATAGAGCTTTTAAACCGAACTCTTTGCGTATTTTTATTAGATGTCTTAATTTTATTCATTGCTTACGAAGCTAGTATCAGAGTCTTTACTTTTATGCCTTATTTAATCCTTACAAGTATAGTCAGTTATTTATTGTTGTCTTAACTTTAAAGTGATATTCCTTTTGTATTAATTGCATTCAGCAGTCTATGGCATAATAGACAACATTTTATAATCAACAAAAACATCATGACCCATGAGTATTTCAATAAAAAACCAATCTGAAATCGATAAAATGCGTATTGCAGGAAAACTTGCCGCTGAAGTTTTAGAAATGATTGTGCCTCATGTAGTCCCTGGTGTTACGACCGATGAACTCGATCAAATTTGTCATAATTATATAGTGAATGATCAACAAGCTATCCCCGCACCTTTAAATTACAGGGGTTTTCCTAAATCAATTTGCACCTCTATTAACCAGACAATTTGCCATGGTATTCCTTCTGATAAAAAGTTAAAAAAAGGGGATATTATTAATATTGATATTACGGTTATTAAAGATGACTACCACGGCGATACCAGTAAAATGTTTTGTGTTGGCGCTGTTGCTCCTCATGCAAAACGCTTGATTGATATTACCCAAGAATGCCTTTTATTAGGTATTGAACAAGTCAAACCTGGGACAACTTTGGGTGATATTGGTCATGCTATACAAGTTCATGCTGAAAAAAACCGATATTCTATTGTTAGAGAGTTTTGTGGGCATGGCATTGGTAAGAATTTTCACGAAGACCCTCACGTCATGCATTTTGGAAAACCTGGTGAAGGGGAAGTATTGGAAGAAGGTATGATTTTTACTATTGAACCCATGTTGAATATAGGAAAAAGACATATGAAAGTACTTAAAGATGGTTGGACTGCTGTTACTAAAGACCGTAGCTTATCCGCTCAATGGGAACATACCATCCTTGTTACTCCAACAGGGCACGAAGTATTAACTTTACGTCAGGAAGAAATGTGAATACTCCCTTGAGCTTAAATGCTAATACCGTCTTTAATCAGGAAAAGCCCCATCTATTGCTTAAACAAATTATTTCTGAAAAATACGATGAGCTATGTAAAGATTTTAACCCTCTAGAAAATGTTGGTGGTTTATTAACCGAAAATACCGATTTTATAGATGATATTTTAATTCTGTGCTGGAACTATTTTCTAAAGCAACATTCAACTCAATTATGTCTATTAGCAACTGGCGGCTATGCGCGTAATGAGCTTTTTCCCAATTCAGATATCGACATTTTAATCCTTCTTAAAAATACTGATACTCATGCCTTTCAGGATGACTTATCTTCATTCTCTAATTTCTTATGGGATATTGGATTAAAACCAGGACAAAGCGTTCGCACGATTGATGAATGCATGCAAGCAGCAAAAGAAGATCAAACCATCATGACCAACCTGCTTGAAACCAGGATCATTGATGGAAACCTTTCATTATTTACCCAGCTTTCTGAGCAGCTTTCAAAAGCTGCTTTATGGTCATCTGCCGATTATTTTGCGGCAAAAATGCGAGAACAAGAAAAACGCTATAGCAAATATCATGAAACAGCCTACAACCTTGAGCCAAATATTAAAGAAGGCCCAGGAGGACTACGCGATTTACAAAATATTGCTTGGGTATTTAAACACCACTTCAAGTCCACATCACTTGAAGAACTTATTAAATATGGTTTTTTCTCCAAAACTGAATATAAAGCACTCATTGCTTGCCGTGATATTTTATGGCGCATCCGCTATGCATTACATACCTTAACGAAACGCAGTACAGACCAACTGGCATTCGATTACCAGCGCGACCTAGCTAAACAATTTAACTTTGTAGATAGTGACAATAAGCCCGATGTTGAACAATTCATGCAATTTTACTTTAGAACAGTAACAGAGCTAGAACGAACCAATGAAATTTTATTGCAACTTTTTAAAGAACAACTGATTGGAACAGATACTGTTAAAGAGCTCAAACCTTCCAATGCATATTTTCATTCTATCAATGGTTATATTGAGGCTAAAGAGAGAGAGACATTCAACAACCACCCTTTGGCTTTACTTGAAATATTTACCTTACTCCAACAACACAAGTCATTATTGGGCGTAAGGGCAAACACCATTCGTTTAATACGAAAAAGTCTTCATTTAATTGATGATGATTTTCGCAACAACCCTCAAGCGATCAACTTATTTTTAGCTATATTTAAAGCCCCAAGAGGGATTACCCATCAATTACGCCGAATGAACAGATATGGTATTTTAGCTGCTTATTTACCCAGTTTTGCCAATATTATTGGTCGCATGCAATATGATTTATTTCATATATATACAGTTGATGCCCACACTTTATTTGTCTTAAGAAACCTTAGACGCCTCTCTCTTGAAAAACACCAAGATGAACTTCCATTCTGTAATAATGTTTTTTTACGCATTAAAAAACCAGAGCTTTTATATATAACAGCACTCTTTCACGATATTGCAAAAGGCCTAGGAGGTGATCACTCGGTCTTAGGCGAGAAAATTGCTCAGCAGTTTTGTACTCAACACAAATTATCTAACCCTAATTCTAAATTAATTACCTGGCTTGTGCGAAATCACTTAGTCATGTCAATGACAGCCCAAAGAAAAGATATTAGCGATCCAGATGTGATTCATAAATTTGCTTTACAGGTTGGCAATATTGAAAACTTAAATCACCTCTATTTATTTACAGTTGCTGACATTAGAGCCACTAGCCCAAGTTTATGGAACTCATGGAAAGACTCTTTATTACTTGAGCTATACACTCATACTCACAGTGCCTTGAGTCGTGGCTTACAAAACCCAATTGAAAAATCTGAACGTCTAAACGAAAATAAGCAGGAAGCTAAAGAAGAGCTTCTTGGACGTGGCATTTCTGAAACCACTATCCAAAAAACATGGAATAAAATCAATGATGATTATTTTCTTCGCTATTCAGCAGATGAAATTACTTGGCATACCATTGCCATTGCCGCATCTGAAGATGATGATTTACCGTTGGTAATATTACGACCACAAAACCAACGAGGTAGCGTAGAAATTTTTGTCTACACAAAAAATGAAAATAAGATATTTTCTCTTAGTGCAGGAACATTAGACCAGCTAGGTTTAACAATCCTTGATGCTCGTATAGTCACCATTACTTTAACATCAACAGAACAATATGTACTTAACAGCTTTCAGGTTCTTGAACAATCGGGAGAGCCTATTACAGAGCTAGATAGAGAGCTTTATATTTGCAAAACATTAGAAAGAAATTTAAAGAACCTTGAAGTCACTAAAAACTTAAATATCCACCGTGAATCTAGACAGGCCAAACATTTCCCCATCGCCACGCAAGTCAAATTTCATAAAGACTCTCTAGACAGATATACCATTATTGAACTAATCACAACCGATCGTTCAGGGCTACTTGCCATGACTGGCCAAGCCTTTATCGAATTAAACATTCAGTTACATGATGCAAAAATCACTACCATTGGCAGTAGAGTGGAAGATATGTTTTATATTACTGACTTAAATTTAAAACCCATCACAGAAGATCTAGAATTAGACAAAATCCGTCAAAAACTTTTTTCAATTTTAAGAAATGATGCCGCAAAAAAAAGCTAAGCTAAAAATAATGATAAGTTATAGAGTGACAATGGATTAATTAGTGCATTCCATCATTACAAACAGATAACGATTCAATATAATTGATTAATGTGTCGTGCATTCCATCCTCTAACTCCGTATAGCGCATACCAATTTTACACTGGTCTTTTGACACACGACGAGAAAATGCAACATGGCATCGAGCTGCTATTTTTTTTGCAGCCCCCCCTTTAAAAGGTAAATCCAACCAGACAAAAAGTTCAACTGGCTTACCATTACTAACAAAACTCCCGCCTGGAGTAATAAGGTTTCTTTCAAAAGTATTGCATTGAATACAAACTCCTTCGCTCGATGCATCAACTGCAACTACATTTAAATGCACACCATCTTCATTTTCAACAATGGCTGAAAATTCATTTACTACGCGAGGATAAAATCTTTTTTCCATAACAATCCCTCTAAACTGAAAGTCATTTATTACCACTTTAGCCTAAATTGTTAATATATCAAGAATTTATTTTTTTATTTCAACTTTACATCAATGATTTACCACGCGCTAATTTAGGCAATTTACCATCCAGCCCAATAGCCATACGTGTTACTTTGTTTTTTACAGGTGAGATTCTTTCAGCCAATCCCAAGCCCAAATTTCTTAAAAACTTAATCGGCAAAATTTTATTACTAAAAACTCGGTAAAAAGCATCCATCACTGTCATCATCCGTAAATTTTCATTTCTACGCATTTTTTCATACTGCCTTAATACAGCAATATCACCTACGCCTTCACCTCTTTTATTAGCGTCTACTAAGACTTCCGCTAATGCCGCTGCATCTAACAAACCTATATTTACACCTTGTCCTGCTAAAGGGTTTATCATATGTGCCGCATCTCCGACTAAAGCAACACCTGCTTTAACATATTGTTGTGCATGCTGACGCTTTAATGGGAAGCTAGCAACACCTAAAACTTGATTGATTTTGCCCAAACATTCTGGAAATGTAGCTGTTAATTCGGCAATTAATAAATCACTAGACAAAGTTTTTAATCTTCTCACTTCATCAGCTGAGTTATACCAAACAATAGATCCATAATTACCCGTTAGTGGCAAAAAGGCTTGTGGACCACTTGGTACAAACCGCTGCCAGGTAATATCTTGCTGCTCATAATCTGTTTCAACATAAATAACCATGGCATGTTGTTGATAATCCCAGCTTGTTACCCCCAAACCAACTGCCTGCCTTACTCTTGAGTTACCGCCATCAGCAGCAACCAGCATATTAGTTTGCAACTCACTGTCATCAGACAATTTTAAAGTTGTTTGTCCAGAGGCTGAATAATGAATAGTTTTAATAGAAACAGGGGCAATTAGCTCAACATTATCAAATTTTGCTAACTGGTCCAATAAAGCTAATTGAGTGACACGATTTTCAACAATGTATCCCAACTCAGGAAGCTCAATATCATCACTATTAAATTCAGTATCACCAGCCGTTTCCCAAACACGCATACGTCTAAATGGGCAATATCGACGATTTAATACACCTTCCCAAGCCCCCACAACTTCCAAGATTTTCTTTGAAGCCAAACTCAATGCTGAAACACGTAAGTCATGTGGTTGCTCAGAAGAAAATTCATCAGGTATTGCCTGCTCAATAATAGCCACCTTAAGATTACTGCCGCCCAAACCACATGCGACTGTAGCACCAACCATTCCACCACCTACAATTACAACATCAAACTCTTTCATATTTACCGTATTTTTAACAACTATTAAAAAAGAAAATTAATTATTTCGAATAAAACAAACATTTTTTATTCCGTCATTTTCTTTACACAGAAATCCCTTACTATCCCTTCAATGATTAAAACATTATAAATTACAGCAAAAACAAAATACGTGAAATGACACAAAAGTCAGGCCATGGTATAATTGTAAAGTTTCACTGAATCAAAATTTTAGTAGTCGACAGTAGCTCAGGGGTCTTGACCTCTGACTCTAACATGCAATTAGCAAAAAAACCATATCGACTGCAAGACATTAATTTACACATAAGGACCGGGATGGCAATGAATATAAACTCCCTCAAAAATCATACAACTCAGATGCTTTACGATGAAGATTTATCACAAGATAGCTGTGGCGTTGGCTTTATAACTCATAAAGCAAGTAAGCAGTCACATGATTTATTGGTAAAATCTCATGAAGCACTATGCACTATCCCCCATCGTGGTGGTATGAGTGCAGAAGGGATTGGTGATGGTGCGGGCGTAAACATTGACCTCTCCCTTAATTTCTTCCGAAAAGTAACCAAATTAAATGATTTAGAACTAGGACAGTTTGGTGTTGCCAACTTCTTTTTCCCTGAAGATCATGCACAGTACGATTCAGCAGCTACTGAATTAGTTGAAAACCACCTAAAAGAGTTCGGTTTACCCGTTATCGCGTGGAGAAATATTCCTGTTGATAACAAGGTACTTAATGAAGCATCAATTAAAGCTCAATTGCCTATTAAGCAATTAATTTTTGGTCGTCCTGACGATTTAAAAAATGCTTCGGATAATGAATTTGAAAAGCATATTCAAGTTGCTTTATTAACGATTGAAGCTGAAGGCTTTACTCGCCATGAATTAGAGGGGTTCTACCCTTTATCTATGAGTTCGCGTACTCAGGTTTATAAAGGTCGCCTAAACTCTTTTGAAGTAATCCCTTATTTTACTGACCTATATGATGAAGATCATGAAATCAGTACTTTGTTTTTCCATACTCGTTTTTCCACTAATACAGCACCAGCAACGATGATGGCTCAGCCATTTCGTTATATGGCACATAATGGTGAATTGAATACTGATAAGAAAAACAGATTAAGTGAAAATGCAATTGCCCGTCAAAATAACAAAGAAGTTATTTTCCCCAATGGACAATCTGATTCAGGACGTTTAGACCAAACTTTAACACGCCGTATTAATGAAGATAACTTAGATATTGTTACCGCTATTTTAGCTATGATGCCTCCTGCATGGGAAAACGACACATCACTTTCTGATGAAGTGCGTGCCATGCTGGAATATTTCAGTTTATATGAAGAAAAAAATGATGGTCCTGCCGCACTTATCTTCAATGACGGCATTCGAGTCGGTGCGCGTCTTGACCGTTTAGGCCTAAGACCTTTACGCTCAGTTGAAACTAAAGAATATTTAGCGGTTATGTCTGAAGCGGGGCAAATAGATTTCCCAGCTAAAGATGTATTAAAGCGTGGCCGAATTGAAGCTGGCGGCATGCTGTATTTTGATCATGACACTGGCGAAGCCTACGATAGCCATCAAGTGATGGATCGCTTAGCTAAAGAAAAAGACTATAAAGCTCTATTAGATAAAAGTGCTGTTCATATTACTGATTTTGACAAAGTAGAATTATCAGAATTATGTAACCAGCATACTTTTAATATTGACCAAAGACATACAGCCTACTCTCTTAACCAAGAAAGCTTTAAGTTCTTACTTGATCCTATCTTAAGCAGTGGTATGGAAAAAGTATCTGCAATGGGCTATGGCATTACACCTAACGCTTTATCTAAAGCAGAAGGCGGTATGTCTCGCTACTTTAGCCAACGTTTTGCACAAGTTACCAACCCACCACTTGATTCTTTACGAGAAAGTGATGGTATGACATTACGTGTTGCATTAGGTGCAAAACCAACTTTCTCAGAACATGATAGTCGTCAATTAGTTATTGAGTCACCTGTTTTACAACGCACACAATTAGAGCAAATTCGCAGACAATCTGCTGTCAGCCATGTCACAATTGATATGCTATACACACCAGATCATAATAATGCAGAAAGCAATGAAAATGTACTTGAGTTAGCACTTAAAAATATTTGCCAGCAAGTTGAAAAAGCAGCCAAAGAAAATACTGGCATCATTATTTTAAGCGATCAAAATATTAGTGAAGAAAAAGCGGCTATTCCTGCTTTATTAGTGATTTCAGCAGCTAACCAACATTTAACAACTCAAGGATTGCGCTTTAATTCATCTATTATTTTAGAAACGGGACAAGCTGCTAGCCCTCATGATATTGCTACTATTTTAGGCTTTGGTGCCTCTGCCATCTGCCCATTAAGTGTACATAACCGTGTAATCACTCATTTTGACGATGAAGCATCACAACAACAAGCATTAGATAGTTTTCAAGCGGGTATCAAAAAATCGCTGATGAAAACCATGGGTAAATTTGGTCTATGTACTGCTGAAAGTTATATTGGTGGTGAGTTTTTTGAGTCAAACTACCTAGATACTGACGAACCTAAATTAAAACCTTATTTCCCAAATATTCATTCATCTGTTGGCGGCGTTCAATATGCTGATATAGCAGCAAGTGCAACAGAGTGGCATCATAAATCGCTTTCAATCAATGAAGAAAAAGATATTCCATTCTTAGGTTTATTTAAAGAACGTCAGGAAGGGGCTGGCCATACTTTTGGTAATACAGCGGTTAGAGAATACATCAATATGACTGATGAGGATATTTTATATATTCCTCAACATGAAAAAGCCGATGCAGTTAGTGATACAGCTTATCTAGACTTTGGTTACGAAAAACGTACACCTGAGCAAATAGATCAATTTGGTATTACACCCGCTTACCGTAGCTTCACCAAGGGCCTATACGAAGAACGTAGTAGCAGACCTGCTGCACTAAGAGATATAGTTAACTTTCCTGCTGATATTCGTGCTGCAAATAGTTGTGAAGAATTTGACTCAATACTTAATCAACAAAACCTTAAAGGTAACAATAATTATCTAATTGTAGGCTTATGCGTTAAAGCAACAAATGCAGAAGTATTTGAAATTTCTTTTACAGATAATTCTTCAGCTCAACGCTTAGAAGCATTAGCTGAACATTTCAAAAATCGCTTTGTTAGCGATAACTACACGCTAACTGTAAATACCGACAACTTAACCATAAAAACCAAAGTTTGTAATACATTCTGTTTATTCAATAACTATCTTAATACTATTGAAACAGCACGTGCTCCCATAGCTTTAGCAGATGTACAGGCGGCACATGAGATTACTGCAACATTAGCAACAGGCGCAATGAGTCACGGTGCTTTATTATCAGAAGCACATGAAGCGGTTGCACAAGGGACTAATATTGCTGGCGCAATCAGTAACTCGGGTGAAGGTGGTGAACATTCAAGCCGCTTTAACACCTTAAGATCTAGCAAAATTAAACAATTTGCTTCAGGTCGTTTTGGCGTATGGGCTGGTTACCTTGCTGATCCCAATATTGAAGAAATTGAAATTAAAATTGCACAAGGAGCTAAACCTGGCGAAGGCGGACAATTACCTGCAGCTAAAGTATCTGTAGAAATTGCTTCATTACGTGGCGGTACACCAAAAGTTGAATTAGTCAGCCCTCCTCCACATCATGACACCTATTCTATTGAAGATTTAGGCCAGTTAATTCACGATGCAAAAGCAGCTCGTGTAAAAGTAGTTGTTAAATTGGTTTCATCTGAAGGTATTGGAACTATTGCGGTGGGTGTCGCAAAAGCCGGTGCAGACGTCATTAACGTTGCCGGTAACTCGGGCGGTACTGGTGCTGCAGCGGTAACCAGTTTAAAAAATACAGGTCGCTCACCAGAAATTGGTATTGCTGAAGTACATCAGGCATTAGCTGCAAATGGTTTACGTGACAAAGTGGTTCTACGTTGTAGTGCTGCTCACCAAAGTGGTGTTGATGTTGTTAAATCAGCTATTTTAGGTGGTGACTCATTTGAGTTTGGTACCACAGCATTAATGATGCTTCGTTGTGTCATGGCTAAGAACTGTAATGTTCGCTGCCCTGCTGGTTTAACTACTGTACATGAAGAATTTAAAGGCGACCCTCGGGTTTTAGCTCAGTATTTTATGAACCTTGCCCATGAAGTTAGAGAAATATTGGCAAGCTTAGGTTATAGCAGCTTAACTGAAATTCGTGGACAAGCTGATTTATTACACTTAATTGACCACCCCACTATGGTAGGCCAACTTGATTTCACCCGCTTGTTAGCTCAAGTTAAAGAAATTAAAATTGAAAAACCAATTTATTTAGAAGCAGACTTTAGTATTGATGATCAATCTATCGATCAAATTAAAGCTGAAATGATCAAAGGCCAACCCGTTATTGTTGAAGGCTCTGAATTTAAACTAAACAACCGTCATAAAACAGTGGGTGGCCAGACTGCGATTGATATTGAGCGCATACTGGCTTATGAAATCAATGACCAACAAGCAAGTGATTCAAAGCTCATTTACACCAACCAACATGGTCGTCGTTACTTAGCTGCTGATAGTGTCACTATCCGTACAACAGGATCTGCGGGACAAAGTTATGCTGCTTTTAATAATGATGGCATGCGCATGGAACATTACGGTACCTGTAATGATGGTGTAGGTAAAACTGCTTGTGGCGGTACAATTATTATTAACTCTCCTGGCGGTGGTTCAAAAGCATCTGGCGAGAATGTTTTAATTGGTAACTTTGCATTATTCGGGGCTACAGGTGGTAAAGCCTTTATTAATGGTGAAGCGGGGGACCGTTTTGGTGTTCGTAATTCTGGAGCTATGGCTGTTGTAGAAGGTGTTGGCGACTTTGCATGCGAATATATGATCAACGGTACTGTGCTTAATTTAGGTACTTTTGGTAAAGGTTTCTGCACTGGCATGTCAGGTGGTAATGCATACCAATACGACCCTGAAAATCGCTTACAAAACTTACATGATACTAGCTCAGTAGAAATCCGTAATTTAACCGAAGAAACTGAAACATCTCAAGCACACGAACAGTTTATTTTATCTATGCTAGAACAGCATATTGAATACACTGATTCAATCATTGGTAAGAAAATCTTAGCTGATTGGGAAAATGAGCGTAAACACTTTAAGTTTGCTATTCCATTATGGTTATATAAAACACAAACAGCTGAATTCTTAAGCACTTCATTAGACCGTAAAGTAATGATTGAAGAATTATCAGTTGCTTATGCTCAAGAGCAAATTAGCCTTGTAAAAACAGGCTACCAAAACAATGAAGCTTTATTTGATGGTGCAATTCCTGATTATGGTAAAACAGATACAACATTAACGTTTAAATTGCTTAATAGTTTCTCTGTTATTAATAAAGCACAAAACATTGCTAAAGATCAGCTATTAAAATCTGGATTAACTGAAGCTTCTGAACTTCAAGTTAGCCAACAAGCTGAAAAGTTGATTATTGAACGTCCTCGTAAAGTTCAAGATGCATTAGTTAAGATCAATAGAGAAGCCTACGCTAACTATACTGATGAACAACTTGCTGCACTTTTAGCTGACAAGCGTTTAACTGACTATAAAACGGCCATGATTCAACGTGATGTACAAAGCATTTACTCTATTGGTTCAACAGCATGGATCATAGAACAACAAAATGCGAATAGAAGTGCATTAGCTGAAGTGACAGGTATTGAAGAATATATTGCTGGTCTAACCAGTCTTGATATTGTTCAAACAATGCTAGATGAAGCATAAGCCAGCACATTAAATTAAATAATAAAATACAGTTGTATTGACTGGTAAATCTAATTTGAACAAGTTATTACTCATGATAACTTGTTCATATAGAATGCCACACAAACAGTTACAAAAATATGAAAACACCAAACATTCCACAAAATGCTCCATACAGTGATACTCAACGCGCTTGGATAGGTGGTTTTTTTGCAGGTATGCACAGTCATATGTTGCAAAACTCTGGATCAAGTAATCAAGCCGATGCCCGTGTTATCAACATTCTATATGGCACACAAACGGGTAATGCTGAATCAGTTGCTTCAGATGCTGCAACTGCTGCTAAAACACATGGCTTAAATCCTGTTGTTAAAAGCATGGATGAGATAGAAATCGATGCTTTAGTTAAAATGGAATATTTACTTATCATCACCAGTACTTATGGTGAAGGTGAAATGCCTGATAATGCTCAGTTACTTTGGGATGCAGTCAGCGCTGACTCAGCACCTAAAATAGAAAACATGCAGTTTTCTATTTTAGCTTTAGGTGACACCAGCTATGATTTATTCTGTAAAGCAGGTATAGATTGGGATGTACGCCTAGAAGCCTTGGGAGCCAAACGTCTTTTTGATCGTGTAGATTGTGATGTGGAATTTGATGAAGCTGCTGAAGAGTGGATTGGCCAAGTTATTCCTATGATGGCCGATGGTGCAACCGTATCACTTGTTGTCGATGACGGTTCCGCATCTAACAAACCAAAATATAATCGTAAAAACCCATTTTCTAGCAAGATCACAGAAAACCGTTTATTAACATCTGAAGATTCATCAAAAGAAACTCGCCATTATGAATTCTCATTAGAAGGTTCGGGCTTAACTTACGAAGCGGGCGATGCATTAAATGTTGTACCTCTAAACTGCCCTGAGTTAGTTTCTGCTATTGTGGCAGCAATTTCATGTACAGGCACTGAAGACGAACCCGTTAATGGCGAACCTATGTCATTATCTGAAGCACTTCGTACCCATTTTGAAATAAAGCTACCCACTAAAGAATTACTGCAAGAAATTGCAAACCGTTCAGGTGACCAGGAATTAAATGGTTTACTGGAAAGTGATAATAAAAGTGCTTTATCAAAATATTTATGGGGTCGTGATACCTTAGACTTATTACTGCAATTCTCTGGCATGCAATTTTCTGCAGCGGAGTTTTTAGCGTTATTAAAACCTCTGCAACATCGTGCTTATTCTATTTCTTCAAGTGGAAAAATGCATACTGATACCGTTCACTTGACTGTTGCCAGTGTTCGTTACAATGCACATAATCGTGACCACAAAGGGGTTTGTTCCACTTTTATGGCTGATTTAGTTGATGAGAATTCAGAAGTAAAAGTATTCTTTTCGCCAAACAAAAGTTTCCGAGTCCCTGAAGACGACACCCTACCAATGATTATGGTTGGCCCAGGTACTGGTATCGCACCTTTTAGAGCTTTTTTGCAAGAACGTGAATTCAGAAATGCAAGCGGCCAAAACTGGTTATTATTTGGTGATCGTAATGCTGCAACTGATTACATCTATCAAGATGAAATTGAAGCGATGCAAGAAAAAGGTGTACTTACACGCTTAGATTTAGCTTTTTCTAGAGACCAAGAAGAAAAAATATACGTTCAAGATCGTATGATTGAGAATGGTGCTGAAATGTTTTCCTGGTTAGAACAAGGTGGCTCGTTCTTTGTTTGTGGTGATGCAAACTATATGGCAAAAGATGTTGATAAAGCTCTGCATTCACTTGTTGAAACACATGGTAATAAATCAGCAGAACAAGCAATAGATTATGTAAATCAACTAAAGAAAGAAAAGCGTTATGTTCGAGATGTCTACTAATTTAAAAACTCAAGATTAAAACATATGTAGCCTTGATGTAGCGAAGCGGAATCAAGGTTTTACCCAAATTGAAGAAAATCCAATTTATCCCAACCTTCTCTCTGAAGGGAAAGGGTTAGGGTGCATTTAACTGCAAGAGTTTTTGCAACGATTAATATTAAGTAAACCTTGATTCCGCTTCCGCTGCATCAAGGCTACAGAACCCGACTTCCTATGAGCTTAAGATTTGTTATTATCCCCGTTACTTCTTATCAACAAAACTGTTCTCTATTAATTTGTGAAAAAACAAATAAAGCAGCAATTGTAGACCCTGGTGGTGATATTGATACTATTTTAGCGGTTATAAAAAAAGAAGAGGTAATACCAGAAATTATTCTGGTAACTCATGGACATCTTGACCATGTCGGCGGTGTTGCAGAATTAGCTAAAAAGTTATCCCTACCTATTGAAGGCCCTCAGAAAGAAGATATATTCTGGCTGAATGCTTTCCCTTCTCAAATACAAACATTTGGCTTTCCTCCCTGTGATGTTTTTACCCCAACTCGATGGTTAAACCACGGAGATACCGTTACAGTTGGAGAGCAAACCCTAAAAGCCATCCATTGCCCAGGTCACACCCCAGGTCATATTATTTTTTATCATGAACAATCAAAACTAGCCATTGTCGGTGATGTTCTTTTTAACGGTTCAATAGGGCGCACTGACTTCCCCAAAGGAAATTTTGATACATTAGTTAATTCAATTAAGAATAACTTATGGCCTTTAGGAAAAGATGTAAAGTTTATTCCTGGACATGGCCCCATGTCTACTTTTGGGAATGAAATAAAAAACAACCCATACGTTTCTATCTAGTTAGGCTCCTTTACCCTGATCAACCCCAGCTAAAGCCTTACCTTCTGCATCTAAATAATAAGGACAGCCATTTCAGACTAAGCATAAAAAAGGGGGCATTAAGCCCCCTTTTCTAAAATATCTATAGTTATAAATAACTAAAAACACTTAATTATTATACAATTTTACGTCTACCTAAACCTACTAAAGCAAACATTGCTGTTCCCATAAATAAAATAGCTGATGGGACAGGGACAGGAGCCATATCTGCATCTAAATCAGTAATAACTGCAGTATATGTGCTTAATGCATCAGTTATTCCACCTAAAGACACATTATAAAAAGCACTAGTCGTTGCAGTAAAACCAAATGATACAGATGCATAACCTGATTCTGATGCAGGAACTAAAAATAAAGCATCAATCAAACCAAGCGATTCATCAAAAACAGTCATTGTTAAACCATCAAAATTATCAATAACTGGAGCAGCAACAGTCCCAATATCAGTCAACACAGCTAAATAGTCATGTCCCGCATCAACCCAAAAGGTATCAGTCACGCTGAATGTAGCTGGAGTTGTAGAAGAACCAATAATAGTACCAAAAGATTCGTATACTGAAGATGCTTGAGCCATTTGCATAGAAGAAAATGCTAGCAAGCACGTTACTAGCATAGTGCTAAAATATTTTTTCATTTTTATTACCTATTAATATAGTGAGTTAATTCATCATTCCAGTGCAGAATGAACTCGTTTATTTTTTAGTTCGTCCATGAGATTCATAGACATTCTAAACAGGTATAATTAAATTTAAAATATCAACTTGATTAAAATGCAATATGTGCTTATCGTATCACACTTCCCCCTAAAATCATATTTACCTAACATTCCTTGTCTGCAACAATAACAAGTCATCCTTTCAATAAAACTCTCATTCCCTCTAAATAAAGGAGTAAAAAGGGAAGTCATACTAGCCAGAAAAACCAAACAAGCACCTACACACCGTCAACTTAGCCAATAAACAAATAGTCTCTAGAGCTTATATACATTGAGGTACCGTAGTGTTTCATACCAAAACAAACATTCTAGATATTAACAACAAACCATCATTTATCTCTAAAATTAAAGCCATTCGTTTCAAGGTGTCATCAAAGGTTGGTGCTATAAACCTGATAGCACCTTTCTGGAGAATGAGTTTTTACGTAGAGATATTTAAGGATTCACCGAGCAAGCTCAATTAGTTTAGCTTGCTAAAATTGCCGATACTTCCACTAAAAGCGGCGCAATAGAATGACGATTACTTCTCACTTTACGAAATTAGTGAGCGTTTTCTGTGCTAAATACCAACCGACTTAATCGAAGACCTCTTATCTAACATCAGATATTCATTATAAAATGACCACTAAAATAACAGCCAGAAAATTAATTTTTTTTATTTCTTCGATAAAACCGAGGCTGATATTTAACTCGTTTAATTTTTAGTTGCCGTTGATTAATTTCTTCTTCAGCTAATAATTGAAATATATCGGCTGGCATGCCTTCAGGTAAATCAACTAAACTATAATAGTTACGAATATCTATTCTACCAATACGTTTTTTATCCACACCAGAGACTTCAACCAAAATCACTTTTATAGCATCAATAGAGACCGAATGTTTTTGTCCCACATCAAGACGGTATCTTACAAATTTTTGTTTTGGTAGAACATTCTTAGGAACTTTGACATAGTCATTTTCAACCTTATCACTATCCAATACCAAATCAGGCTGATGTAGTAAAGATAATGCGGCTGCACACTCTAAAATACTAAGCTGCATCTCATCAGCAAGTTTTTTGATTAACTGCTGATGTAAAGCAAGCTCTTCTTTCAATAACAGAGGCTTTAAGCTATTTTTTAGCTGCTCTTCCTTAATATTAATATCTTCTACCTTGGTCATTTATAAGCGATCCAAATTAACATCAACATAAGCTTCATCTCGCATTCGGCGTAGCCATAACTCAGTTTCTTCTTCAATTTTACGATTACGAATTTCTTCTCTTACTCTGTTTTTTTTGTGCTGTACACTGTTATCCTTATCTTCTCTTTCCTGTACTTGAATGATATGCCAACCAAATTGAGTTTGAACAGGGTCACTAATACCATTAATTTCCAAATTATTCATTGCTGCTTCAAAAGGGGGGACTAAATCGCCAGGACCAACCCAATTTAAATCACCGCCATTAATTGCCGATCCTTTATCATCAGAATTAGAACGTGCTAATGAGGCAAAACGCTCCCCATCTTCAATTCTATTTTTAAGTGATAATAGTCTTTTTTTAGCTTCATCATCATCAATTAGTTCATTGGTTTTAATCAATATATGCCGCGCTCTGGTTTTTGTAACAATATGTTTATTAACACCTTTCAACTCCAGCATTTTTATAATATGAAAGCCACTAGGACTACGAATCGGCTCAGAAATATCCCCTTGATTCATTTTTGCAGCAACATCAACAAAGAGAGTTGGAAGCTGACCAATACTTCGCCAGCCTAAATCCCCACCTTGTAAAGCATTGCCCCCTTCAGAAACAGCAACAGCAGTTTGTTTAAAATCCACACCATTTTCTAAATCAGCAATCACATTTTGAGCCTTTAGCTTAGCTTTCTTAATATCTAAAGCAGATGGAGCCTCTGGCAAAGAAATCAAAATATGCCCCAAATGATATTCAATCTGCTCTTTATTGGCTTCACCTTGTGTTTCCAAATAGTGACTAATTTCTCTGTCAGTGACTTTAATGCGTGACCCGACTTGCCTCGCTCTTAATTGATTGATGATGATTTCATTACGAATATTTTCTTCAAAGGCATCATAACTCATTCCCTGCCCTTCCAGCTCAGCTCTAAACCCATCAAGTGTCAAATTATTTCTTCTGGCAATATCAAGTATCGATTTTCGTAACATTTCATCACTCACTCGGATTCCTGATCGCGCAGCTAATTGGCGTTGTAATTTAGCAACCACCAGCCGTTCTAACACTTGTTTTTTTAGGATAAAATCAGGTGGAATCATGACATTATTTGCTTGTAATTTTTTAACAATATTATGAGTTTCAAGCATTAACTCTCTCTCTAAGATAACATCATCTTCTACAATAGCCACTATTCGGTCTAAAGGTTCAGCCTTAACAGCAAAACTAGAAAGTAATGTACTTAAGGTTAAAATCAAGATATTTACTTTATATTTCTTATTCATTTATTCCGCTCTACCGTATCCCTTTAGATTTTTTTCAAGAAAGACATCAACTTTATCACCAAACCCTGTCAGTCCTTTAAATTCAATCTGTAAGAACACGCCTGTTTCCGTTTCATCATCAGAAGATCCTGTTATTGTATTTGCGTACTTACGCCAGAGAGCTCTAAACCTCCAGCAACAACTTTCTTTTTCTATCCCCAAAAAGCTTTCTTTGGTTGAATTATGTTTTAAAGAATATTGCCAACGTCCTACTCCATACCAATTATCATAAATGGGCCATCTAATTGAAGCATCTGTTTGAATGATATATCCGTTATCACTGATAGCAAGATCTGATTGATCTTTTCTATACCGATAACCGAGATTCAAAAGTTTTCCTTCACCCCCCCTATACCTAAGTTCAGCCTGTCCTCTGGTAACATCATTCACATCAGGGTTCCATTGAAGACCTGTTCTATAAGACACTGTATCTGTTAATTGCCCACTTAATTCAGCAACAATATTGGATAAACTATTTGTTTCTACTCTTTCACCAGGTAAGGTGACATTTCTATCTTTGAAATAAAAAATTTCTCCTACACTCAAATTTAATCTTTCTAAACCGTTATCTGAATCAACTAAACGCGTTGTAATAGCAACAGAAATTTGATTCGCATCTTGTACCCTATCCGTACCACTAAAGCGATTTTCGCGAAATAAACTACTAAAGCCAAAGTCATATAATGCAGAATCAAAAACGGGAATATCAGCCTGTTCTTTCTCTGGAATATATAAATAAAACAACCTAGGTTCAATGGTATGCATAAACTTTGAATCAGCAACCTCCAGGTTTTTCTCAAAAAATAAACCACTATCAACAGAAATAATAGGTAAAGTCCGGCTGATACTATTAGACTTACCTGCTACCTGGTTCTCTAAAAAATATTCAGTATGTTGTAAAGAAAAGTTTGGTTTAAAGAATGTTCCTGCTGTTTCCATTGGAAACCCAATAGAAGGTTTGGTATTAAACCTCTGCCCACTCACGCGTCCCTCTCGATAAAAATATACATATTCATTATCAAGCCCAATATCAAGAGGCACTTCATCAAAAGTGTGATTGAAATTTAAAGTGACCTGCGGTAATTTTTGATAGGGTTTGTCGTCATCAATAACATTTTTATCAATGGTTTGATAAGCCTGTACATTGGTTGCAAATGTTACATAATCAGAGTTGTAATTTAAATTAGCATCGCTTCTTAAAAATCTATCATTAGAAAGGCCAAGCGTGTTATTTAATTCATCAAAATAAGATTTATCTGACACATAATTAATATCAATATGACTACTTAAGTTATCAACAATCTGAGAGTCATTTTTAAACGACCCAGCGTAACGTTGCTTGTTACGTATTTTATCATCAGGTAAATACTCTAACGCCAGTGAACTTAAAGTCCTTTTTGTTAAATGTCGAAATTCCCCACCTAGCATTATCCCCCGTTTTGCCATATACCTTGGCCAAACGGTTAAATCGTAGTCAGGTGCAATATTCCAGTAAAAGGGCACACTGATATCTAAACCATTTTCACCTGTCGCACTGAATGTTGGCGGTAAAAGACCCGAGATTCGTCTATCATCAACAGGAAAGGAAATATAAGGGATATATAAAACAGGCACTTTCTTAAATTTTAACCAAGCACTTTTAGCCGAAGCTTTCCCCGTTATTTGATTCATTTTCAAACGGTCAGCTTGAATAACCCAATCCTCATTACCTGGGCGACAACTGGTAAAAGCAGCATTTTTATAACGAAAGAGGGTTGGACTGTCTCGATAAACAACATCCGCTCGCCCTCGAATAGGGCCCGAGGGTGAAATAAACAAAGCCTCTCTCAACCTTGCTTCATCTGTGTCTAAATTTAACAAGGCCGTATTACTGTAGAGAGACATCTCATTTTCATTATAAAAGACATGGCCTTGAGCATCCATTGTGCCAGAACTTGTATTATAATTCGCCTGATCAGACTGTACCCGTTGATCTGCCCGAATAATATCAACATTTCCAAAAAATTGGGTCACCTCGTTATCATAAATCTCAGAATAATCGGCAGCCACATCCATTGGAGCCGTATTTCTTAAGCTGTTATCAGAGCTATATGTACTTTTATTGGATGCCGAGTTTTGACAGTTGTCCCATGGGTCAAACTTTAATTGGCTATGTAATATTTCAAATATCTGCTCTTGCTTACCCGTAAAAACAGTAGAAAATAATCCTGAATCTTCCTTTTTTGGTGCTGTCTCAATTGCTTTAGCATCAGCCACTTGACTAATAGCTGATGCTTCAATGGGAAGTGAGGTTGAATCAGTAGGTAACGAAACAGGTTCTTTTATTATAGTAGCAGGAGCGACTTCTTTGCCCCCACAATCCCAGCCGCCCGTCTTTATTTTTTTACAATCCCAAGCATGCGTCCCAGCAATAGATAATTCTGCGTACAAAAAAACAAAAAGAACAAAAAAATATCTGCGATGCATAGAAGTTAGTATGAGTAAAGGTAGCTTAACGACTCAAAAATCGAATAAAATAGCCGATCATTTTACCTTATGTTTATAAACCTGATTTAATTAAATTGTGGCCATTAGACAGATTAAACTTTTATTACAACTCAATAACTCATGTTATCAAATGATACACGTGCAAATGCAATCCTCGATTGGCTAAATAACACGCTTAACTTAAAAATCATTCAATTTGAAATTGCTTCTAGTGATGCCAGCTTTAGACGATATTTTAGAGTAATTCATAGTCAAGGTCAGCATATTGTGATGGATGCCCCGCCTGAAAAAGAAAATATTGAACCTTTTATTCGTATAGCCACCCTTTTAAAAGCAGCTAACTTAAATGTCCCTACCATTCACCAGCAAGATTTAATACAAGGTTTTTTATTATTAGATGACTTTGGCAGTTGTTGTTTTCTTGATCAACTAACTACTAATAACGCGACAGAGCTTTATCACTCCGCGTTTAAAAGTCTAAAGTTAATCCAATCTAACCCCACTTTAAATACAAGTCACTTGCCTTGCTATGATGATGCGCTATTAAACAGGGAATTAACGATCTTTTATGACTGGTTCCTAGAACAATATCTCGGCCTATCAATACCCTTAGCTATTAAACAAAATCTTAACCAGACTTTAATTACATCAGCATTAGAACAACCACAAGTGTTCGTGCATAGAGATTTTCATTCCAGAAATTTGATGTTTTTAGCTGATAATTCACCCGGTATTATTGATTTTCAAGATGCTGTTATTGGTCCAATAACTTACGACCTCGTTTCTTTATTACGCGATTGTTATATTTCTTGGTCAGATGAAAAAATATCACTCTGGTTAGCCCAGTATTATCAACAAATCACACAATTGGGCCTAATTGAAACTGATCTACAAACGATGACTCGCTGGTTTGATTTAATGGGTTTACAAAGACATTTAAAAGCTATTGGTATATTTTCCCGTTTACATTTACGTGACAACAAACCCACTTACCTTGCTGATATTCCTAGAACGCTGAATTATGTCAGTCAAGTATGCAATAACTATCCCGAATTAAGTGACTTTAATCACTTTCTTCTAAAAGAAATTTTACCCATTTATAAGAACAAGTAATGAAAGCAATGATATTAGCGGCAGGCCGTGGCGAAAGAATGCGTCCCCTGACCGACACAACACCTAAACCTCTATTATTAATTTCAAACAAACCAATTATTCAATACACTATTGAGCAATTAGTCGCCGCGGGATTTAATGAAATAGTTATTAATATTGCTCACCTAGGCCAACAAATTAAAGATACTTTAGGAACAGGAGAGCATTTAGGCGCTTCAATCCTTTATTCTGATGAAGGCAATTGCGCTTTAGAAACTGCCGGAGGCATAGCCAACGCCTTACCTTTATTAGGTAAAGATAGTTTCCTTGTCGTCAATGGTGATATTGCAAATGACTATGATTTTAGTCAATTACATGATAAAAAAATTGACTTAGCACATTTGGTTTTAATTCCAAACCCTGAGCATCATACCGAAGGGGATTTCCATCTATCGACATCTGGGATTATTACAGAACAACACACTCGCCTCACATACAGCGGTATTGGTTTGTTTCATCCCTCATTATTCTGTGATTTAAAACTTGGCAATCACAAATTAGGACCATTACTAAGAAAAGTTATCCCTTTAAACAAAATAACAGGCGAACAATATAATGGTTTCTGGATGGATATTGGGACGCCTGAAAGATTAAAAGAAGTTGAAAAAATAAAACAATCAAACATTTGACTCCGACTCAATTAATCCATCATTTCAATTTCATTTTCATTTTCAACTTGTTCAGATATTTCAAATTCTAACTTTTTCAAATTGTCTTTTGCAATAGGTGAAAAAGATCCTGTTACCCAGGCAACTTTCTTTTTAACCTGCCCCTCTTCCACAAGATCAATATCTTCTAACATATTCGCTATAAAAGGTGTCCATCTTAAATAGTCCAAAGGAAAAGTGACCAGCAAAACGTCGTCTTGAGTATAGCCAAGAAGCAAGCCTTTATGAATTAGGATTTTAACGATTTTTTGTTGGTTTTTATGGTAAGCAGCAAGTAATTCAGCAATTCGCTGAAAAGTTAAAGCATCAATTTCTGATTCCGCTTTAACGGCCTCTTGGACAAATAATATAATACCGTCAACACCTGTTAACTCAACAAATGCCTTGACCATTATGGTTGCATGTCGGGGTGAAAAATAAGTATGGCCAAGTAATTTTTGTCGCAAACGTAACGGAACACCTAAGCCTTTTAGCTCACGGTCATTTTGATCCCTCAAAAAATCGGGGGATTGTTCAACAAGCACTCGATTAAGCGTTTCAGTCCAACTAAAAGCACTGTATGCCATATGTCCTGGACCAGAAAGAGGCAATAAAACAACAGAAGGTGTCCAGTTGCCGAAGGCTTCAACCCAGCCTAAGCGATCTAATTCTCGTTGTAATAAAGGATTACTGGAGTAAACATCAACTCCCAGACTGTTAGCATGACGGCGTTTATATTTAGACACCGTAATAAATGCTTCTGCATAATTATCTTCATATTGACTTCTTCCAGTTGTCAGCGAGTTCACCGCTGTCTTGACAACTTTAATGGCACCTTTAGGTATTCCACTTAAGGTGTCTATGGGATTCATTATCAACTCTTTTACTTCCTTAAAAGGCGTAACAAAGGAATCTCCCGCAGCATTAAGGTAGGCATCAGACCGAGTGACTTGCATTAATGACTCTATCGCATAAATCTCTCTAATCACTTTTTTTAACATGCTGATCCCTTGAGCCGAAAACTGGCCGTATTGAGAATCAATAATAAAAAAATAGTGAGGGCCATGTATTTCAACCTTTTCCCTCACCTGATGCAGAGTCCCTTTTAATAAATTATCTGGCAGAATTTTAGAAGCTTTCGAGCGGGTAACATGATCATATCCCGGGCTTTTTTGCCGACAAACATCGGCTAGATTACTCTGTACACCTCTTTGTAATAATGTATCCCCATGCCCAAGGTTTTTTGTCTTGCTCTCTGATAATGAATTGAGCTGCTGCTTTAGTTGTATAACAGCTGTATTCGAATAACCATGGGTTAATACCTGTGCATCATGATTTGAAGTGTGAATAACCTTATCCTCAACGGTTATACAGGCTAAGAGTAAATAATTAGACTCTTTTTTTATAATATCCGATCTATAGGGTATAGAAAACGGCTGACTCCCTATATTACCTAAAAGTACAGTGCTATCTGTAGCAATAACTTTATCCTCAACTTCTGCTTGAGAATTTTCAGTTAGTAAAACATGTAACAGGGCATTTTTAGGAAGTTCCGAATTTATCACTACTTTTCCAACAATTGATAAATATTCCCGGTCCCTTATTGTTGTTGAAGTACAACTATTCAATACAAAAGTTATTGTTATTAATAAAATAACACGCGATAACATAAACGAACTCCAAAAGGATATGACAAACAGGACAAATATAATGGTTAAAAATGGTTTCAGGAAACTGTACGAGCTAGGTATTCATTATTTAAATAAACATGACTTTTAATTAACTACAGCTTAAGAAGTTATGTACCATCAACTTCTTAACAATATTTGAATTTTTCGATAAAAACAGGAAGGGATATTTCAACAGAGATACAGATAAATATAACAACAATGATTCTGTAAATTATTTATTATGAATTAATTTTCCAGTTCACTAATAGTATTTAGTCATCCTTATCACAACAACTAACTTCAGTATTATTAAGGTCTTCAACTGTATTACCCTCAACGACTACGCTCTGTGGAAAGACAGCTAAAAATATCCAAGAAGTAGTGAGTGTGATAATACCATCTGACACTCTATCTTCAGTTTGTACTCTGGCTTCAACAAGTTTCTGTTTGGCAATAATTTCTGCTGGCTGAGTGACATATATAGGTAAAGCACCGCCAAAAAGGTACCAGTTTTTATAACTCATATGAAATTTGGCAGGTTTTTCTGCCGTCATAACAAATACACTAGAATTATCTGGCGCCATAAGCTCTGTATTAAAACAGCCTGATAGTAATAACATCATTAATAGCAATCCACTATTAAGGAAATAATACATTATCTATTCCCCTCAACGATTAATGTTCGCCTAGGAAACCCAAATATACCAGGAATAATATTATAAAGACCATCAACAAAGGTATTGGTCATATAAAGCCGGACTTCTTTTAGTTTATGCTCTTTAATAATAGCCGCAGTATGCGGGTTATCAATGGATTCGCCACCCCACCATTTAAACCATACTACCTGTTCAATTCTTACGGTTGTAGGGGCATCTCGAGAAATCAATTTAACTGATTGATCTTCAGGAGCATCAAGATACATGGTTCCGCAGCCAACCAAAAATAGATAAACAAGCAAGATACAACTTCTTCTTAATACTTTAAACAATAACTTTCCTCATTAGAAGCCAGTTAGAGAGTTAAAATTATGGTTGATCTAAAAACTTTTCAAAGTCACTCATCGTGCCAAAAATAACTCTCTAACTAGTTTTAAGTTCTATGATGCTGGCACTTCAATCTTATAAAAAACTGCATATAAAACGGGAACAACGACCATCGTTAATATTGTCCCAAAGGCCAATCCAAACATAATGGTAACGGCCATTGATACCCAAAACCCATCTTGTAATAACGGTGCCATACCAAATACGGTGGTTGCTGCTGCATTAACCACAGGACTTAACCTAGACACAGCCGCTTCAACGACTGCGTTAAAAGCCGTCATACCCTCTTCTAGGTTTAAAGTCACCTGATCCAGTAAAACGATGGCATTTTTGATCATCATTCCAGCCAAACTCATCGCACCTAATACCGCCATAAAACCAAAAGCTGTCCCAGTACTCAATAAACCAAAGACAATCCCAATAAGAGCAAAAGGAATGACTAAAAAGATAATAAGCGGTGGACGGTATGAATTAAACAATACAATAATAATAAATGTCATGATAAGTAAAGCAGGTCCCATGCCTGGTTTTAACCCATCTTGTGATTCTTTAGAGCTATCATATTCCCCTTTCCATTCCAGGGTGTAACCAGGGGGGAGTTTAATCGCCTCAAAGCCAGCTAAAACATCAGCTCTCAATGTTGGTGTCGTCACTCCCGCCTTGGGTGAAGCTTGCACGGTAATGGCTCTACGTCGATCCCAACGCCAGATAACTGGGTCTTCCCATGCTATATCAACAGAGTTGGTAACCTGAGATAAAGGCACCGCCTCGGTGCCATAAGGTGAAACGACTTGTAATGCTTCAAGATTTGTGACTGCTTGTTTCCGCTCACTTTCCTTATGTCTCAACACAATTGGAATTAAGTCATCACCTTGTCGAAACTGACCTACAGTCGTGCCATCGAAAGATCTTTTTGATGACCTTGCAATATCATCTCTGGAAATTCCACTCCACCGACCCCGCGCCTGATCATATTCAGGCACCACTTTTTTAACACGTTGTCGCCAATTTGTTCTTGATTCTAAAGTATAGGGACTTTGTTCAAGCAAGGCTAAGCCCTGATTCGCTAATGAGCGTAAAGTTTCTGGGTCTGCTTCAGCTGGGCCGCTAAAACGTGCTTCAAATTTCCAGTCATTAAAACTTCCGACAGGATATTTACGTACTCTAATTAAAGCATCAGGGTAATTTTCAGTAAACCAAGGTGTCATGTCTGAAATAATGGAATCAACACCTTCCAAACTTTTTGTATTAACAACTAACTGAGCGTATGAAGAATGTGGCGACTCAGGGTTTACGGGTAAATAAAACCGTGATGGCCCTTGTCCTATAAATGAACTAACACTGTCAACTTGTGAATGAGCCTGTAATTTATTTTCTATATCTTTTAAGTTAGTAGAGACTTTTTCTATTCGTGTTCCTTCTGGCTCCCAATAATCAATCATCACCTGAAGCCTTGAGGAATCAGGAAAAAATATCACAGGAACATAACGGAAGCCTATAACAGAAAGAATTAATAGACCAACCATAGAGCTCATAAACAACACTCTATATTTTATTGAAAATGCTAACAAGCCACGAAATTTTTGATAAAAAGGGCTACCATAAATGTCTTCATCATCCCCTTCTTCAGGATCAGGTAGCATAGCCATACACATCAATGGCGTTACAGTTTGTGATAAAACCCAACTAATGATTAAAGAAATAAAGACGACAGTAAAAAGACTCCCCGCATACTCTCCTGTACTAGCGGTTGAGGTAAATATTGGATAAAAAGCCATGCAAGCGACAATAGTCGCACCTAATAATGGCCACGAAGGTGTATTTGCTGCTTCAATAGCCGCCTGTTTTCTTTCTACACCTTGTTTAAGTTTAACAATAAAGCCATCAACGACAACAATGGCATTATCCACCATCATCCCCATAGAAATGATCAAAGCACCTAGAGACACTCGCTGTAAATCAATGTCTACAATAGTCATAACAATAAACGTGCCTAATATGGCAACCACTAACCCACTAATACCAATAATGATGCCTACACGTATTCCCATACTAACAGCCAGTACTATTAGGACAATAATTACCGCTTCAAGTAAATTGATCATAAAAGCATTGATAGATACAGAAACCGAATCTGATTGCCATGAAACCTTATTTATCTCAATCCCAATAGGTAAAATTTCCTGTAACTCTTCCAATCGTTTATCTATCGCCTCCCCAACAGTTACAACATTAGTACCACCAATGGGTGCCATCGCCATGGCTATAGCTGCTTTCCCATCAAACCGCATTAGCTGCCTTGCCGGTTCAGCATAGCCTTCAGTCACAGTAACTATATCTTTAAGGTGCAATAATTCATTTTTTCCTCTAGGATCTAATTGCGAAGCAATCACCGTTAATTCTGCAATATCCTGGGGGTTTTTAAATGCACCTGTAGGAGCGACGCGTAGACGTTCGTCCTGAATTTCTAAATAACCTGCATCAACAATTTTATTTTGCAGTTGTAATGTTTTTTGTAAATCGGCAGCAGTCAAACCCATGGTTGCCAATTGACTTTGAGAACCATCTAGATAAATACGTTTATCTTGCGTACCCCATAAATCAACTCTGGCAACCCCCTCAACCAGACTTAGTTCTTTACGTAATTGTTTAACATAAGTTTCAAGGTCAGCATAAGTGAAGCCATCCCCTGTAACCGATAGCAAAAAACCAAATACATAACCAAAATCATCGCCTACAGAAGGTTTACTAGTACCTGGAGGTAACGTGTGTTGAATATCACCTAGTTTTTTTCGAAGCACATCCCAGACTTGGGGTAATTGATCTGACCATACGGCATCTTTAATATCCACCTTAATAATGGATAAACCTGGACGCGATTCAGAATATATCTGTTTAATCTCTTGCATTTCCTGAAGTTTCAGCTCGATACGGTCCGTCACTTCAAGCTCTACCTGTTCAGCACTCGCACCTGGATAAACAGTGGTAATAGCGGCTGTTTTAACACTAAACTCAGGATCCTCTAGCCAGCCTAAATTAAAAAAACTGGCAATTCCAATCACTATGATTAAAAATGTGGCAAAATAAGTAACTGGCTTTTTATCAATAGCAAGTTCAACAAGACTCATATTATTGCTCCTTGTCTTGCATTATTCTTACTTTCATACCTTCTCGTAAAAAGTGAACACCTGCCGTTGCAACCCAGTCTCCAGTTTTAATACCTTCAGTAACAATCAGTCCAGATGATAACGTTTCTCCTAATGTGATCAATTGTTGATGTACTTCGCCTGTCGCCTCATTAATCAGCCAAACATAAGCTTTATTATCGTCAGCAGGCGAATACACTGCAGATACAGGTACTTGTAATCTTTTATTCTGTTTCGCTTTATCAGGTATATCTTTTGATGCCCTTCCCCGCGCCTTCCCTGCCATACCAGGTAATATTTTAATGTTTTTAGGTTGCTCCATTATTAATGTAACAGGGTAAGTCCGTGTCGTAGATGAAGCTTCGGTTCCAATTTCTTTAACAGCCGCTGGAATTTCATGTTCAGGAAAAGCATCGAATATAACTTTAATACCTTCTGCATAGGGCACTAATGAAATTTTTGATTCAGGAATATCAATAATCATTTCTATCTGTGACAAATCAACTAACCGAGCCACGAGTTGTTTTGCTTGTACTGCTTGAAAATTTTCCACATAAAGTTCAGAAATATATCCTGAAAAAGGCGCCTTTAGTTCGGTATCGGCTAATGCTTTAACCGCTTTATCACGTTCAGCACCGGTCACCCTTGCTTCAGCATTTAATCGATCATATTCAGATTTAGATATAAAATTTTTCTTAATCAATTCCTTGGCACGATTAAAATTAGCATAGGCATGTTTTACACTCGCTCTTGTTTCAGCCACATTGCTACGAAAATCACGGGAATCTAAACTGGCAATCAACTGACCCTTAGAAATATTTTCGCCTATTTTAACAGGGCGTTTATTTAGTTTACCGCTAACATCAAAAGCTAGATTAACTTCCCGCACCGCTTTTGCTCTACCAGGAAAATCACGCCCTTTTAATGGCTCAACATCCCCCACCTTAATTGCACGAACAGGACGTATAGTTTCTACCTTTTCAGTCTGGTCATCAGCACAACCGCCTAGCCCGAAAAATGTTATTAATAGAAATAGAGTTAATAGCACTTTTTTCCCTTGCATTATTTTCACCTTAATTACTCATTACGACATCTAACATTTAAATTAATCTTTAGAATATATCATCCTATTCATTTATGCTACTACTCTACCTCCCCATTAATACTTTAACTCCAGATCCATACTTAGAAATTGGATATAATCAGTCATCACTCTCATTGAATAACTCAGGTTACGAAATAGTTTCTCCAAGTGCTATCTTTACATCAACATTATATAAATCTCAGATTTATATAATCTCATTTAACTATTTGATTAGTTTTTTAAAATGGATATAGTTTTAAGTAAAGACCTTCTTTCTATTATTGGCCTATGCATACTGACTGCTGTGCATTTATTGTGTGGCAAACAAAAATGGTGGCAGTTTTTTGAAGCGCATGGCTGGGTTTCATTCAGTGCAGGCGCATCAGTTGCTTATGTATTTATCCATGTTTTCCCTGAGATCAGCCTTTTACAACAGCAACATATTGGCAACCCTAGTCTACAACACAGCAATCATTTTTTTAATCAACCGCTCTATCTAATGGCTATGGGCGGTATTTGTTTACCCTATCTGCTAGATACACTAGAACTGAGTTATACAGAACAAAAAAAGAAATGCCACAAGCAAATACATAAGAGCATCTACGTCATAAGAAAATTACTTTATGTTCTCTACAATATGATGGTCGCATATATGATTGTTAATAGACACAATGAAAGCATATTGAGCATGAAAATAATTATCATAGTCTTATCCCTGCATTTCATTGTTCTTAACGCCAATTTCAAAGAAATTTATCATGACTTGTTTACAAACCATATTCGTTGGTTTGCTATCATTGGGCTCATTCTTGGCGCTATTTTAGGTAAGACCATTATCCTGCCAGGATTTATTCTTGCCTATGTATTTTCATTGATTGGTGGCGTCATCACCTATATCGCATTAAAGCAAGAATTGCCTAAAACCAATCATCATTCCCCCTTTCATTTTCTAGCTGGTATTGTTTGTTTTTCATTACTCATACTATCTATTCCCTATTTCTCACAAACGCATTAGCTTTCGTGTTTTAGAGATAAACTGGATGAGTCATAGCAAATCTGACAAGTCTTTGAAAAATGGTGGATAGTCGTTATGGACTAACACCAAATCAAGGTTATGCCGTAAGAAACGAAATTAAAATATGTAAGCTAAGTAAATAAAACCATTAAACTAATATTAAAGAGAGTTACGATAATGACGACTGAAACCTTCGATAAACCAACACCCACAACTGAACAAGAAATTATAAATATTGTTGAAAAACAACATGATTATTTCAAATCGGGAGCAACTAAAAGTTATCAGAGCCGAGTAAATCATCTAAACAAACTAAAAGCGACATTAATAAAGTACGAAGCTGAAATACATACCGCTTTAAAACAAGATTTAGGTAAACCTGAATTTGAATCCTTTCTGTCTGAAACTGGGTTTTGTATTCACGATATTTCTACCACGCTCAGCAATCTAAAAAGCTGGATGAAACCCAAGTGGAAACTAACGTCTTTACTGACTCAGCCAGGTAGTAGTCGCGTTGTCTATTCACCTCTTGGGGTTAACTTAATTATTGCACCTTACAACTACCCAGTCATGCTGACTTTTTCACCTTTGGTTGCTGCTATTGCTGCGGGTAATACTGCCGTTATAAAAACATCAGAGCTGACTCCAAATTGTAGTGCCATTATCCGAAAAATCATCAAAGAAACCTTTGCTTCAGAATATATCGTCCATATCGAAGGTGAAGTTAACGAAACGACTCTATTATTGCAACAAAAGTTTGAGCATATCTTCTTTACGGGTAGTCCTAGAGTAGGCTCTATCGTTATGAGTGCTGCTGCAAAAAACTTAACCCCTGTTACTTTAGAGTTAGGTGGTAAAAGTCCTTGTATCGTTAATGAAGATGCAAAACTCGATATCGCTGTTAATCGTATTGTCAGTAGTAAATTTCTTAACGCAGCCCAAACCTGTGTTGCTCCTGATTATGTACTGGTACACAAAGCAGTAAAAAAAGAATTCCTAAGTAAGATTAAAGATCGAATTATTTCAGTTTATGGGGAAGATGCAAGTACTAGCCCTGATTTTGCACGTATCGTTAGCGATAATCATTTTCAACGTATCTGTGGCTTAATTGATCAAGAAAAGGTCATCGTTGGTGGACAGAGCGATGCAGTATCACGATTTATTGCACCCACGGTCATGCGTGATGTTACTTTGACTGACAAAATAATGTCTGATGAAATTTTTGGCCCGGTTTTACCCGTTCTGGAATTTGAAAGTCTGGATGATATTTACCCTATTGTCGATCAATTACCTCACCACCCTTTAGCCTGTTATATATTTAGCGAAAGCAACTCATTTCAACAAGAAATCATTAATAATATTCAGTCTGGTGGAGCTTGTATCAATAACTGTCTTTTTCATGCGGCTAATCATCACATTCCTTTCGGAGGCGTTGGTGAAAGTGGTATGGGGGGCTATCACGGCTTTGATGGTTTTGAATGCTTCTCACATAAAAAAGGTGTTCTAAAAACAGCCACCTGGATTGAAATCCCACTCACTTACGCGCCTTATCGCGATAAAATAAAACTCCTGCGAAAAATCATGAAATAAATTTACTTATAACACTATCTGTACTCAGAAATACTTTCCATTTTCTTAGAGTGGCCATTGATGAGTAAGCGCTCAATTCTCCACGTAATTCCCCGCCACCTCAAATAATGCCACACTATTTCCTGCGATTAATAGTAGGAAATTCCAAATGGATTCAATAGAAAACCAACAAGCTAAATCATTTTGGCTTG